>Ga0307418_1000024_pt1 | contig 44592 bp, 35 predicted proteins | sample SalMarWE160220MG_2_FD_202160 | JGI IMG/M metagenome (GOLD analysis project Ga0307418, IMG submission 202160) | Salt marsh sediment microbial communities from the Plum Island Ecosystem LTER, Massachusetts, United States - WE1602-20 | ecosystem: Environmental > Aquatic > Marine > Intertidal zone >...
CACGCCCTCGTCGTTGTTGAGCATGTGATCGTACACCGTCTCCAGCATCTCGCGCAGCACGACGGACGAGCGATCTTCGGACTGGATGGCCCAGCGGGGCGGCTTCTTCGCGCTCGCGGCACGCTCCAGGTAGGCGACGCGACGGACCGTCGAGTGACCGGCCTGGTCGGTCCTCCCGAAGCTGGCTTCAACGTCGCCGACGGCCAGCAGACGGCCCTCGCTCAGGAGCCTCGCCACGCCCGCGGGTAGGAAGAGACCGGAGCCCAGTTGCCGGGCCTGCCTTCCCAGCCACTGCACGAACGCGCTCCCGGAGTCGACGGGCAGGACCTCGACGCGTGTGAGGTCGAGCGTCCAGTGGTAGGCGCCGCCGAGCGCGGTCGGATCGGGAACCGTCACCGCCCAGCTCCGCTTGCCAGTGGCCTTGACCTGCGAGACCGTATCGAGGCTGGCGACGCCATCGAGGAAGGGCATGCCGGGAGAGGTCCACGCCGCCTTCACCGCCTGGACGAGCTGATCCTCCGGCGGCTTCATCACGATGTTCTGCGGGGAGCCGCACGCCGAGAGCATCGCGAGCGCGGCCACGGTGACCACACCGCTGCCGGCCCCCACAGTCCCTCTACCGCCTCCTTGGGTGGACATGGGCAACCCCTCGCTGGAGTGTGTGGGACGGGGTGCGGGTCGCGGCATCCGGGACGGATGAGGCAGTGGGCACCGCCGCGGCGCGGCACGAGTCGGGGAATCTCTACTACGATGCAGCTTCGGCCAGAATCGTTGGATGCGCCCCCCTTTCGCCGATGCCCCCTTGTGCCACCCGTGACCAGGGTTCCAGGGGCCGGAGCGCCCTGGAGGGGCTCACGCTGGCGGAGATCGGCGATGGAACCCGCCCCCATCATGGAGACACCGTGCCGGCAAGGGAGCGAGCCCCCGGATGGCAAGCCGACCGTTCGTCGGAGGGAGTACCGCTGCGGAAAGGCGCGCGCGGACGGGGGTAGGTGACAGTGCGAGGAGACTCGTGCACGCTCATCAGGGAGGCCTTCGTGAGGATCGGGATCATCGGCGCCGGGCAGATCGGAGGGACGCTCACCCGCCGCCTTACGGGACTCGGACACGAGGTATGGGTCGCCAATTCCCGCGGACCGGAGACGCTCTCCGCGCTCGCCCGTGAGACCGGCGCGAGGGCGGTCAGCGCGCGTGAAGCCGCACGCGCCGGCCGCGTCGTCGTGGTCACGATCCCGGAGGCCGCCGTGCGCGATCTCCCGAAGGACCTCTTCGAGGGTGTCCCCGACGACGTCGTGGTCATTGACACGGGCAACTACTACCCCCGCCATCGCGACGGGCGCATCGACGGGATCGAGGAGGGGAAGGCGGAGAGTCGCTGGGTCTCCGAGCAGCTCGGCCACCCGGTGGTCAAGGCGTTCAACAACATTCGCGCGAAGCACCTGCTGGAGAACGGGAAGCCGGCCGGGACCCGCGGGCGGAGAGCTCTGCCGGTGGCTGGGGATCGGCAGGCCGACAAGGAGGTCGTCATCGCGCTCGTCGATGAGCTGGGCTTCGACGCCGTCGATGCGGGAAGCCTCGACGAGTCGTGGCGCCAGCAGCCCGGGTCTCCGGTCTACGTCACGGAGTTGGACGCCGACGGCGTGCGTAGCGCCCTGGCCGCCGCTACCAAAGAGCGCAAGCCGGAGTGGCGGGCGACCGAGAGGAGCCCAGGCACGTTCGTGCATCCGGCGTAAGGCCGTCTCCGGAAGCGTGGATGAAGCCCGGGCGAGCGTCGGTGCTGGCCGGGGGAAGGCCACCAACCAGAAGCGTAGGGTCAGGAGCTCCCTGAGGGTGATCCGCAGAACCGGAGCACCGTCACGGCCAGCGTACGGGCCATGGCCACCAGATCACTCACGTCGACGTACTCGTCAGGACGGTGTGCCCGGCGGATATCGCCGCCGCCGAAGAGAACCGTCGGCGTGTCCCCGACGTTGACGAGCAACCCCATGTCCGCACCGTAGGTCATCCCTTCCAGGGGCTCCGTGCGCCCCAGGACCGCCGTCGCGGCCCCGTGTACGCTCCTCACCAGGGGGTGGTCGGGCTCGGTGCGGGCCGACAGGAAGCGCCCGCCCCACCACTCCAGCGTCGGGGGGTGCTCCCGGAGCCACGGATCCCGGGACGCGGCGCGCTCCAGGGCCCGGGCCGTCTCGCGTCGAGCGTCCTCCGGCTCCTCGCCCGGGGCGATCCCCAGGCGCCCGTCCATCGTGACGTGGTCCGGCACCGAGGAGGCCCAGTCGCCTCCCCTGACCGTACCCACGCACAGGGCAAAGGGGAGCCGGTAGCGTGCGAACAGCGGATCTCCTCCAAGCCGCCGGTTCCGCTCCTCTTCGAGTTCCTGTAGCGCCCGGTAGACCGGGAAGAGCTTCTCCAGCGCGCTGACGCCCTCCTCGCGGACCGCTCCGTGGGCCGCGCGCCCGGCGATGCGCACGCGGAAGTTGAGGCATCCGGCTTGGGCCGGCGCGACCCTGAGCTCGGTGGGCTCCAGTACGACGGCGCCGTCACCTCGATAGCCCCGCAGGATCGCGGCGAGCGTGCCCATGCCGCCGTCTTCCTCCCCCACGACGCTGAGGAGGTGGACGTCTCCGGGAGGGGACGCTCCGGCCCGGCGCACCGCGTCGAGGGCGTACAGGCCCGCCATGAGCGGCCCCTTCATGTCCAGAGCCCCTCTCCCGTACAGCCGGCCGTCCTCCAGCACACCCTCGAAGGGTGGGTGGGTCCAGAGGGGGAGGTCGCCGGCGGGCACGACGTCCACGTGGCCGTCGAGGAGGAGCCGACGGCCTCCTCCGCTTCCCCGGAGCGTTCCCACGACGCCCAGGGGGGCCTCGCGGTCGATCTCCGCGGCATAGTCCGGGTGGGCGCGGACCTCGCTCATAGGGATCTCCCAGGCGTCCACCTCGAGGCCGACGGCCTCCATGAGCTCGATCATGAGCTCCTGGGCGGGACGCTCCTCGCCGTTCCAGCTCGGGATCCTCACCAGCCGTTGGGCGCTTCGCACCAGGGCCTCGGCGTCGATGGCGTCCGCGACGGATGCCTCGAGGGACGAGAGCTCCCTCAACCGCCGCGCACCCGCGCCGCCGCCAGGGCCTGCTCCAGGTCGGCCAGCAGGTCCTCCGGGTCTTCAATCCCCACCGAGTAGCGCACGAGCCCCTCGGGAATGCCCAGCGCGGCACGCTCCTCCGGTGTGCACTCCACATGGCTGGTGGTGGCGGGCGTTCCCGCCACGGTCTCCACGGCACCCAGGTTCGCAGCCAGGTGGGCCCAGCGCAGGGCGGGCAGGAACCGCCGCACCGCGGCCATGCCGCCCTTCAGAGCGAAGCTGAGCACGCCCCCGAAGCCCCTCATCTGTCGGGTCGCCACGGCGTGGGCCGGATGGGAGGGCAGTCCCGGGTAGTGCACCGCCGTGACCCCTTCCGCGCCCTCGAGCCAACGGGCGATCCGAAGGGCACTCTCGTTCTGGCGGCCTATACGTAGTGCAAGGGTCTTCAGCCCCCTGAGGAGCAGGTAGGCGGCCTCTGGATGCAGGCTCGCGCCGGTGATCTCCCGGAAGCGGAATACGCGCCGCACGAACTCCGCGTCGCCGCAGACCACGCCTCCGAGGGCGTCGGCGTGGCCGCCCAGAAATTTCGTGGCAGAGTGGATCACCAGGTGGGCGCCCAGAGCCAGGGGGCTCTGGTTCAGCGGTGTGGCGAAGGTGTTGTCCACCACGACCGTAGCTCCCACCCGGCGCCCCGCCTCGGCCAGCCGGGCCAGGTCCAGGACCTTCAGCGTGGGGTTGGTGGGTGACTCCAGGTACAGGAGGTCGCAGCCCCTCGCGATCTCGGCTTCGATCTCTTCCGTGGCCTCCGTTTCGCACAGGACCGTGTCCACGCCCCACCGCGGCAGGTGGTCGGTGAAGACCACGCTGGTGCCGCCGTAGGTGTCCCGTGTGGAGACCACCCGGCGGCCGGGCTCCAGAAGTGCCCAGAACGTCCCAGCGATGGCGGCCATTCCCGTGGCGAACGACGTGGCGGCACCGGCCCCCTCGAGCTGCCGGACCTTCTCCTCGAAGGCGGCCACCGTGGGGTTGGTGTTGCGCCCGTATATGTGGCCGGGGCGCTCACCCCTGGCGACACTCATCCAATCCTCGAGGTCCCGATACCCGAAGGACACCGAGCCCACCATGGGCACCTGGGTGGGTGCTCCCGCGCGCCGCTCCTCCTCGCCTGCCCAGACCGCTGTGGTTCCGGGACGCGGTCGTACGTGGTCGGTCATGTCGGCGGCTCCGCACGGGTCGATTGGGACTTCTCGGCCTCGAAGATAGCAAGTGCCGGGGCTGGGATTCGAGCCCAGATGGGATTGCTCCCCGGGGATCTTAAGTTCGTCGGGCACCCGGGTGGGATGCGCATCATATAGATGGCACAATGGGTTTCGGGTGATTCTATGGCGGTCCTCACACTCTATGTGGGTGAAGGTTTGGCACCAAGTGGCACCAGAACGGTCACGGATGGTGCGTGCCGTGTCGGGTGAGCGGCACCTCAGGCTCGAGTGCTCTTCCGCCACGGCCGACGGTCACCTCGGCCTTGGGCGGTGTCCGGAGTCGCGCATCGGGGGCGGCGTGCACCCCCTCACACCCAGAGCAGTCCGACAAGTCCGACCGCCGCGAGCCCGACCAACGAGACGGCCGCGCGCCGGCCGGTCACTCGGTCCGCGAAGCTCCGGGCGTACACGGCCTTGATCACGTTGTTGCTCGCGGCCGCGATGATGACCGCAGTGGCTGCGACGTGGAGCGGCAGGGTGACTGCATGCGGCTCGGTCACGCTGAGAACGAAGGGATCGATGTTAGCCACGCCCACGATTCCGGCCAAGGCGTAGAGGCCCCCCCGGCCGAGGGACTCCCGGGCCAGCGTGGTCAATACCATCAGGGCGACGAAGACCGCCGTGAAGATCAAGGCGGTCGTAAGCTCCAAGGGGTTCACCTTCGGCTGCGGGGATCGATCGGGGCTCTCCGATCTCTCGCCACGTGACGCCAGGAGCCATCCTCCCACGACTCCTGCCGCGGCACCGATGGCGAAACCCGGAAGGAGCGCCAGAGCCAACCCGATGTTGAAGAGCGCGATGAGGACCAAGAACCTCGCGTACATCACTCCCGACGCAGCCAGAATGCCCCCCGCGAGCAGGTTGGGGCGCGGCCTACGACGCGCGTCCCGCGCCAGCACCACCGTCGTCAGCGTCGACGAGTAGGCTCCACCCAGCAGCGCCGAAACCATGACGCCACCCCGGCCTCGGAGAAGACGTTGCACCACGTAGCTGCAAAACGAGAGGCCGCTCGCCGCGACCACCACCAGCCATGTGCGGAACGGATTGATGGCGAAGCGTGTGAAGTCCCGATTCGGGACGATGGGCAGTATGACCACCGTCAACACGAGGAACTGGGCGACCGCGGCGACCTCGCCCGCCTCGACGTACCTCGTGAGCCCCTCGAGCGCCTTCTTGAGGTCGAGGAGCAGCACGCTCACTACGGCGATAGTCGCGGCCATCCAGTATTGGTCCTGGTAGACCAACCCGGCCATGAGGTACGTGGCCAGCCCGCTCATCTCCGAGGTGATCCCGGCGTCCTGAACGGCGACGAGCTTGCGCTGATACGACAGGAGCATGAACCCGCCGACCACTGCGAATCCCATCGTCCACGCCAGCAGATCGGTGCCGGACACCAGAGCGAGCGCGTAGCTCACGAGGCCGATGAGCGGAAAGGTGCGCACGCCCCCGAACATCATCCTTCCCTGTGCCTGCCTCCGCTCCTCGCGCTCGAACCCGATGAGGAAGGCCAGAAGCAGGACGAGCGCAACCTGCAGCGGATGGGCGGGAACGAGCTCTGGCATGACGATGAATCTCGTGGAACGGATGGAACACACGCCAGGCTTGGACGCGGGCGTCGGCGCGCGCGGCAGGCCGCGTCATCTTTCCTTGAAAGGCCGACCCATGTCTGCAAGCATCCGATCCATCGACGCCCTGGAGATCCCCGACTCCCGGGGCAATCCCACCATCCGCATGAATGTCCGACCGCCGGGGGGGAACGCACCAGATGTCTCCGGTGTTGTCCACCAGACCTGTGCATGCATCGGCCCGGAGGAGCCATGACCAAGAACACTTTGGACTCCGCAAAGGCTCCAGGGCCGACGGGGATGTCGTGAATGGGTGAGCCGACCCATGCCGGAGTTCACCGGTCGACGCTGCGGGCTGGAGTGGTCGGCGAACGCTCCGTGCGGTGCGGCGATCCGTGCTGCGCCTCGCCGGCTCGGTCCCCCGAGATCCGCGACGCCGGATAGCTGCGGGCGGCGACGTGGGCGCGAGGGTTGGCGTGGGTCAGCCTGCTCTGGATGTGCATCGAGGGTGGCGTCGGGCTCTGGCAGGAGTTCGCTTCCGGATCGATCTCACTGACCGGATGGGCCCTGGGCAGTGCCGTGGAAGGGCTGGCCAGTGTGATCGTGGTATGGCGGTTCACCGGGTCCCGCACGCTTTCGGAGACTGCGGAGCGACGTGCCCAGAAGGGCGTCGCCGTCTCGTTCTGGCTGATTGCCCCTTACATCGCGGCTCAGTCCGTGGCCGATCTGCTCTCCGCCCACAAGGCCGAGAGCACGCTCATCGGGATCGTGCTCACCGCGGTGGCGCTGCTGGCGATGCCGCTGCTCGGCTACGTGAAACATCGCCTCGGGGTCCGCCTCGGCTCGAGCGCGACATCCGGAGAGGGCACACAGAACTACCTCTGCGCCGCCCAGGCTGCCGCCGTCCTCATCGTGCTGGCCCTCACGCCCGCGTGGCCCGCCGGCTGGTGGCTCGACCCGCTGATCGGCCTGGGCATCGCCGCCGTCGCGGTCCGCGAGGGGATCGAGGCGTGGCGCGGCGACCCCTGCTGCTGTTGACGTAACCCGGCGGGCGGCTTCACCCCGGCGAGCCGTTGCCCGCTTCCCGCCACCGCCTCCGAACCATCAGGAACACCGGAACGGCGACGAGCTCGGCCGCGACGCAGAACACCACGGCCGCCGTGATGCTCCGTTCGTAGAGGAGCCCGGTAGCCGCGCTGCCGATGAACCACATCACCCCGTACACGCCGGTGAACAGCCCGTACGCAGAGGCGCGGCGTCTGGCCGGCACCAGGGGCGCGACGGCGGCCGGCACGATCGACTCGTGCACGCCCATGCCCAGGCCCCAGATCGCCGAGCCCAGGAGCGCGGAGCGGAAGCCGCCCAGAAAGACCAGAGGCGCGTAGAGCGCGGACACGGCGGTGAGCGGGACGAGCACCCCAATCCCGATCCGGTCGAAGAGCCTGCCGAAGGCGAGGGAGCCGGCGCCGCTCACGCCCATCGCCACGGCGTAGGCCACCGGGACCCAGAGGGGCGACACGGTCGACGCCTTCTGGAAATGGTACGCGATGAGCGGGAAATCGGCGAACCCGGCCGCCACAAGGCCGGCCCCGACGAGGTAGACCCAGAAGACGGGCCGGAAATGCTCGGCCGGGCTCTCCGGCGCGCGCCCGGCCAGGTCCTCGGGGTGCGGGTAGAAGTGGCGTGCCACCAGCAGCAGCGTCAGGCAGATCACTGCGGGAACCAGGAGCGCCGCGAACGCGAAGCGATACTCGCCCCTCCAGGCCAGGATCGCGGCCACGCCGAGGGGCCCGAACAGCGCGCCGAACTGGTCGAGCGCCTCGTGCACCCCGAAGACCCAACCGTAGCCGATCTCCCCGGCCGCGTGTGAGAGCATCACGTCGCGGGGAGGATTACGCGTTGCCCGGCCGACCCGCTCCAGCACGATGAGCGCCGCGGCCGTCGGCCAGTCCCGCGCCAGGGCCAGGGCCGGCACCGAGAGGAGTTGGACGAAATACCCCGCGATCGTGATCGCCCAGAACCTCCCGGTCCGGTCCGCCGCCGGCCCGGACACCAGCCGCCAGCCGTAGCCGAGGAGCTCGCCGAGACCCGTGACGATCGCGACCGTCGCGGCGCTGGCCGAGAGCAGGGCCAGGTACGGCCCCAGCACGCTGCGCGCGCCTTCGTAGGTGAAGTCGGCGAAGAAGCTGAGGACGCCGATCATGAGGACGAACTTCAGGGCCCGCGGCCTCGTGTGCATCATCGCACCGCCCACCGCCCTTGCTCGACGTTCATCGAGTCGACTCGCGAGGCCGCCGCAGGCCGAGCGGCGCGCTACCGGAAGGCGAAGATCGCCAGGACCAACACCAGCGCGATGAGCAGGTATGCCAGATAAGCATTGAGGCGTCCGTGGTGCAATCGGGCGAGCGTACGAGCCACGGCGAGCGCTCCACGCTTCGAAGGCGTCAGCACCAAGCGATCCACGACGTAGACCGTCGCCGCGTCACGCCGGATCGCCTCGCGGAAGTGCTCGGCCACCGTCTCCCGGGTGTCCGCCACCACCGTCGGCCGGAAGATCGCCTGGAAGATCACACGCACCGGGTTGGCGAATCCGGTGGCCGTGTACGTCATTTCCGGCAGCAGGCGTCGGATGCCCCCGGCCCACACCTCGCGCCGTTCCAACGAGCGACCCCTGCCCACCGTCAGGCGCACCACCAGGAACAGGAGGCCGAGCAGGAGCGCGAGGACCGCGATCATGTAGGAGGGCGAGGCCCCGAACACGACCGGGTTGGCTTCCCCGCCCCGGTGGAGCATGACGAGGCCGGGCCCGGGCATCACGTGCTGGCCCACCTGGGCGCCCAGGTCGTGGAAGTCCGAGACGAACGAAGGGGGAAGGCCCTCGTGGCCGGCGGCCCCGGCGAAGAAGGGAGGTACGAGCTGCTCCGCGGCGCTCGCGCCGGCCACGGGTGATACGGCCCGATCGATCGAGACGATCGTATAGGTGGGCAGCACACCGAGAAGCAGGCAGAGCACGGCGAGGATTGCCATGGGTGCGAGCCCCGAGGCTCCCGTCTCGCGTGCCCGCTCCGCCTCCTCCGAGCGCGTCACACCCAGGAATCCCATCGCGAACACCTTCGCGAAGCACGTCACGGCCAGCGCGGCCGTGAGGGCGAGCGCAGCCCCCGAGAGCGCGAACACGACCTTGACGCCCACGGAAGCCAGCTCGGCGCTCCTCAACATCGTCTGCAGTGTGAGCCATTCGCTCACGAACCCGTTGAACGGCGGCATGGCCGCGATCGAGAGCACGCCCACGAGCATGGCGAGGGCCGTCCAGGGCATCAGGCGGATCAGGCCGCCCAGCCGGTCGAGATGGCGTGCGCCCGCCCGCTCCTCCACCGCGCCCGTTCCGATGTACAACAGGGTCTTGTAGAGCGAGTGGTTCACCAGGTGATACAGTGCGACGAGAAGTCCCATCGCCGCCAGCCCGTGCAACCCGGCCGCGCCGAACACCAGCCCGGCACCGAGGGCGGAGGTGATGATGCCCGCGTTCTCGATCGAGCTGTGCGCCAGCAGCGTCTTGAGGTCATCCTCCGTGGTGGCGTACAGGATGCCGACCAGCGCCGTGATCGCGCCGACCACGAGGGCCACCAGGCCGGGACCCGCCGTCGTGGGGGGAGCGAGGTCCGCGTCCACTCGCAGGATCCCGTACAGCCCGAGATTGAGCGTCGCGCCGGCCAGCACGGGGGTGAACGCCGCCGGCGCGGCGGCGTAGGCCCGGGGCAGCCAGACGTTCACCGGCACCAGGCCGGCCTTCACCCCGAACCCGAAGAACGTGAGCAGGAACACCGCCAGGCGCAGACCACCGGCGAGCCCGGCCGAGGTCGCCTGAATGCGCGCGAAGTCGAGCGAACCGGCGTGCGCCGCCAGCAACAGCAGACCCAGCACCGCCGCCAGCGCCCCTGCCTCGCTCACCGCGAGCATGAGATAGGCGGCGCGGCGGCTGTCCTCCTTCTCGTGCTCGTACATAACCAGCAGGTAGAGGAGGATCGACATGATCTCCCACGCAACCATGAACGAAAACACGTCGCCGGCCACGAGCACCCACGCCACTGCGAGCAGGAGCAGAAGGTGCATGAGCGCGTACCCGCGCATAGGGTAGCGCCGGGCCAGGCGGGGCAGCGCACCGTATGCGAAGATCGAGCCCGCTAGGAAGACCACGCCGGTCACCGCGAGGAACACGCCCGCGAGCGGATCCGTCCGGACGGTGAGCACCCCCATCCCAGGGATCGTCCAAAGCACCGCGTGCCAAGGAGAGGATGCGGTGAGCGCGGCGATGCCGAGAGCCGCAAGCACGAGGCCGGCGGCCCCGCCGAACCACGCCACCACGCGGGGGCTCCGCTTGTCGGGAAGGGCCAGCGCGGCCACCGCCCCGGCGAGGCACAGCGCTACGAAGACGGCCGTCCAGAAGGCGGCGGTGGTCATCGCGACGAACTCCCTCCGGCCCTGCGTGCCCCGGCGGGCACACCGTCAGCTGGCTGCGTCGCCGATACGGCCGCGGGCGTGCCTGCCGCCGTGAGCTCCGCCGGCGACGCCCGTCCGACGGCCACGAGGAGCCCGTGCAGGACCGCCAGAGGCGGCGGCGGCTGGCCCGGCACCTCCACGTCCACCGGGAGCACGTCGCCGACACCGGCGCCGCTCACGAAGCTCGGGCCGAACACGCTGCCGGAGAGCGCGCACGCACCCACCGCGACCACGCGCTTGGGCTGCGGCATCGCCTCGTACGTCTTGAGCAGCGGCACGCGCATCTGGTCCGAGACCGGGCCCACGACGACGAGCACGTCGGCGTGGCGCGGCGTCGGCGTCAGGAAGAAGCCGAGCCGGTGCATGTTGTAGTAGGGGTTGTTGAGGTGCTCGACTTCGTGCAGGCACGCGCCGCAGTCGCCCGCGTCCACCACGAGGACATGGAGGGAGCCGCCGAACGCCGACCTGAGCGCGCCGCCCCTGGTGTCCGCGAGGGTGGCCCATTCGTAGTCCCGAGACCAACCGACGGGATAATCGTCTCGCGCGCATCGGTAGCAGTGCACACAACGGCCGACGTCCACGTCGAGGCGGTCACCCCGGTCGATGAGCGCGCCGGTCGGGCACCGCGCCGCCAGCGATGCGACCACGTCTCTTGGATAGGCGCCCGGGAGCGGGCGTCCCGGCGAGACACCCTCCGCCAACTCCGGGGCGTCGGGATACGCGGTGCTCCGGATGCCGGTCCTCAAGCCTCTCACCACCCATTTGCTCATCGCGTGGCTCTCCTTCGGTTCATCCGACTCATCGGTCGTTCTCGGCGACAGAGAGGTCCAGCGTCGCCAGGATGATCGGGAGGTCCTGGAAGGCGAAGTCCTCCACGGCCAGGTGGAACCCGTGCCAGTTCACGAACGAGGGCGGCACCACCCGGTACCGAAGCACCGTACCGGCGCCGTCGAGACGGACCCAGTGGAACGCCGCTCCGCGAGGAGCCTCCACGGCGCCGAACGCCGCGCCGGCCCGCATCTCCGGAGCGGTGTGCACCGGACCGGGCTCCAGGGCCGCGTGCGCCTGCTCCATGAGCCGGAGCGCGTGGTAGCACTCGGTGAACAGCACCCGCAGGCGCGCGTAGCCGTCGCCTTCGTGCTCGAGGGCGGGGAACACGGCCAGCGAACCGTACGCGTCATACGGCTGCGCAAGGCGGAGGTCCCGCGCGATCCCCGAGGCGCGCGCGATGGGCCCGACCAGCCCGTGGCTTCGGGCGTCGGTCTCGCTGATGAGGCCCACCTCTTCGAGGCGGTCCACGAAGCTGCTGGTCAGACGCAGCATCCCCCAGAGGCGGTCGAGATCGTGCACCGCGTCCCGAGCCCGCCCGAGAGCCGTACTGCATGCGTCGTCGTCCAGATCGCGTGCCAGCCCTCCCGGTACAGCCAGACCGAAGAGATAACGATGCTGCGCCAGGGCTCCGCTCGCCCGCAGCAAGTCTTCCTCGATGATCCCGGCCTGGCTCGCCGCCACGGCAAGGCCGGTGGACGAGCAGATCCCTGCGATGGCCTCGGCATGGTGCCGGAGACGCTCGAGCTCCGCGATGAACACCCGGAGAATGCGGGCGCGTGGCGGCACGTCGGTCGCGCACACCGTTTCGACGGCGTGGGCAAACGCCAGACCATGGGCGAACGCGGTCGTGGCCGAGAAGCGCTCGGCCAGGAGCAGTGCCTCGTCGACCTTCCGCCCCTCGGCGATCTTCTCGACGCCTCTGTACTTGTAGAAGAGCCGAGGGAAGGCACGGATTACGTCCTCGCCCACGGTCTCGAGATGGAGGTGCACGGACTCGGCCATCCCTGCGAACACCGGGCCGATGGGCATGACGAAAGACCCTGGGGCGTGTACTATGCGGCGTGGCCGCCATTCCCTGTTCGGGCGACGCTCGGCCATGGGCGTGTCTGCCGGGAAGGCGTGCCTCATCGGCTCGACGCCCTCCTGCCACGCGTCGTCGTGTAGCACGAAGTCCCCGAGGGCCGGATGGCCCTCGAACGTGAGACCGAACAGGTCTTCCGCCTCGCGCTCGTGCCAGTCCGCGGCGTGAACCACGGCGGCCACGCTCGGGACGTTCCGTTCGTCGAGTGGCCGACGCAGCAGTACGTGCGCCCACCCGCTCGGCCGCCCGTCGAGGAACGCGTAGCGGAGCTCCCACGCGTCCTCGCCCTCCTCCACCACAAGGCCCGCGAACACGTATCCCCATTCTCCCGACAGAGCACCACACAGCTCGGCGAGTTGGGCCGGTGCACATGTGAGCTCGGTGACCGAGCGGGCCTCGTCCCTCCGGCACGTCACTCCGCCGGCCCAGCGTTCGGCGACGACGCGCTCCAGCTGGACGCGGGTCACGGTGCACCCCCGGGGGTGAGGGCCGCCGCGGCCATAGACGCCAGCGTGTGCAGGGAGGTCGGCTGGTAGACGCCCAGCACGAGGATCGGGATCGCCGCGAGCACCAGAGTCAGCGTGACGGTCGCCGGCAGCCGGGGACGGAACGGGAGGTGCGCGTTGCCGCCGGTGCCCGGCTGCGGCGCCGCGGTGTGGCCGGGGCGCGCGCCGCTGTCGCCCGGAGGCGACCCGAACACCATCCGGTTCACGTGCGCCAGAATGCCGAAGAAGGCGATGACGATGAAGATCACCAGGAGCGCGATCACCAGGTAGTGGCCGCGCTCGAGTCCCGCCCGGAAGATCGAGAACTCGCTGAGGAAGAGCGCGAACGGCGGCGCGCCGCCAATGGCCAGTGCGCCGAAGAGGAGCGCGGAGCCGGCAACCGGCGAAGTGCGCAGGAGCCCGCGTACCGAGGCGATCTCGCGCGTGCCCAGGACGAGCAGAGCGGCGCCGGCGGCGAAGAAGCAGAACGACTTTGTCAGGCTGTGCGCCACGAGCTGCAGCATGGCGCCCGACAGCGCGCCCGCACCACCCAGGCCGGCGGCCGCGAAGATGATGCCCATATGCTCCACTGTGGAGTAGGCGAACAGCCGCTTGTAGTCGCCGACCTGCAGCAGCAGAAACGCGGCGACGCCGGCCGACAGCAACCCCGTGAACTCCATGACACCGGAGACTGTTCCGGCAGGCAGCAGGGGGACCAGCCGGAGGATCGCATAGAGCGCGACCGTCGTCTTGATGGCGGAAAGCAACGCACACGCCGCCGACGGCGCCTGGCTGTGGGCGTCGGGGAGCCACGTGTGCATGGGCACGAAGCCCACCTTGGCGCCGAAGCCCACCAAGACCAGAAGGAACGCCGCCATCACCAGAGGCACCGGCATGTGGGGCGCCTCAGCACGTAGCCCGTCCCAACTGTACACGCCCCCGCCCGAGCTCTGCTGGGCCCAGAACAGGATGAGAAAGCCGAGGAGCGCCGCCGCCGCGCCCATGAACATGAGCGCGATGTACTTCCACGCGGCCTCAAGGGCGCCGTGGGTGTTGTCGAACGCCACCAGAAGCACCGAGAAGACAGCCGTTCCCTCGACGGCGATCCACACGAGGGCCGGCTCTGCCAGCACCGGCACCAACACCAGCGCGAACATGAACAGGTTCAGGTGCGCGTAGTACGCGGAGATGCGCCCCACGTCATGCCAGTGCTCGGCGACGTATCCCCAGGAGAAGATCGCCGCCAGAAAGCATACGAACACGGTGACGACCAGGACGAGCGCACCGAACCCATCCAGAGACACCCACCCCGAAATGTCGACGATGGGACGGCCGGCGGCGACCAGCAACGCGGCCCGGGCGGCGAGTGCCAGCGCCGTGGCGGTGGCCGCGAGGGTCACGGCGGATGCGAGGCGGCGGCCCAGGCCGAGCGCCGAAAGGAGCGCGGCCATAAGCATGAGCGCCGGGATCACCACGAGGGTCATCGTGTCTCCCTCTCCCGGAGCGTGCGCAGCGCGCCGACCTTGGTCGTGCCGATGTGCTCGTGCACGGCGCGCGTGAGCACGTTGACCACGAGCACCAGGATGAGCACGTCGAAGGCGATGGCCACCTCGGCCAGGAGCGGCAGGTCCGGCGCCACCGCGATGCCGGCGAAGAATGAGGAGTTCTCCATGGCCAGGAGTCCGAGGAAGAGCGGGACGGCCTCACGGCGCAGGGCAGCGGTGAGTCCCCCAACAAAGAGGCCGGCGAGCCCCACAGGGAGGTTCACGTTCACCCCCCTGCCCCCCCCTGCCGCGACCAGAGGAGCGGCGAGAAGATAGGCGACGATCGCGAGTGCGAGCGCCAGGAGCAGCGCCGTGGGGACGTTCAGGACCTGGGTGATCTCGCGGCGGGTCTGCACCTCGTCGTGGAGCGCCCTGCGGAACACCCACGGCACGGCGATCGCCTTGGTGGAGGCGTCCAGGACCCCCACCGCCACGAGGTGCCAGGAATGGTCCAGGGCAGCCAGCAGGAACGCCGAGCTCGCCAGCAGAATGGACTGGATCACGTAGAGACGCAGGCAGCCGTAGACCTGTCGGAGCGCGACCAGGCCGAACGCGGTGAGCAGGAACAGCCCGCCTGTCAGGGCGTTCAGGCTCTCCAGCCAGGGGACGGCGGCGGGATCGTGCATCGTTGGGCCTCTCTCAGAAGGCGAAGAGCCGCATGATCATCGCGGCCACGGACGTGATAAACGCCGCGCCCAGGAACTCGGAGATGCGGAAGAGCCTGAGCTTGGCCATGGAGGACTCGATGACCACCAGCACCAGCACGAACGCGAGGACCTTGAGCAGGGTGAACGGGATCGCCAGGAGCACGGACCCCAGGGCCTGGTCGTGAGCGAGCCCCCAGGGCGTGACAAGCACGTTCAGGTAGATGCAGCTCAGCACGAACAACTTCATCTGCCCACCCCACTTCATGAGCGCCATCCCCCGGCCGGAGTACTCGAGCGACTTCGACTCATCGATCATGGCGAGCTCGAAGTGGCCCGACGGGTTGTCCACCGGGATGCGCCCGCCCTCGGCCAGGATGAGCATCAAGAAGGCGAGCAGCAGCAGGATGTGCGAAGGCTCGAAGAAGTTGGACGGCGGCGTGACCCAGCGTTGCTGCACGATGAACGGGATCGTCGAGCCGGCGACGAACGAGACCGTGAAGAACACGATCATGAACACCGGCTCCGCGAGGAACCCGACCATGCGTGTCCGGCTGGCGCCCACCGGTCCGTACGGGTTGCCCGTGTCCACGGCCGCGAGCGTGGCGAAGAAGCCGCCGAGGGCGAGCACGAACCCGCCGCCCAGCATGTCTCCCATGAACGCGAAGAAGAGCGGGTAGTCCGTGAGCACAGGAATGAGCAGCGTCACGAAGAGGGGCGTCACGAAGACGAGATAGGGCGTGAACCGGAAAATCCAGGAGGATTCCCGGGAGACGATCTCGTCCTTGTGGAAGTACTTCCAGAGGTCGCGGTAGGGCTGGAAGATGCTGGGCCCCCGCTTCGACTGGACGATCTCCTTGAGGCGGTTCAGGACGCCCGCCATCAGGGGCGAGAAGACCAGCACCACCGCCATTTGCAGGACGTTGTACCAGATCCGCTGCGCCATGCGTCTCCACTCCGCCCTTACGTTCGATCGCAACCCGGGGGGCACAAAAAACCCCCGCCCGGCCCAAAGCCGAACAGGAGTCATCAACCGCACAGCGAGACACGGCGGCATTTCAAGGCGAACTCCATCGCCTCATCGAATTGTGGCATCAACCATGATGGCGGCGGGGCGGGGAGTCAAGGGGATCCCTTCAGGATGTCGGCACCGTCCGCCGCAGCCAGGGCATCCTCCAGCCTCACCCCCACGATCATGCTCACGCCCGGCTCTTCCATGGTCACGCCGTAGATCCAGTCGGCCGCCGTGATCGTGCGCGGATTGTGGGTCATCACCACGAACTGGGTCGTGGCCTTGAAGTCCTCGATGAGCTTGATGAGCTGTCCGACGTTGCCCTCGTCCAAGGGGGAATCGACCTCGTCGAGCACGCAGAAGGGGCTGGGCTTCACCAGATAGATGCCGAAGAGGAGCGCGAGGGCGACCATCGCGCGCTCGCCTCCGGACAACAGCTCGATGCGCTGCGTCTTCTTCCCCCGCGGGGACGCGTGGATCTCGATGGCGCATTCCAACGGGTCGTCCGGGTCCGCCAACCGGATGTCCACATGGCCATCCTCGAAGAGCCGCAGGAACGTATCGCGGAAGTTCTCCCGGATCCGCTCGAACGTGCACGCGAAGATCTCCGTGGCTGTGCGGTTGATGTCGCGGATCGCGCTCCTCAGGTCGTTCCTCGCGGTCACCAGATCGTCTCGCTGGATGGTGAGGAACTCGAGCCGCTTGCTCTCATCCTCGTGCTCGTCCACAGCGAGCTCGTTCACGGGCCCCAACGCCTCGATGGCCGCGGCCAGATCCCGCAGCTCGGCTGCGAGCTGGTCCGGATCTCCTTCCACGGGCTCCGCCTCTTCCGCGAGCCGCTCCAGGGTCCTGCCCCACTCCCCTTCCACGCGCTCGCGGATGCGCTCGATGCGCCCCGTGAGGTCCTGCGGCTCGAGGTCGAGGGCGTGCCGCCGTTCGGACGCGGCGCGCTCCGCGGCCCGCACGTCGCGAAGCCCGCGGTCCGCGCCCGAGCGTGCCTCGGCGGCGGTCTCAAGGTCGCCCTCCTTTGCGCGCACCTCGGTCTCGAGGCGGTCACGTTCGTCGAAGAGCCCGGCCATGGCATCGCCCGCAGCTGCGCGAACCGCCCCGGACTCCTCGAGTTCCACCCGCAAGCGTTGCTCCTCGGAGTCCAGAGCCGCGAGCCGCTCCCGAGGCCGGTTGCGCGCCACGCGCACGGTTTCCAGTCGCTCGTCGAGGCGCCGCGCTTCTCCCCCCACTCGTGCAAGCTCCACGGCGAGCCGGGTCCCCTCGGCCGGCGCCGTGTCCCATTCCGCCTGGCTCGCCTCCATGGCGCGAACGGCAGCTCCCCGCGCCTGGCCGACCTCCGCTTCCCGAACGATGACGACTTCGTGGTCCCCCCTCGCTTCCTGTGCCCGCGCAAGCGTTCGTGTCCGGGCCGCGCGGACGCCTTCGATCTGCCGCGAGAGGTCCTTGCGGCGCTGTTCGGCACGCTTCCGCATCTCGGTATGGATACCGATCTCGGCCTCCGCCGCGCCGCAGCCTTGCGCCGGTCCTTGTACTTCCCGATCCCGGCAGCCTCCTCGAAGAGGCCCCTGCGCTCGTCCTGCCGCTCGGAGAGGATCGCGTCAATCATGCGGGTCTCGATCATCACGTAGCCGTTGGCGCCGAGGCCGGTGTCCCGGCACAGGTCCAGCACGTCGCGCATGCGCACGGGCGAGCGGTTGATGGAGTACTCGGAGCCGCCGTCGCGGAAGATCGCGGGGCCGATCTCCACTTCCTCGAACGACACCGGTAACACGCCGTCCTCATTGTCCACCGTGAGCGTCATGGAGGCGCGGCTCACGGGGCGGCGGCCCGTCGTGCCCTGGAAGAGGACCTCCTCCATCTTCGCGCCGCGCACCGCCGTCGGGCGTTGCTCCCCCATGACCCAGCGGATCGCGTCGCTGATGTTGGACTTGCCGCAGCCGTTGGGACCCACGATGGCCGTGATCCCGTCATGGAACTGGAGGGTGACGGCGTCCGCGAAGGACTTGAAGCCGTGGAGCCGCAGAGCGCGCAGCTTCATAGGGACGCTCCGCGCCAGGGGTCGCTCTGTATTGCGCCAGGATTACCACCGCGACACGGGAACCACGGGACGTGGGCGTCCCGGAGAGGCTGGACCATGCGTTGACATCCCGAACATGTGAAACCGGTGGAACCGATCGTTCGGGCAAGGAAGACCCCCGCCCGGCCGAGGCCGAACAGGAGTCATCAACCGCAGGGTCGCGGTGCTTTCGAGGCGAACTCCATCGCCTGTGCTCTTGCGTGAGCGCACCGATAGTGACGGCGAATCCGGGCCGTCAAGGCACGGCTACGGCCTGGCGCACTCCCTACCGGGGTGGCGCCAGCCACCCCGTTCGGAGCCACGTCCACCATGTGTCGAGGTCCGGCCAGCGTCGGAGAGAGGCTCCGAGCTGCTCGGCCCGCTCACGGCTTGGGGGGTCGTCCGCACTCTCCAGCGGCGCCAGCTCCCGTGCGATGACCGCCCGCCACAACGTCGAGCCGGGCGGAGGGCGCTCCACCCGGCCGCCCGTCCACTCGATCACCACCAACGCGGGCTCGTCGGGCCGTGTCGGTGGTCCGACGATGACGCTTTCGGCGAAGTCGAGGAGCGGGATGCGGTCGATGCCGTCGATGAAGCGGCGCTGCTCCGGTGAAAGGTCACCGGATGCGCCAGGGGGACTCGCGGAGGCCGCCATGATGAACCCTGAGTGCTGGACGATTGCGCACAGGAGTCATCAGCCGACCGGTAGGGCGGCGCTTCGGGTGAACTCCATCACCCACCCCAACGTCACGCTAACGACTCGCTCAGGGCTGTCAATTGCCAGCGCGGCCTGAGCGATCTTGACGGGACGTGGCCGTCGTCGTCACACTTCAACCATCGACGGAAAACGGCGATGGAGTTCGCCGAGCAACCGCGCAAGGCGGGTGATGACTCCTGTTTGGCCACTCGGCCGGACGGGTGTTTTTTGTGGCATCGACGGGTGGACCCGGCAGGCCGCGCACGACAAGGCGAGTACCTGACTATGCGCACGCTGGTGATCTCCGACATCCACGGGAACCTCCCCGCTCTCCGGGCCGTCCTCGATGCCGAAGTATGGGATGAGCTGATCTGTCTTGGGGACTTGGTTGCCTATGGGCCCGATCCCGTTGCGTGCGTCCGGCTGATCCGGAGTGCCGGCGCCATCGCGGTGCAAGGAAACGACGACCGCGCCCTCGCCGACGGGACCCGTCCGCGCTGCCGTCCGACATTCGAGCGGCTGGCGGAAGCCACCCACGCCTTCGCCCGCTCCGAAGCGACGGACGATGACGTCGCCTACCTGGCGGGACTTCCCCGATGGCTCTTCCTGGATCAGGGGCGGCATCGCCATCTGCTTGTTCATGCCGCGCCTTCGGACCCGCTTCACAAGTATCTGGGACCCGACGCGCCCGAGTGGCTTGGTGAAGCCGGTCGGAGCGACGCAGCCGTCGTTCTCGTAGGGCACACGCACCTGCAGTTCCGGCGGGACGTCGGCACCGTCACGGTGGTCAACCCCGGGAGCGTGGGCCAGCCCAAGGATGGTGACCCCAGGGCGGCATACGCCGTCGTCGAGGACGGACGCATTCACCTGCGGCGCGTCCTACCCGGTGCAAGACACCATCGCCGCGCTCCGGAGTCGAGGTCTCTCTGCGGAGGAGCTGGGCGACCTGTCGGAGATCCTCCGAACGGGCTCGGTGCCTACCCGACTGAAGGGTGGAAACGGCGGGCCCAGGCAGTAGGACCCCGGGGTCGACCCCGGGGTGCCGTCGGTGCCAGACGACCGGCGGCAGTCCCCACGCCCGCTCGATCTCCACAGTCGACTGCACTTCGCGATGCGCACAGAGCCACGGGTCGATGCAGGCGGCCGCCTCAAAGAAGAGTGCGGTCTACGCTTCGTACCGTCTGCGTACCGAGGCCTCGTACCACGCTCGATGCGCCGCCGCGACGCCGAGAAGGTACAGTGCCCGTAACTCACTGGTATGCTACACACTTACGACGAGTGCCGGGGCTGGGATTCGAACCCAGATGGGATTGCTCCCCGGGGATTTTAAGTCCCCTGCGTCTGCCAGTTTCGCCACCCCGGCGGCGGAGAAAGGAGGACAGCCAACTTGACCAGTACGCCCAGGAAAGCAAGCCGTACCATGTAACGGTGCCCACCTGCGTCGGCCGCCCCGGAACCGGCTCCCCGGGTGGCGCCGCGGCGGGGGGAGCGGGTATATACCCCGAAAGGCTCCCGCTTCCGACACTCGCCTTGGGCGCGCATGGGACCCCAACGCTTCCACGTCCTGAAGGCCACCCTGGCCCGACGGCAACCGGACCTCACGGTCCTCATGGACCGGGTGGACAAGGCACACAACTTCTCGGCGATCCTGCGGAGCTGTGACGCCGTCGGCATCCTGGAGGCCCACGTCGTTCCGCCCGACGAAGGACTCGACGTCCACCATGCCGCCTCGGGCGGTACCGCCAAGTGGGTCGCGGTGCGCAAGCATCCCGACGTCCCCACGGCACTGGCCCACCTTCGAGCCGCGGGGTTCACGGTGCTCGCGGCCCACCGCAGCGGGGAGGCGCGGGACTACCGCGACGTGGACTTCACGCGTCCCACCGCCCTGGTCCTCGGGGCGGAGCTCCTCGGCGTCTCCGCCGAAGCGGTCCGCGCGGCCGACGGCCTGGTGGCGATCCCCATGATGGGGATGGTGGAGTCGCTGAACGTATCCGTCGCCGCCGCCATCCTCCTCTATGAGGCACGTCGGCAGCGAGAGGCGGCGGGCATGTACGACGTGTCCCGTCTCGGTGATGCCGAGGCCCGCCGGATCCTCTTCGAGTGGGCGTACCCTCGGGTGGCGAAACTCTGTCGGCGCCAGCGAAGGCCCTATCCGCAACTCGGGCCGGACGGCGACATCCTCGACGAAGACGACTGAGAGGGAGGCGGCACCGCGCGGGGCCGCGCCAGCCGAACTACTCGTTCCGTCCGAGCTGGAAGCGGAGCGAGTCCTCGATCCCTTCGCAGTCGAAGGAGAAGCCGGATCGGAGGACCTTCTGGGGGATCACGCGCTGGCCCCACAGCAGGGCCTCCTCTCCCAGTTGGCCGAAGACGGCCTTCACCGCGAACGCGGGAACGGGAATCACCGTGGGTCGGCCCAGGACGCGCCCGAGGACGTCCGTGAAGGTGGCGTTCGTCACCGCGTTGGGCGCGGTGGCGTTCACGGGTCCGCGCATGGACTCGTCGTAGATGACGTGCACGATGAGCGCCACGAGATCGTCGAGGTCGATCCAGGAGAAGTACTGCCGGCCACTCCCGAGCCGTCCCCCCACCCCCAACTTGAACGGCAGCAGCATCTGCCCGAGGGCCCCACCCGCGGGCGAGATGGCGACCCCTGCCCTGAGACACGCCACTCGGATGCCGGCCCGGTCGGCCGGACCGGTGGCGGTTTCCCAGGCGCGTGTGACCTGCGCGAGGAATCCCCCGCCCGGCTTGGCATCCTCGGTGAGGCGCTCGGCTCCCCGGTTGCCGTAGTAGTTCACTCCGGACATCGACACGAGGACACGGGGTCCGTCCCGCATGGTGGCCAGGGTTCGCGCGATGAGCTCGGTGCCCTTGGTCCGGCTGTCGTGAATGGACTTCTTGCGTGCCTCGGTCCAACGCCCGCCCGCGATGGAGGAGCCTGCCAGGTGGACCACCGCGTCGGCGCTCTCGAGGCCCGCCGCGTCGATCTCGCCGGTGGCGGGGTTCCAGTAGACGGCGTCAGCGGCGAGACGCCGCCGGTCGCGTACGAGGCGGATGACCCGGTGCCCCCCGGTGGTGAGGAAGTGGGAGAGCCCGGTGCCGATGAGCCCCGAGGCGCCGGTGATGGCCACGGTGAGCCGCGGGCGGCGCGCGTTCCGCGCATGGCGCGCCAGGTCGGCGGCGAGCCTCCGATGTCGGAACGCGAAGAGCCGGTCAAGCTCGCGGCGCAGGAGCGTCGGCGTCAGCGGGAGCCCCAGAACCGGCACCTCGAGCTCGATGTCGTCTTCCACCGCACAGCCCCCGCCCTCGAGAGGGAGGAAGCGGTGGGTGTGGGTCCACGACTTGAGGGGCCCCGTCACCTGCTCGTCCCGGAAGAGCCGGCCCGGATCGTAGTCGCGGTGACGCAGCTCCCAGCGAAACGAAATGGGCCCTTCGTGCACCCGGAGCACCACACGGGCACCCTCGCGGATGCCGTCGTCCTGGTGCTCGAAGTCCACGCGGGCCCAGGGAGGCGTGAGGCGTTGCAGGGAGCCTGTGCGCTCGTGCCACGCGAAGACGCTCTCGGGAGCGTGCTTCGGCAAGTCCGCGCGGTAGGTGAGGTGCATGGTCACCTTTCGTCGTCCGTCCCCTCGACAAGCGTGAACCCCTTGCGCGCCATCCGCCCCCACCCTTCTACGCCACGGAGCGCCGACCACGTTCCCTTCACCCGCCACCAGGCGGTGAGCTGCCTGTACCCGAGGTTCTCCGCCAACGCCAGGGCGAACAGACTGAGAAGGTCCTTCAGCCTCGGGTACCGTCGGAACGACAGCTCCTCCAGCGCCACCGCCGCGATCGAGAGCGCGACCCCCAGGACGATAGCCACCATGAGGAAGGCCACGACGTAGGCGTAGTCCGTCCGACCGCTCAAGACGGCGACGGCGAACGCCACATAGCCCAGAGCCTCCACCACCGGACCCAGCATCTCCAGGAAGAAGAAGTAGGGGAACGCCAGAAGGCCCGCCCGGCCGTATCGCGAGTTCATGAGCATGACCCGATGCCGGGTGAGGGACTGGAAGAGCCCGCGCTGCCAGCGGTCACGCTGCCGCGCCAGCTGGCGCAGGGTCTCCGGGCACTCGGTCCACGCCACGGGGTCCGGGACGAAGTGGATGGCGTAGGGGATGCCGTGCTCGCGGCAGTGCCGGTGGAGTCGGACCACCAGCTCCATGTCTTCGCCCACCGTGTCGGTGGCGTATCCGCCGGCGTCCACCACCGTGCTCCGGCGGAACATGCCGAACGCCCCGGAGATCACCAGCGTAGCCCGGAGCGCGTCCCATCCCATGCGTCCGGAGAGGAAGGCGCGCAGGTACTCCAGCACCTGGAATCGGGCCCACAGGTTCCGGGGCAACCGCACGTCGAGAACCTGCCCGTGGTCCACCACGCAACCGTTGGCGATACGCAGGATGCCACCGGCGGCCACCGTGTGGGCATCCTCCAGGAAAGGGCGCACGATGCGCACGAGCGCCTCCCGCTCCAGGAGCGAGTCGGCATCCATGGCGCAGAAGAGCGGTGTCCGGCAGAAGTTGACCCCCGCGTTGAGGGCGTCGGCCTTGCCGCCGTTCTCCTTGTCTATGATCCACAGGTTGGCATGGCGCCGGCTCCGGTAGATCTGTCGGACGGGCTGGGTGTCGAGGAACGCCGTGGCGATGCGCGCCGTGGGCTTGAGATTGAACTCCGCCACCAGACGCTCGAGGGTGCGGTCGGTGGACCCGTCGTTCACCACGATGATCTCGTACTCCGGGTAGTCCAGGGTGAGGAGCGAGCGCACCACCTCCACGCACGTCGCCTCTTCGTTGTACGCCGGAGCCAGGAGTGTGATGGGTGGCGCTCCCGCCCCGCGCACGAGATCGGCGAGGTCCAGGGACTTGAGGCGCCGCGCGTAGCGGCGCAGCGCTCCGAACGCGAACAGGCTGGTGATCAGGTAGACCGCGTTGAGGACGATGAAGTACGCGAGCACCACCCAGTTGAACGTCCCCAGAGCTTGCCAGACGAGGGTGCTCACGTCCCCGCCTCCTCCCCCAGGACCTGCCGGGCCAGCGCCGCACGCGGATGATCCGAGTCGCTCAGGTCCCGAAGGAGCCGCGTACCCCCGGCTGCGCGCAGACCGCGGGCCGCATGGATGGCCACCCATGGCGACGGATCCGACATGGCCCCGAGGAGCCTTGGGAGGTCACCCTCCTCGCCCACGATACCCAGAGCGTCCAGGGCGTGGACGCGCACGACGTTGTCCGGAGAGGCGCAGCGGGCGCGCACGGCGGCCACATGCTCGGGGGTGCCCACCGCTGCCAGGAGCATCAGCGCCGAGGCCACCAGCTCCCTGTCGTCCTCCGTCGACACCACCGCGGCCGCCAGGTCGCCGGCATCGAAGTCCCTGAGCATGGTCAGCGCCTCGGCGGCTACCGCTCTCACCCACGGGGCTCCGTGGGCATCCCCGAAGCTCGCCCGCAGAGCCGGCGCCGCCGCCGGGCCTACCGCGGCCAGCATGGAGGCCATGAAGCTCCGGCTCCATCCCTCGAAGCGATGCAGATGCCCGAGGACGTGCGCCGCGTGCTCCGGGTGCTCGCTGCTGGCCAGGGCGCGCGCAGCCACCATGGCTACCAGGGGTGACGGGTCGTCCAGCGCCTTCAGCACCTCGGGAGCGTATCGGGGCAGGCCCAGCGTTCCCAGCGTCTGCACGGCCCGGGTGCGTACCTCCACCGCCCGGCTGGCGGCACGCCGGGCGATGGGGGCCAGGTACGGCTCCACGAGCTTCTGGAGCACCCGACGCTCCTCGCCCCTGACCCGCCGGGCATATTCCAGGGCGAAGCGCACGAAGTGGAGCCTGTGCTGGGGCGCGACGAGCTGGTACACCCTCGGCGCTGACCCCGGATCCGACAGCGCGAGGAGCACGGGCCCCTCCCAGCGTTCGGAGAGCTGCGCCCACAAGCGCTGGCGTCGGTCGCTGTGTATGCGCAGGTACACCGCGTAGGCGGCGAACGCCAGAGCCATGAGGATGAGAGCCCCGACCACGAGCGCCAGGAGCCAGAGAGCGGAGGTCCGCAAACCCATGGCCTCGACGAGGCCCACGACGTTGGACACGGGTCCCTAGCCACCCCGGGGCTCGCGCCCGCGGCGCATCAAGCGATGCACCCGTGCCACGAGCTCCATGGCGGAGAACGGCTTCACGACGTAGTCGTCGGCGCCCAGCTGGAATCCCCGAACGATGTCGGTCTCGCCGCCCAGAGACGTCAGCATGATGATGGGAACCCGGGAGTAGGAAGGTGTCTTCCGGAGGCGCTGGAGCACCTCGAATCCGTCCATGCCCGGCATCTTCACGTCCAGGAGTACCATGGCGGGGGTCTGGTGGAGGGCACCGCGGTACGCGTCTTCCCCGTCGGCGTAGCGCACGACCTTGAACCCCTCCTTCTCGAGCCTGTGGCAGAGGATCTTCGCCGTGATGTCGTCGTCCTCGGCCACGAGGACGAGAGCGGCGGCGACCTCGTCGACGGGGTCGGTCGATCCCAGCGTGCGGTTTCCGCCCGCGGCCTGAGCCTTGTACGCCAGCCCTCGTGCCCGGTCGATGGCCTCCGAGGGGGGACACCCGTCTCCCACGATGATCGCACCCGCCGACGCCGTCAGACGGAACGTCTCGCCGTCGAGCCCGGGGATCGCTGCCCGACGCACGGCATCCACCAGTCGGCCCGCCTGCTCTCGGGCACGCTCCGGAGCGGGGTCCCGGACCAGGAGCCCGAACTCGTCCGCGGCAAGGCGTGCCAGCAGGACATCCTCATGGGTGAACACGCGCTGCAGCGCAGCCCCGACGCGTGCCACCACCATGTCGCCCACCGCCCAACCGTGCCCCTCGAGAAGATCCCGCATGGAGTCCAGGACCGCGACGACCACACCCACCCCGTCCCCTGAGTCGAGACCCTCGAGCTCCCTGGTGATCCGAGCGAGATTCGCCAACCCGGTGAGGGGGTCCCGGTCGCCCTCCCGGGGGAGGGTCGCCTCACGTTCGAGGCGCTGGGTGATGTCGCCGGCGAAGATGTCGGGGTCGAAGGGCTTCTCCACGTACGCGTCGGCGCCCAGCCCGTAGCATTCCGCCCTGACCTCCGGATCCACGTAGCTGGTGATGACGACGACGGGAACCGTCGCTGTGCGGGTGTCCCGCCGGAGCTCGGCGAGGAGGACACGGCCGTCGGTGTCCGGCAGGATCAGGTCGAGGATGATGAGGGCCACATCCTTCTTGGCGAGCTCCTCGCGCGCGGCGGCCGCCGTCCTCATCAGCACCACATCGCGATCCGCGGCGGCGAGGATGACCGAAAGGAGGTGCTGGATCTCGGGCGCGTCCTCGACGACGAGCACCCGTGTGCGGCGGGAGCGCGTCCGACGCGCGGTCACGAGCCTACGTCCTCCGGCGGGACCAGCGCGAACAGCGAGCTGAGGGTCTCGCGCAGCCTTGGCTCCAGCCCGTCACCCTTTTGCAGGATGCCCGACGCCATGTCGCTGAGCTCCTTGTGTTCCTGATGCGTGAGCTCCTTGGCGGTGAGGACGATCACCGGCAGCCCCGTGTAGAGAGGGTCGGCGCGGAGGTTGTGCAGGAAGGTCATGCCGTCCATCACGGGCATGATCATGTCCAGGAGCACCGCGTCGGGCGCCTCGGTGTGGACCGCCTCGAGGCCCGCCTGCCCGTCCCCCGCGGTGACCACCTCGAGACCGAAGCGATGCAGATACCCCTCGAGTAGACGGCGCGTGGACTCCTCATCCTCCACCACCAGGACCCGGCCTCCCCGCTTGCGCACGAGATTCCGCCACAAGACGCGGAGTAGGTCTTCGCGGTCGAAGGGCTTCGTCACCAGATCCACGGCGCCCAACAGACGTCCACGCCCCTCCCCCGCCACGATGCTCACCACTACCACCGGGATCTTCCGCAGCTCCGGATCGGCCTTGAGCTTCTGCAGCACCTCCCAACCCGTCATGCCCGGCATCATGAGATCCAACGTGATGAGGTCGGGCTTGTTGTCACGCGCGGCCTGGATCCCCTCCTCGCCGGTACCGGCCGTGATGACCCGACATCCGAACTCCTCGAGGTAGTGGCTCATGAGGACGCGGGAGTCCTTCTCGTCGTCCACCACGAGCACCTGGAAGTCCCGCATCCGAGGTGCCGGTGCCGCGGCTTCCCGGGTCGCGGCGGGTGCGGCCTCCTCCGCCTCCTCCTTCTCCCCTTCTCCTTCCTCCGCCTCTTCCTTGAGCGGCTTCCTGGCCCGCTCACCCATGACGATGGTGAACGTGGAGCCCTTCCCCATCTCGGATTCCACCATGAGATCGTAGCCCATGAGCAGGCAGATGGAGCGGGAGATCGCCAGCCCGAGTCCCGTGCCTCCGTACTTGCGCGCCGTGCCCGCTTCGGCCTGCTGGAAGGCCTCGAAGATGGCTTCCAGGCGATCCGGGGGGATGCCGATCCCGGTATCCTCCACCGCGATGGCGACGGGGGTTCTGCCGTCGCCGGCGACATCCACCCGCACCGTCACGGAGCCCTCATGGGTGAACTTGAGCGCGTTGCCCACGAGGTTGATGATGACCTGCTTGAGCTTGGCCGAGTCGGTCTCGACGGCGTCGACCTGCTCCGGCGCGTCGGCGATGAGGGCGACGTTGCCGTCCTTCACCCTGGCCTGCCCCTCCAGCTGCTGCACCGTCTCCACGACCAGACCGCGCAGGTCCACGGGCTCGATGATGAGCTCCATCCGCCCCGCCTCGACCTTGGCCAGGTCCAGCACCTCGTTGATGAGCTCCAGCAGGTGCTTGCCGTTGGCCAGTACCCGCTGGAGGAAGCCCACGTCCTTGTCGTTGAGGTTTCCCCCTTTGTTCTTCAGCAGGATGTTGGTGAAGCCGATGACGGAGTTGAGGGGTGTGCGCAGCTCGTGGCTCATGTTGGCGAGAAAGTCGCTCTTCGCCTTGTTGGCGGCCTCGGCCTCCTCCTTGGCGACGCGCAGCGCTTCCTCCGCTCGTACCCGCGGCGTCACATCCTTGCCGAACAGCACGGCTCCGGCAATGCCCTCTTCGCCCTGAATCGGGTTGGCGTACAGCTCGAAGTAGCTGAGCTGGCCCCCCACCTGGTCGGTGCGAAGCGCCACGTTGCGGTCCCCTCGCAGGGCGCGGTCGTACACGTCCCGGTACCACTCCACGTCTTCCGCGCTGAACGTCTCCTCGGGGAGCTGCCCCACGGCCGGCTCCCGGCCGGTTGCGGCCTCGATGGCCAGCGAGAATGCGGAGTTGAACGTGATGAGGCGATGGTCGCGATCCACGGACCATATGGCGTCGCCCGTGTTCTCCACCAGGGCGGTGAGGTTCGCCTCCGACGCGGCCAGCTGGCGCTCCGCCAGGCGTTGCTCCGTCACGTCGCGGAAGATCCCCTGCGTGGCCACGGCGAGTCCACGGTCGAACTGGGCGGCGGCGCTGCCCGACAGGATCACCACGCGTCCGTCGGCGGAGATGAACTCCACGTTGAAGCGTCGAGCGGGCTGTCCGGAGTGCACCCGCGTCAACTCCTCCTTCAGAGGTCCCACCCACGCGGGGTGCACGATATCGAAGACGTTCTTCCGCTCCAGGTCCTCGTCGGTGTAACGGAGCACGCGCTTCCAGGCGCTGTTCACGTACAGGAACCGGCCGTCGGGCGCCACGGTCTGGATGAGGTCGTTGGCGTTGTCCAGGAAGGCCTGGATTCGGGCCCGTCCCTCCTTCAGGGCCTCCTGGGCCTGGGCCCGCACCGACACCTCCCGCGCAAGGGCGTCGTTGGCTTCCGTGAGGGCTCCGAGCACCTCCCCCTCCCTGCGGAACGTCAGGTACACGCTGAAGAGCAGCCCGGTGAGCATCGCGAGGTAGCTGGCGATCTTGAGCAGGTGCGCGGCGTCGAACATGGCGTCGAAGCGATGCTGCGACATGGACATGAAGGCCGCTTGGGTCATCGCCGAGATGAGCAGCGAGAGCAGCAGCCAGTGTTCGAAGGTGTCGTGCCGCCACCCGCCTTCCATGAGCAGGCCGAAGAACGCCGCCGCGAACAGGAACGCGGGCAGGAGCTCCGCGGGACGGCTCATGGGAAGGCCCGCGAAGTGGGCGTTCCTCAGGTGGTAGAACTGGAAGAAGAAGAGGTCGACCAGCGTCAGGACCAGCGCCGTCGCGTAGACGGATCCCTCGTGGACGGCTTCGCCGGCGCCGTGTCGCGCCTCCTTGCGCCAGGCCAGCACGGACCAGAACAGGAAGAGGGAAAGGAACACCCGCTCTGCGGTCCAACTCCAGGCGAAGAGATTCTCGACCTCCTGCCCCGTCGTGGTCAGTCTCGCGAGGACCTGGGGCGTGGTGAGGATGACGTGGTTGAGGTCGAGAACGCCGGCTCCCAGGAAGCCCGTGCCTATGGCGAGGAAGGTCGTCTGCTTTCGGCTGTAGAAGCGGACCAGCGCCAGGCACCCCACCAGGAACGCCAGCAGGGTGGCGATGGACTCCATGACCGTGTGCAGCTCGGGCCCGCTGTGCCACGGGGAGTTCCGGATGACAAAGGAGCCTCCGAGGAGGAGGAGGAGGACGACCCAGTAGATGACGGCGCGTTCCCGTCCGCGGTCGCGGCCGACGAGCTCCGCTTCGCCCGGAACCGACGCGGATGTGCCCGGCCCCGGTCCGGGTACGGCGCCGATGGGTTCTGTGACGCGCTCTGTGGCCTTCAGTTCGTCGGACTGAGGCAACGGCGGATCGCCTCCAGCAGGACCGCTTCGTCCACGATGGGCTTGGTCACGTAGTCGTTGAATCCGGCCGCGAGGTACTTCTCCCGGTCTCCGGCCATGGCGTGCGCCGTGAGGGCGATGACGGGGAGCTCGCCCAGCGCAGGTTGCTGCCGGATCCAGGCCAGGACCTCGGTGCCGTCCATCTCCGGCAGCGAGATGTCCAGGAGCACGAGGTCGGGGGCGTCATCCGCCAGGCCGGCTATGGCCTCCTTACCCGTCTCGAACTCGGAGACCTCGTACTCGTCCTCGAGAATGGTGTTGACGAGGAGCCGATTGTCCGGGTTGTCCTCGACCACGGCGATCTTCGCGCTCATGGCTTCGCCTCTCTCGCTATCTCTTCGAGCGCCGCCCGGGCGCGTGCGTATGCACCTTCCAGCTCCGGAAGGAGCGCGGCCACCGCGGCATCTTCCCTCTCCGAAGCATGACGCTCCATGGACGTCGCCAGGGCGCGGAGCTCCTCGGCTCCCAAATTCGCGGCGCTGGACTTCAGGGAGTGTGCGCCCTTCTCGGACTCCCGGATGTCTCCACCGTCCACCCCGCCCCGGATCTGCTCCATTCGCTCCGGGGAATTGTCCAGAAAGAGCCTCACCATCTGCGAAAGCAGCTCCTCTCCGCCCCACTCCTTGAGACGGTCCAGCGCCGCAGGATCCAGGACGACCGGCTCCGACATCGACATGCCCACGTCTTCTTCAGTGTGCGAGTGAAGGCCCCTGTCCCGACCCGGGAACGGCGCCTGGTGAGATCTTGTTTCAGTCTAGCCCCGGCCCCACGCAGCAAGCAATCATCGGAAGCAGCGCGGCGCCTGGGCTCCGGTTGCCTCAGCAGGCCGAGCGCAGCGCCCGGATTCCGGCGGCCGCTCCCTCCGGGTGGTGGTACACGGACGACCCGGCCACGAGCACCGAGGCTCCCGCCCCCACGATGATCCCCGCGTTCGAAGCCTCCACGCCTCCGTCCACCTCGAGCTCCGCTTCCGGAGCCAGCTCGTCGACGAGAACGCGAGCCCGCCGCAGACGGTCCGTGGTCGCCTCGATGTAGGTCTGCCCCCCGAAGCCCGGATTCACCGACATCACCAGGAGGAGATCCACCATGGGCAGGACCTCCCGGACGCTCTCCAGAGGCGTGGCGGGATTCAGCGCCACACCGGCCTTCACCCCCAGCTCCCGGATCCACTGGAGCGTACGGTGCAGGTGCACGCACGCCTCCTCGTGCACCGTGAGGATCCCGGCTCCCGCCTCCGCGAAGGCCTCCAGATAGCGCTCGGGGTGCTCGATCATCAGGTGGACGTCCAGGGGGAGGCTGGTACAGCGCCGTACCGCGCGCACCACCGGCGGGCCGAAGGTGATGTTCGGCACGAAGTGACCATCCATGACATCCACGTGGATCCAATCCGCACCCCCCTGTTCGGCGGCCCGGACCTCGTCGGCCAGGCGGGTGAAGTCCGATGCGAGGATCGAGGGCGCAATCTTCACCGTGCTCACGGATTCCTCCGGATCACACGGAGACCGTCGGTTCCCGCCAGGATGGCCTGCGCAGCCAGACCCAGGAAGAGGCCGGTCTCCACCACCCCTGCCCGGTGATGGAGCTCGTCATCCAGCGTTCGCGGGTCGTCGATGCCGCCGTCGAAGCGGCAGTCCAGGATGAGGTTGCCGTTGTCGCTCTTGAAGGTCACGCCGTCGTCCGAAGCGCGCACGGTGACGTGCGCTCCCCTCTCCTCCAGGTAGTCGACGTGACCGTGCCATTCCCAGTCCACCACCTCCACGGGAAGGGGCGAGACGGTTCCCAGACGGGTCACGGCCTTGCGCTCGTCCCCGATGATGACCAGGCGCCGCGACGCCTGCGCCACCATCTTCTCGCGAAGCAAGGCGCCGCCCATCCCCTTGATGAGGTCGAGGTCCGGCGTCACCTCGTCCGCTCCGTCCACGGTGAGGTCCAGCGAAGGGCGCTCCGCGAGGGTGGTGAGCGGAATGCCCAGCCGTCCGGCCGCGCGGGCGGTGTGAACGGAGGTCGGGACCCCCGCCAGGTCGGTGAGGGCTCCCTCCGCCAGGGCGGCCCCGAGCACGTCGAGGAAGTGCGCCACGGTGCTGCCGCTACCCAGCCCGAGGACCATGCCGCTCCGGACCTCTTCCAGAGCCCGGACCGCGGCACGCCTCTTCAGATCCTCGGTGTCGGTCACGACTGCTCGGCGGGAGTAGGGGCGAGAGCCTCGTATGGGATCCGTTGGGTCATGGCTATGGGCTGCCGCCTCGATGCGGCGCTCGAAGGCGTATTCCGGCCCCGCGCTTCACTGGTTTCGATATTGCGCCGGGCCCGAAAAAGGTATCGGTGGGATGGGGCAGATTCCAGGGAGGCGCGGTCACTCCCGACCAGGACGCCGACGGCCGCCGATATGCGGATCCGCCGGGCCTCCAGGCGTGCGCTCCCCCCCCCCCGCCATCAGCCCTGGGCGAGTCGGTCCCGGGCCTTCTGCATCTGCTCCACCACGGCTCGGCGCGACGTCCCTCCGTCGGAGTCCCGGGCGTCGACGGAGCGGAGCCAGTCGAAGACGTCATAGACGTCGTCCGCGAAAGCGCGGTGCTCCTGGTGGAAGACCGACGCCGGCAGCTCCGCGAGGGGGACGCCATCGTCCTCGGCACGGCGTACCAGGCGCCCCACGACCTCGTGGCTCTCCCGGAACGGGACGCCGCACCGCACGAGGTAGTCGGCCAGGTCGGTGGCCAGGAGCTGGCTGTCCATGGCTGCCAGCATCCGCTCGGGACGGAAAGCCGCGCTCGCCACCGCCCCGGCCATCGCCGGCACGGTCAGGAGCAGCGTGTCCACCGTGTCGAAAAGAGGGACCTTGTCCTCCTGGAGATCCCGATTGTAGCCCGTGGGGAGGCCCTTCAGCAGGGTGAGGATCGCCTGGAGATTCCCCGCCAGACGACCAGCCTTGCCGCGGGCCAGCTCCGCCGCGTCCGGGTTCCGCTTCTGCGGCATGAGGCTCGATCCCGTGCTGAATCCGTCGGACAGGCGGACGAACCCGAACTCGGTGCTGGAGAAGAGCACGAGATCCTCGCCCAGGCGCGAGAGGTGCATCCCCGCCATCGCGCCGGCGTAGACGAGGTCGCAGATCCAGTCGCGGTCGGACACCGCGTCCACGCTGTTCTCGCTGACCCGCGCGAAGCCCAGCGCCACCCGGAGGCCCTCGCGGTTCACCGGAAAAGGGCATCCCGCGACGGCTCCGGAGCCCAACGGGAGCACCGAGGCCGCCCGGCGCGCCGCACGCACGCGCTCGCCGTCGCGGAGGAAGGCCCACGCATGCGCCAGCGCCCACTGGGCCGCCCTGATGGGCTGTCCCTGCTGAAGATGCGTGTATCCGGGCATGACGTGGTCGATCCCCTGCTCCGCCATGTCCAGGAGAGCGCCGACGAGCATGCTGAGCGCCTCGAGGACCCGGTCGGCTGCCGCCATCCCCCAGAGGCGCACGTCGGTGGAGGACTGGTCGTTGCGCGAGCGTCCCGTGTGGAGCTTGCCCGCGACGCTCCCCACCGTTTCGTGCAGCATCCGCTCCACCGCCGAGTGGATGTCCTCGTCGGGTGCATCGGAGAGCCCTTCGCGCTCCATGCGCGCCCCCACCTGCTCCAAACCCTCCAGGAGCACACCGCACTCCCGGTCGCTGATGACGGCGGCCTCCGCCAGGGCCCGGGCCCAGGCCATGCTTCCCCGGATGTCCTCGCGCCAGAGGCGGCGGTCCACCTCTAGACTGAGGTTCAGCGGGATCATCTCCGGCGCCATGCCCGCGTTGAAGCGACCGCCCCAGAGAGTCTTCCCGGGCGGGTTTTGCTCAGGCCTGGCGGGTGTCGAGTCGTGCGTGCTCATGGTGCCGTCGAGGTTACCGATGTGAGACGGCCGCGACAACGCATGGCCTCTCGACCCTCACGTCGCCGCGGCCCGGGGGGGGCACCCCCCGTACTGATTCCTCCCCTCTCCCACGCTCCCCCGCCCGCTAGCGCGCGCCGGCCTCCAACAGCTCCCGGAGCAGTTCGCTCACCGCCTGCTGTCCGCTCGCGTCGATCCCGTCCCTGCCGGCCGCGGCGCGGATAGGAAGACCGAAGAGACGGATGAAGCCAGCGGCATCCGCGTGGTCGTACGTGGCCGCGTGGCCGAAGCTCGCGAGGTCCTGGCGGTACAGGGAGCGCGGGCTCGTCCGCGAGGTCACCCACGCGGAGCCCTTGAAGAGCTTGAGCTTCACCGTTCCGGTCACGTCCTGCGACAGGACGTCCGCCAGCGCGTCCAGGGCCTCCCGCTCCGGCGTCCACCACCGCCCCTCGTAGAGCATGTCGGCGTAGCGCTGGGCCATCTGGTCCTTGAGCGCCATGGAGCGACGGTCGAGGGTGAGGGCTTCCAGCTCCCGGATGGCCGTGTACAGGAGCGTTCCCCCCGGCGTCTCGTACACGCCCCGGGACTTCATCCCCACGAGGCGGTCCTCGACGATGTCCGCCCGCCCCACGCCGTGCCGCGACCCGAGGGCGTTCAGGGTGGTGAGGAGCGTCAGGCCGTCCATCTCCTCGCCGTTCACGGCCACCGGGATCCCCCTCTCGAAGCGGAGCTCCAGGTACTCCGGCACGTCCGGGGCCCACTCCGGAGAGACGGTCCAGCGGAACATGTCCTCCTCCGGCTCGAACGCCGGATCCTCCAGGGGGCCTCCCTCGTGCGAGATGTGCCAGAGGTTCTCGTCGCGGGAGTAGAGCTTGGCCTCGTCCACCCCCTCGAGGGGAATGCCCCGGGCCCGGGCGTACGCCAGGGCGTCCTCACGCGAGCGGATGTCCCATTCCCGCCACGGAGCTACCACCTTCAGATCCGGAGCCAGCGCCGCGAATGTGAGCTCGAACCGGACCTGGTCGTTGCCCTTTCCCGTGCACCCGTGCGCCAGGGCGTCGGCCCCCACCTCCCGGGCGATCTCGACCTGACGCCTCGCGAGAACCGGGCGCGCCATCGCCGTGCCCAGCAAGTACTTACGTCCGTAGATCGCACCTATCTTCAGGGTGGGCCAAACCACCCCCTCCACGAACTCCCGCCGCAGATCCTCGCCGCGGAACTCCACCGCCCCGGTGGCCAGCGCCTTCCTCTCCAGACCGTCGAGCCCCCCGGGCTGTCCCACGTCACCGGCCATGCACACCACGTCCGCCCCGTAGGTCTCCTTCAGCCACGGCACGATCACCGAGGTGTCCAGACCTCCCGAGTAGCCGAGTACGACCTTCATCCGTCTTCTCTCCGCGCCTCCCGGGCGCTTCCAGATGGGCAGTGTTTTCCCCCCTCGTCCCGAGGGAAGACATAATTATGCGTTCCGAATGCATGATGTCAACCTTTGCCGCACGTCCTCTCACGTAAGCGCGTCCGCGAGGATGGAGAGCCCGTGGTCCAACTCGGCGGGCTCGATGGTGAGGGGAGGCACGAGCCGCACGATTTCAGGACCTGCGGACACCAGGAGAAGGCCGAGCTCCCGGGCGCGGGCCACCACCGGCCCGGCAGGACGGTCCAGGACCACGCCCCGCATGAGTCCAAGGCCGCGGACGCTCCTGACGGCGGACCGGGTCGAGGCCACCCTCTCCAGGACCCCGTCCAGATGCCGGGAGGTGGCCCGGACACGGGACAGGAACGCGGGCTCGGCGATATCCCGAACCACCGCCAGGGCCACGGATGCCACCAGGGGGCCACCGCCGAACGTGGTTCCGTGGTCCCCGGGGCGCAGGGTCCGAGCCACGCGCTCGCATGCCACCACGGCTCCCATGGGCAGTCCCCCCGCCAGAGGCTTCGCCAGGGTGAGGATGTCCGGCACGACGCCCGCGTGCTGCCATGCGAAGAGCTCTCCCGTGCGGCCGAGCCCGCATTGGATCTCGTCGAAGATCAGCAGGGTGTCGGAGTCGTCGCAGGCCCGCCGGAGCTCCCGCAGGAACGGTGCGGGCACGGGCACCACGCCTCCCTCCCCTTGAACGGGCTCGATGATGACGGCCGCCACGGTCCCGTCGGAGAGCGCCGCGCGCACGCCCTCGCCGTCCCCCACGTCGCAGAAGCGGACGCCGGGCATGAGGGGCTCGAACGGATCCCGGTACGCCGGCCGGTCGGTGGCGGCCAGGGCTCCGAACAGGCGCCCGTGGAACGAGCCGTGGAAGGCCAGGAAGTTGCGCTTCCCCGCCGCCGCGCCCCAACGCCTGGCGAACTTGAAAGCCGCCTCGTTGGCCTCTCCCCCCGAGTTGCAGAAGAAGACCCCTCCAGGAAAAGACAGGCTCACCAGGAGCTCGGCCAGCTCCTCGCCGGGGCGCGTCCGGAACAGGTTCGAGGTGTGCACCAGGCCCGTCGAGAGCTGCGCCTCCAGGGCCTCTGCGACGACCGTCGATGCGTGACCCAGCGCGTTCACGGCGATGCCCGCGGTGAAGTCGAGGTACTCCCGTCCGTCCTCGTCCCACACGCGGCACCCGTCCCCTCTCGCCAGGACGAAGTCGGGCTGCGCGTACACGCCCACCAGCGCGCCGGACGTCGTGGTGATGTCGTTCACACTCGCCAACGCAACCCCCGAGCCCGCTCGAAGCCCAGCATGAGGTTCATGTTCTGTACCGCCTGCCCGGCCGCTCCCTTGCCCAGATTGTCCAGCGCCGCCACCACGGTGACCACAGGCGTTCCCAACCCGGCGTTGTCGACGGCGCCCAGCGCCAGCAGGTCGGTGCCCACGACGTCGCGCAGAGCCGGGACGCCGTCCAGGATGCGGATGGTGTCCGCACCGCCGTAGGCTTCCCTCCAGGCCGCCCGCACGGCGGTCGCATCCACGTCCTCCCGCACCGGCGCGTAGATCGTCTCGAGGATGCCCCGGGGCACGGGAAGGAGATGCGGCTGGAAGAGCAGGTCGAGACCCGGGAGCCCGGCGCGCATTTCCAGGAGGTGGCGATGCCCGTTCCCGGTGGCGTAGGCCCGGAAGTCGCCGGCCACCTCGGCGAAGAGGAGATCGCGCTTCGGCGTGCGCCCGGCACCCATCACCCCCGAGGCAGCGCTCACCACGACGGTGCGCCCTCGGTCCAGCAGCCCGGCCTTCAGAAGCGGATGCAAGGCGAGCTGAACGCCGGTGGCATAGCACCCCGGGTTCGCCACCAGCCGCGCCTCGCGGACGTCCGTCCCCGCGAGGTCGGCCATCCCGTAGACCGCCCCGTCCTCGCGCCCCGACCCGGGGCGGTGGTCCGCGGTGAGGTCGACGACGCGAGCTCCCGCGCTCAGCGCTCGCTGGGCCCAGCCCGCCGCTTCTCCGTGGGGGAGGCACAGGAAGACGAGGTCGACCTCCTCGAGGGGAGCCTCGTCGGCCCTCACGAGCGTCACTCCGGGGAGACCGGCTTCCTCCCCTGCCCGCCCCTCCGAGGTGGTGAAGCGCACCCGTACCCCGTCGTGCTCGCGGAGCACGCGAAGCACCTCGAGGCCGGTGTAGCCCGTGGCCCCGAGGACGCCGACGGGCCGTTGAGAGAGATTATGCATATTCATGGAATGAATATGCTAAACCTCACCTCCTGTCCCGGTCAACGGGTGCGCTCGAACGGGCGGTGGTCACCCGACCGACCCCTTCACTCGGGCAAATGCCCTCCTCATGGCCGGAAGGCCGTTCACTGGGCGCCGCCGCCGGCCATATCCTCCAGGCGCGCCTGCACGGCCGGGAGCTGTCCGGGCTCCCGCAGGATGACGAGGATCGTGTCGTCGCCGGCCAGCGTCCCGAGAACCTCCGGCCACTCCTCCCAGTCGATCCCCGCGGCCACCGTCTGCGCTCCTCCCTTCATGGTGCGCACCACCAGCAGGTTCCCCACCCCCTCGGCGCCGTGGAAGAGGGTGGGGAGGAGCGACTTGAGCTGGGGCGTGCTCTCCCACTCCTCCGGTTGGGAGTAGTGGGCGGCGCCTTCGGAGTCGGGGACCTTCACCAGGCGCAGCTCCCGGATGTCCCGGGAGAGCGTGGCCTGGGTCACCTCCGTCCCACGCTCGTGGAGGAGCTCCCGCAACGCCTCCTGGCTGGTGACCCGATGCTCTCGGATCACCTCCAGGATCTGCGCGTGTCGCGCCCGCTTGCTCATCAAGGAGTCTCGCCCGAGGCCCTCCTAGAAGTCGTACTGCAGCTTCATCAGGACCAGGCGCCCGATCTGCGGAGCTCCGACGAACTCGTTGTGCAAGTCGTTGAAGATGTTCGACACCGTGAGAGACAGAGTGGCTCCTGACGCCCACGGCAGCTCGTACGCCACGTTCCCGTCCATCACCGTATAGGTGGGTACGTCCCCGATGTAGACGCCGGAGTTCATGACGAAGGCGTCGCTGTACCGGACCCGCGCGTCGGCCTCGAGGCCCGACACCTTGTCGTCGTAGCGCACGCCGAAGGAGCCCTTGTACTGCGGGGCGTTGAGCGAGATGTCCACCGCCGACGTGCACTTGTTGTCCTTGTTGAAGTCGAAGCACTTCTTGCTCACCCACGAGAACGACCCGTTCAAGCTGAACCGGTCGGTGGCCAGATACTGAAAGCCCAGGTCGGTTCCCCAGAGATTCACGTCGCCGAAGTTCCGATACGTGAGCACCAGGTCCGGGTTCGACCGTTGGTCCGGAGCCACCGTGCCCAGGGGCACCTGGGACAAATTCGACGCGATGCCCAGAGCGAGCGGCCCGGCTGCCGCGGCGGGGATGCCTGCCCCCTCCAGGCGTGTCGTCAGGAACTGCTGCATCGACGCCGCCGTCAGGAAGACGCTGGGCGTCTCGACGCGCAGGGGGCCGATGAAGTCCTTGATCGCGTTCCGGTACACGCTCGCCGACAGGGCGAGCTTGTCCGCGATGACACCCTTATAGCCGACTTCGAAGGTGTTGTAGATGGTAGGCCGGATCCGGTCCACGGCCGTGGGCCCGGCGTCGGGAATGAAGGTCCCGGCCTCCTGGTTGAAGCGCAGTAGCTGGGACTGCAGGTCGTTGGGCCCGGGGTTGGAGATGATGGCCGCGAACTGAGCCGGCGTCAGGCCGAGCTGCGCGATGGTGGCGGCCAACTGGGGTTGGGCGACCGCCATCTGCACGAGCCCGTTCCAGAGCGGCAGGCCGTTCGCGGGGAGCTGCTGGCCCGGCGCGAAGGGCGAGTACATGCACAGGTTGTCAAAACCGCCGGCACACCGGTCGTTGAAGGTGAAGCCCGTCTCCGGGACGCCCAGCGTGCGCGCGTCGTAGCCGACGGTCGACGTGATGGGAATCCGCGCCGCCACGATGTCCAGGAACAGGTTGTTCGACGTGGGCGTGGAGAACGCCCGGTTGTAGGTGAAGCGGAAGTTCTGGTCCCTGGCCGGCTTGAACACCAGCGCCGCCCGCGGGGAGTAAATGAGGTGCTGCAAGCGGTTGTGGTGGTCGATGCGCAGCGCCGCCACGAGATCGAGCTTGCTGGACAGCGTCGCGGTGGTGTGGACGTAGCCCCCGATCTGGTCGATCTGGTCGTTGTTCTCGTTGGCTCCGTTGATGGTGCCGTCGGTCACCGGGTTCGTGTGCTGCCAGTCCACGCCGCCGATGACGTCGAGGCGATCGCCCAGTTTGAACCCGTCCTGCACCTGTCCGGCCGCCAGCCAGGAGTGGTCCACGATGGGCTCGCCCGTGCGCAGCAGATAGGTTTGGCCCGCGTTGCTCTTGTTGAGGAACGCCTGGGCGAAGAGCCGGCCCTTCTTCATCCGCACCTGGCCGTACTGGTACCGCCAGTTCTTGGCCTGGCCGGCCCCGATCCCCGTGAGCTCGATGGAGTTGACCAGCTGGTTGAGCCCGTAGGAGAAGATGACTTCGCCGTCGTCCCACGGGCGCAGGTCCAGGCGCGCCTCGCCACCGAAGCGTGAGGCGTTGAAGTTGCGTTCACCGATGCGCATGCACGACTGGGCGGCCGTGGTCGCGTCGATCCCCCTGGCCTCAATGCTCGTGAGGCAGCTCTGGGTCGGCTGGCCCCCGCTCACGGACACCGCCCGTGTCGCATCCTCCGTGGGGTCGTGGTACACCCAGTCGTGGCCCCTGAAGTACAGCCCCGAGAGCTTGAAGCCGACCTTGTCGTTGAACTTCACCCCTTCACGGAAGGCGCCCTGGAAGACGTCCCGCCCTCCGCCGCTGAGGCTGATCTTGGTGCCGGGGTCGTCGATGGGGGACGTGGTGATGATCTGGAGCACTCCTTCGGCGGCGTTGGGACCGTACAGCGCCGCCGCCGGACCGAGGACCACCTCCACGCGCTGTATGTCCAGGGGGGGAGCCGGGATCATGTTGTACGCGTTGAAGCGCAGGGACGGCACGAAGGCGTACCGATAGTCCTCCATAACCAGCAGGGCCCCGGAGAACACGTTGTTGAATCCGCGGGTGACCGTGTTGCTCTGGGTCAGCCCGGTCTGCACCACGTCCACACCGGGAAGCGCCTTGACGTAATCCACAGGCGTCACCGCGGCCTGCTCCTGGATCTTCGCCGCCGGAACCACCGAGATGGCCGCGGGAGCGTCGAGGGCTTTCTCCTGACGACCGCGGCCCACCGTGACGACCACGGGGTTCAAGGCCAGGGCCCGCGACGTCATGACGATGTTGGCGGTTCCGTTCCCGCCCGCGGGTACCGAGACACCGTTCACACGTGCCGTCTCGTAACCCACCATGATGACCACCACCGAGTACGTGCCCGCAGGCAGGCTCACACGAAATTGGCCGCTGCTGTTGGTGAGCACCCCGCCGGCGCTGGCCTCGCCTGCGCCGAGCACCTGGACCTGGGCGCCGTTCAAGGGCTGCCCCGATTCCTTGTCCGTAACCCTCCCGGTGAGCGTCCCTTGCTGTCCGGCCAGCGGGCCGGCGAAGGCCAGGGACGCCGCTGCCAGGAGACCCACGAACAGACCTGAGCTTCTGCCGCGCATGAGAGAGCCTCGCGCTGGAGAATGAACCCACACCGCGCCGCCCATCCGGACGACGCACGGTGCCGAAAATACTCCGCCCTTCGCCAGCCTCGCAAACGTGGCGGCGCTCACTCTTCGGCTCCTCCCGCCGGGGCCGTACGGGCCGCGGGGTGCCCGCCGGGGTCCCGGGCCCCGCACTGGCGTCGCGCCGGCGGTCGCGTCATCATCACGGGTCCCGTTGTTCCGACCCCAAGACGCGCGCTGCCTTGTCCCTTCCATCCTTCGATCGCGAGCGCTTCGAGGAGGCTCGCGCCCGCATCGTGGCCTCGGTCCACCGCACGCCTCTCCTGCCGTCCCATTATCTCTCGGAGCGCATCGGGGTCCCCGTCTATCTCAAGTGCGAGAACCTCCAGAAGACCGGTGCGTTCAAGGTCCGGGGCGCATTGCATCGCCTGCTGCGGCTCAGCGACGAGGAGCGCGAGCGCGGCGTGGTCACGATCTCCGCCGGGAACCACGCGCAGGCGGTGGCGTGGGCGGCCCGAACGGCGGGGGTGAAGGCGGTGGTGGTGATGCCCGAGCACGCGTCCCGCACGAAGGTCGCCGCGAGCAAGGAGTACGGCGCGGAGGTCATCCTGCACGGAGACGCGAAGGCGGCGTTCGAGCGCGCCTTCGCCCTGGCGGAGGAGCGTGGCATGCGCTTCGTGCATCCCTTCGATGACGAGGAGGTGGTCGCCGGACATGGCAGCTGTGGGCTGGAGATCCTCGAGGACCTGCCGGACGTGGGCTCCATTGTCGTTCCCGTGGGTGGCGGCGGCCTCATAGCGGGGATCGCCGCGGTGTCCGCGGTGGTGCGTCCGGGGGTGCGGGTCTGGGGTGTCGAGCCGGTGGGCGCCGACGCCATGCACCGCAGCCTGCAAAAGGGGGAGGCGGTCCATCTGGACCGCGTCAGCACCGTCGCCGACGGGCTGGCTGCGCCCATGGCGGGCGTGCTCAACCACGCGCTGGTCGCTGCCTACGCCCGTGGTGTGGTCCTGGTGGAGGACGAGGAGATCATCTCCGCCATGAGGGTCCTTCTCGAGCGGACCAAGCTCCTGGTGGAGCCGGCGGGCGCCGCCGGGATGGCCGCTGTCCTCACGGGTCGCATCGAGCTCTCGGAGGACGCGCCGGTCGCCGTGGTGTTGAGCGGCGGCAACGTGGACCTCCCCCTCCTCGCGCGTCTGTTCGCGGAGCCGTCCTGAGCCGAAGGTCCGACCGCATCCGACCACGGCCCGGCCACGGGATGGACACGACCTCCGCGCACGGCCCAGGGCTTTCCGTGATCGCGTCCGGCCGCCGTCTCGTTGCCTGCCGGCTTCCTCAGGGGCGACGCCGCGTCATCACCAGGGCGAAGAGGCCTTCCGGGTCCTCCTCCCACCGTGTGATGGCCAGCCCGGCTGCCGCCAGAATGGACTCCAGGGAAGCCTTGTCGTACTTGCAGCTGATCTCAGTACGGACGGTCTCTCCCTCTCGAAACGCGATTGCACGCTCACCGGGAATGCGTACGAGCTGCGGCCGACGGGAGACCAGGTGCATCTCGATGCGGCCCCGGGCGGCATCATAGAACGCGTGGTGCCGGAATGAGTCGAGATCGAAATCGCTCCCCAATTCCCGGTTGAGGACACGCAACACGTTGAGGTTGAAGGTCGCGGTGACGCCGCGGGCGTCGTTGTAAGCCGCCTCCAGACGGGCGACGCTCTTGTTGGGACCCGGACGCAGATCCGCACCGAGGAGGAAGCGATCCGTCGGGCGGAGCCTGTGGGCGACCCGGGTCAGGAGCCCCACGGCGGATCCCGTGTCGAGGTTGCCCACCGTGCTCCCGAGGAGCGCATACCATGTGGGCTCCGGAGGTGTCAGCGGGAGCGCCAGGGACGCGGTGAAGTCGGTGGCGGCGGGGACGATGGCGAATCCGGGGTACTCCCCGCGAAGCTGGACCGCCGTATCCTCCAGGAAGGCCTCGGCCACGTCGACGGGGACATACAGGCGACCGCTGCCGTGACGTCGCATCGCCTCCAGGATGATCCGCGACTTGCGAGCGCTGCCGGCGCCCAGCTCCACGAGCGCCGCGGGACGCAGCCCCTCCACCCAGGGACCCGACCACGTCTCCAGGAGCGCGCGTTCTGTCCGCGTCGGGTAGTACTCGTCCAGACGGGTGATCTCCTCGAAGAGCTCCGACCCCCGCGTGTCGTAGAAGTACTTGGGGGCGATCTCCTTCTGCGGCCGGGAGAGGCCTTCTGCGACCTCCTGGCGCATGCGCTCCCGCGCGTCCCCGGCATCCTCCTCGACGCCCGCGCGGACGGCGGCCTGCTCGTCGGCGGTCATCGGGACGCCTCGGTCCGGGAGCGCCGGACCGCCTCCCCCCCGCGCTCGTTGTGTCCGGGCGCGCGCCGGGGTACCATGCGAGGGCGTGCGCCGCCGCGGCGCCCATCAGGCACGCCGCACGCTCCTCCGTGCGAGTCCGACGACACAGCCGTGGCCGAGGGGAGGATCCACATGGAGGTGTGTCTGCCCAGGCGGGAGGGAACGGATCGCACCCGGAACCTAGAACCGTGTCCCGGTAACGCAACGGCCGGTGGATAGGTGGTGCGTGGGGCCGGACCCGAACCGACCCGACGGCCGGAGCCGATGAGCTCGCCGACGTGGGCGCTGGAGGCTCGGGGGGCCCTCAAGTCTTTCGGCCCCGTGCGGGCGCTCGACGACGTGACGCTGCGCGTCGCCGTGGGCGAGGCTCTGGCCCTCGTGGGCGAGAGCGGATCGGGCAAGACCACCCTGCTGCGGACGTTCAACCGCATGGTCGACCTCGATGCCGGGGAGGTATGCGTGCAGGGCGTCCCCGTGGCGGAGGCCGACCCGGTGGCGCTGCGTCGGTCGCTGGGTTACGTGCAACAGGAAGGGGGGCTCCTGCCCCACTGGTCCGTGCTCCGGAACGTGGCGCTCGTCCCGTGGCTGCAGGGCCGCGCCGACGCCGACAGCCGGGCCCGGGACGCCCTGCGGCTCGTGGGCCTCGACCCCGACACCTTCGACTCCAGGTGGCCACGGCAGCTGTCCGGGGGGCAGCGCCAGCGGGTCGCCCTGGCCCGGGCGCTGGCGGACGGTCCGCAGGTGGTCCTGCTGGACGAGCCCTTTGGAGCCCTGGACGCCATCACGCGGGGTGAGCTCCAGATGGCCTTCGCCCGTGTGGTGGCGAGCCTGGGCGTCACGCTTCTCCTGGTCACGCACGACCTCCGGGAGGCCTTCCTCCTGGGTCGGCGCATCGCCGTGATGAGGGCGGGCCGCATCGACCAGGTGGCGTCGCCCGAGGAGCTCCTGGCGAAGCCGGCGACGCCCTACGTGGCGGAGCTCCTCGAGAAGGCAGGGGTCACGTGAGGGTGCGTCCGAGGACGGCCCCCGGCCTGGCGGCCCTGCTGCTCGGGACCCCGTTGCTGGCGATGACCGGCTTCGCGTCCGGCCCGCCACCCCGGCACTTGCCGGCGGCCGGCCCTCCCCCGGCAGCCGGAGCCGCTCTCGACGACTCGGCTCCCGCGGAGAGGGCACCCGTCGTGGTGGCTTCGAAGCCCTTCGCGGAGTCGTACATCCTGGCGGAGATGTTCGCGCAGATCCTCGAGGCCCGGGGCATCGCCGTGCGGCGTCGCCTGGGCCTGGGCGCCACGGCCATCGCGTTTGCGGCCCTCCGGGCGGGCGACATCGACGTGTACCCGGAGTACACGGGCACCGGGCTGGTGGCGATCCTCGGCGAGAAGCCGCCCTCCACCGGTGGCGAGGCCTTCCGGCGCGTATCCATGGAGTTCCGCGCGCGGTGGGGTGTGCGTTGGCTCCCGCCCCTCGGCTTCCAGAACACCACCGCCATCGCGGTGCGCCGGACCACCGCCGACTCCCTCCACCTGGCGACCATCTCCGATCTCGCGCGCGTATCACGGCGCCTGGTGGGGGGCTTCAGCCCGGACTTCCTCGGCCGGGCCGACGGCCTCCCCGGTCTGGAGAAGGCCTACGGGCTGCACATGGGCCAGACGCGGGCCCTGCTCCAGTCCGTGAAGTACCAGGCCCTGGCCTCCGGCGAGGTGGACGTCATAGACGGATACGGCACGGACGGCCAGATCGCCCGTTACAACCTGGTGGTCCTCCGGGACGACAAGCAC
>Ga0307418_1000025_pt1 | contig 43655 bp, 33 predicted proteins | sample SalMarWE160220MG_2_FD_202160 | JGI IMG/M metagenome (GOLD analysis project Ga0307418, IMG submission 202160) | Salt marsh sediment microbial communities from the Plum Island Ecosystem LTER, Massachusetts, United States - WE1602-20 | ecosystem: Environmental > Aquatic > Marine > Intertidal zone >...
GAAGGAGAAGGCGGTGGAGTTCCTGGCGCAGAACCCGGAGCTGCTCGCCGCCGTGCGGGAGAAGACCCTGGCAGCGCTCGAGCTCGGCAAGAAGACGCATCGCGCGACCAGCGACACGACCTCGGAACAGGACGGTGACGCATGAGCCCGCTGGTGTGGGTGATCCTCATCGTGGTGGCGGGCGCCGCCGGAGCGATCGTCGGGCAGTCCGTCCGCCGCCGCCGCGAGGCGGATGCCCAGCAGCAGGCCGAGCGGGCGGCATCGGCGCGGCGCGAGGAGGCCGAGCGCGAGGCCGAGCGAGTGCTGGAACAGGCGACGCGCGACGCGCAGCAGCACGTGCAGACCGCTCGCGAGCGCTGGCAGGACGAGGAGCGCCGCTCTCGCGAGCGCCTCGACGAAGACCTGCAACGCGCCCGTCAGGCGGCGGAGCAGGACCTGCTCCGTGCGCGCGAGGACGTCGAGCGCGAGCGGACCGAGATCCGCGGCGCCCGCGACGAGATCCGCCGCGATCGCGAGAAGGTGGAGCAGCTCGAGGAGCGGCTCAACCGCCGCGGCGAGCAGCAGGACGCCCGCGCCGTGCGCCTGGACGAGACCGAGGAGCGGCTCGACGCCCGCGAGGCCGAGCTGCGCGCCCGGGACGAGGCCCTGGCGGCGCGCCAGGCCGAGATCGACACGCAGCTCCATCAGATCGCCCAGCTGAGTCGGGAGCAGGCCGCCGAGATGGTGCTCGAGCGGGTCGAACGCGAGCTCGAGCGCGAGAAGGCGGTGCGCGTACGGGCAGCGCTGGAGAGGGCCGAGGCGGAGTCGAAGCGCAAGGCCTACAACATCGTGGCGCAGTCGATCCAGCGCAGCGCCTCGGAGGTATCCGCGGCTATCAGCGTGTCGGTGGTGCCCATCCCCAACGACGCCATGAAGGGGCGCATCATCGGCCGCGAGGGCCGCAACATCCGCGCCTTCGAGGCGCTGACAGGCGTCGACCTGATCATCGACGACACCCCCGAGGCGGTGCTGCTGTCGAGCTTCAATCCCCTCCGCCGTGAGGTGGCGACACTGGCGCTGAGCGAGCTGGTGGCGGACGGTCGCATCCACCCGGCGCGCATCGAGGAGGTCGTGCAGAAGGCACAGCAGGACATGCAGACCTACATCCGCGAGCGCGGCGACGAGGCGGCGCTGGAGACCAACGTGGTGGGGCTCAAGCCGGGGCTGCTTCAGCTGCTCGGGCGCATGCACTTCCGCACCAGCTACGGCCAGAACATCCTCAAGCATTCCGTGCAGGTCGGCCACCTCTCGGGGATCATCGCCTCCGAGCTCGGCCTCGACGCGGCCATGGCGCGTCGTGCGGGCCTGCTGCACGACATCGGCAAGTCGATCGACCGCGAGATCGAGGGTACGCACACCGAGATCGGGGCCAACCTCGGGCGCCGCTTCGGCGAGCCCAAGGAGGTCATCGACGCCATCGCCCACCACCACGACCTCGATCAGGCGGAGACCCTCTTCCCCATCATCGTCAACGCCGCAGACGCCATCTCGGCGGCGCGACCTGGCGCGCGTCGGGAGACGCTGGAAAGCTACCTCAAGCGTCTCGAGGGGCTGGAGAACATCGCCACCAGCTTCCCCGGCGTCGACAACGCCTACGCCATCCAGGCCGGCCGGGAGATCCGCATCATCGTGGAGCCCGACAAGGTCGACGACGCCTCCGCCGTGCTGCTGGCGCGGGACATCGCCAACCGCATCGAGCAGGACATGGAGTACCCGGGCCAGGTGCAGGTGACCGTGGTGCGGGAGTCGCGAGCCGTGGAGTACGCCCGCTAGGCACCAGCGTCCACCTCACGACGGGCTCGAGCGGCCGGGAACGGCGGAGCCCTCACCGGGCGTGCGGGCGGCGGGTATACTCTGCCTGGCTGTCCCGCGCCGGCGTTCCGCCGGCGGCCCACCAACGCTGCGAGGTGCCTCGTGTCCGTCAGTCCGCCCAGCGCAACCGCCACCGCGTCCCAGGGGAGCCCACGGCGGCAACGCCTGCGGCCGTGCGCCAGAGGGCGGGCATGAGGGTCGGCGAGGACGTCAAGCTCTTCTGCGGCACCGCCACGCCGGACCTCGCCCGCGCGGTGGCGAAGCACCTCGACAAGGAGCTGTCGCACGGCACGGTCTCGCAGTTCCCCGACGGCGAGACTCGCATCCGCATCGACGAGTCGGTCCGCGGCAGCGACTCTTACATCATCCAGTCGACCTGCGCCCCTGTGAACCACAACCTGATGGAGCTGCTGGTGCTGGTCGATGCACTGAGGCGAGCGTCGGCCTGGCGCATCAACGCCGTCATCCCCTACTTCGGTTATGCCCGCCAGGACAAGAAGGTCCAGGCGCGCGAGCCGATCACCGCCAAGCTGGTCGCCAACCTGCTGGAGACGGCGGGGGTGGACCGCGTCATCACCGTCGACCTGCACGCCGGCCAGATCCAGGGCTTCTTCGACGTGCCCGTCGACCACCTCACCGCCCTCTCGATCCTCGGCAACCACCTGACGACGACCGATCTGGAGCGTTCGGTGGTGGTCTCCCCCGACGTCGGCCGCGCCACCGAAGCCAGGCGGCTGGCCAACTTCCTCAACCTGCCGCTGGCGATGCTGTACAAGCGCCGCACCAGCCCCACCGAGACGGAGGTCACCCACGTGATCGGCGATGTCGAGGGGTTGCGACCGGTCATGATCGACGACATGATCTCCACCGCGGGAACCATGCGCCGCGGGATCGACGCCCTGCTCAAGCTCGGCGCCGAGCCGGAGGTGCGGGTGGCCGCCACCCATGCCGTGTTCACCCCGCCGGCCCTGGAGCGCCTCTCGCACCACGCCATCAAACGGGTCTACGTCACCGACACCGTGCCGTTCCACGGCGGCCACGACGCCGTGGAGGTGCTCAGCGTGGCGCCCCTGCTGGCCAAGGCCGTGCGCAATGTCCACGACCACAACTCGGTGAGCTCGCTGTTCACGACCTGAGCGGTCCCGCCCCCGGACCCCGCCGCGCTTTACAGGGGGCGCGCCAGCAAGTATGCTCACATGCTGTCTGGCAAGCGCTGGCACGCCGGCCCGCCCCGTGGGGCGAGCCCTGTTGGAGGAGCCGATGAAGCTGGAAGCAGAGAAGAGAAGCGCCGGGTACGTCGCCGCCCTGCGAAGGAGCGGACGCCTGCCCGGCGTGGTGTACAACAGCCAACTCAACCTCACGGTGAGCGTCGACGGCCGCGAGTTCGACAAGGTCTTCCGGAGCCAGGGTATGTCGAGCATCATCGATCTGGCGGTGGAGGGCGAGACGCACGCGGTGCTGGTGAAGCAGGTGCAGATGGACAAGCGCCTCCGCCGGCCGCTGCACGTAGACTTCTACGCCGTGACCGAGGGCCAGGTCGTGGACGTGCACGTCCCCATCGACGTCGCCGGTACCGCGCGCGGCGTGCGCGAGGGCGGCATGCTCGACGTGCATCGCCGCGAGGTCTACATCGAGGTGATGCCGCGCCTGATCCCCAGCCGCATCACCGTGGACGTCAGCGAGCTCGAGATCGGTGACAGCATCCACATCGCCGACGTCGCCTCGTTGCTCCCCCCCGAGGCCCGCATCCTGGACGAGCTCGAGCGCACCGTCCTGACAGTGGTGCCGCCGCGCCTGATCGAGGAAGAAGAGGAAGTGGAGGCCGAAGAGGGCATGGAGCCGGAGCTGGTCGGCCGCGAAGGGGAAGAGCAGGCGCCGGAAGAGGAAGTCGAAGAAGAAGGCGAGTAACGTGCGCGTCCTGGCTGGCCTGGGCAACCCCGGGCGGCACTACCGAGGTACCCGGCACAACGCCGGGTACCTCGTTCTCGATGCGCTCGCCGAGCGCTGGGGAGCCAGCTTCCGACGAACGAAGAGCGCCTTCGAGGGGCGTGCCCGGGGCGTGGTGCTGGTCAAGCCCCGCACCTACATGAATCTCTCCGGCCAGGCGGTGCTCGCCGCGCTCACGCGCGCGGGCGCCCCGCCAGCCGAGCTGCTGGTCGTCCACGACGACCTCGACCTGCCACTGGGCCGGCTTCGCTTGCGCGTGGGCGGCGGTGCCGGCGGCCAGCGCGGCGTGCAGGACGTCATCGACCGTCTCGGACCGGGCTTCATGCGGCTCAAGGTCGGGATCTCGCGCCCGCCGGCCGGATGGACGGCGGAGCGCTGGGTGCTCACCCGCTTCGCCGACGAGGAGCGGCCACTGCTGGCCCGCGTGGTGGCGGCCGCGGCCGACGCCGTCGAGCTGCTGCTGGCGTCCGGCCTCGAGGCCGCCATGAACGGCGTCAACGGGCTCGATGTCGCCACCGGCCCGTCCCTGCCGGCCGAGCCTGCGGGAGACGAGGAGCCGGACCGGTCCGGCTGAGCCCCGCCACCTGACCCCCGCCACCTGACCCCCGCCACCTGACCCCCGCCACCTGAGCCCCGCCACCTGAGCCCCGCCACCTGACCCCCGGCGGCAGCGGCGGGACGGGCCCCGGCGGCTCTCCTCCGCCCGAGCGCGTGCCACACGCATCCGACCGCTGTGCTCCGGTCGCCGTTTCACCCACCAAACTGTCGGAAAATCGCGGACAGCGCCGCCTCGAGACCGGCGATAGCGTTGGTTGTTGTGTGCGTGCCGGCTGGTGCGCTCCTGCGGCCACGGCGCACGCTCCTTTCTGCTGAGGAGGCACGATGAAGCGGCCCTGGGTGATGACGGACGGAAACGAGGCCACTGCCTACGTGGCGTACAAGCTCAACGAGGTGGTGGCGATCTACCCCATCACCCCGGCCTCGCCGATGGGCGAGTACGCGGACCTGTGGAGCGCCCGCAAGGACGCCAATCTCTGGGGCACGGTGCCCTCGATCCAGGAGATGCAGGCCGAAGGAGGCGCGGCCGGCGCCGTTCACGGCGCCTTGCAGACCGGGGCGCTGACCACCACATTCACCGCCAGTCAGGGCCTGCTGCTGATGCTGCCGAACATGTACAAGATCGCCGGCGAGCTGACCAGCACGGTGTTCCACATCGCCGCGCGCTCGCTCGCGGCCCAGGCGCTGTCGATCTTCGGGGATCACTCCGACGTGATGGCGGCTCGCGGCACGGGCTTCGCCATGCTCTTCGCGAACTCGGTGCAGGAGGCGCAGGACTTCGCTCTCATCGCCCAGGCGGCCACGCTGTGCGGGCGGGTACCGTTCCTGCACGTGATGGACGGCTTCCGCACCTCGCACGAGGTCGCCAAGATCGAGCGCCTCAGCGACGAGGACATGCGCGCCCTCATCGACGACGACACCATCCGCGCTCACCGTGCCCGGGCGCTCACGCCCGACAAGCCCTTCGTCCGGGGCACCGCGCAGAATCCCGACGTCTTCTTCCAGGCGCGGGAGAGCGCCAACAGCTACTACGACGCCCTGCCCGGCATCGTCGAGGACGTCATGAGTCGCTTCGAGGGGCAGGTTGGCCGCCGCTACAATCTGTTCGACTACGTCGGCGCCCCCGACGCCGAGCGGGTTGCGGTGTTGATGGGCTCGGGCGCGGAGACGGCCGAGGAGACGGTGCGCTACCTGGTTGGCCAGGGCGAGAAGGTGGGGCTGGTGAAGGTGCGCCTCTACCGCCCCTTCTCCGCGGCGCATCTGATGACCGCGCTGCCCGGGACGACCCGCGCGCTGGCGGTGCTCGACCGAACCAAGGAGCCGGGCGCGGGCGGTGAGCCCCTGTACCAGGACGTCGTCACCGCCCTCAGCCAGGCGCTGGCGGCTGGCCAGGCGCCCTTCGAGCGCATGCCCAGCGTCAGCCATGGTCGCTACGGCCTCTCCTCCAAGGAGTTCACTCCCGCCATGGTCGCCGGCGTGCTCGCCGACCTCGGCGCCGACAAGCCCAAGACGCAGTTCACGGTGGGTATCCACGACGACGTCACCCACCTAAGCCTCGACTACGACCAGGCGCTCGACATCGAGCCCGACTCGGTCACGCGCGCGGTGTTCTGGGGCCTCGGCTCCGACGGAACCGTGGGCGCCAACAAGAACACCATCAAGATCATCGGCGAGGAGACGGACGCATTCGCGCAGGGCTACTTCGTCTACGACAGCAAGAAGTCGGGGGCGCGCACCATCAGCCACCTGCGTTTCGGCCCCGAGCCGATCCACTCCAGCTATCTCATCCGCCGTGCCAACTTCGTGGCCGTGCACCAGTTCGGTTTCTTCGAGCGGTTCGACGTGCTGGAGCCCGCGGCACCGGGGGCCACACTGCTGATCAACACGCCCTACCCGCCCGAAGAGACCTGGCAGCACATCCCGCGCCCCGTGCAGCGCCAGATCCTCGACAAGCAGCTCGACGTCCATGTCATCAACGCCTACCAGGTGGCGCACGAGATCGGCCTGGGGACCCGCATCAACACCATCATGCAGACGTGTTTCTTCGCGCTGCAGGGGGTCCTCCCCAAAGACGAAGCGGTGGCACGCATCAAGGACGCCATCCGCAAGTCCTACGGCAAGCGGGGCGAGCCGGTGGTGCGCATGAACTTCGCCGCGGTGGACGCCGCCCTCGGCCATCTGCACGCCCTACCGGGAGCGTCTGCCAGCGACGGGCCCGAGCTGCCGCCGGTGGTGGCCGAGGACGCTCCAGCGTTCGTGAAGAGCGTCACCGCGCCGATGATCGCCGGCCGTGGCGACGACCTCGCCGTGAGCGCGCTCCCCGTCGACGGCACCTACCCGAGCGCCACCGCCCGCTTCGAGAAGCGCAACCTGGCCCAGGAGGTCCCCGTCTGGGACCCCGACATCTGCATCCAGTGCGGCAAGTGCGTGCTGGTGTGCCCGCACGCGGCGATCCGCGCCAAGGTCGTCGAGCCCGCGGCACTCGCCGGCGCTCCTGACGGGTTCCTGGCCTCGGACACCCGCTGGCGCGAGCTGCCCGGGCTGCAGTACACCCTGCAGGTCGCGGTCGAGGACTGCAACGGCTGCGAGCTGTGCGTGGAAGCATGCCCCGCCAAGGACAAGAGCAACGTCGCCCACAAGGCGATCGACATGGCGCCGCAGCTTCCCATCAAGGACCAGGGCAAGCGCTGGTGGAACTTCTTCCTGACCCTGCCCGAGTACCCCCGCACCGACAGCCTGCGCTTCAACAACGTCAAGAACGTGCAGCTCCTGGAACCGCTGTTCGAGTTCTCAGGCGCCTGCGCGGGCTGCGGCGAGACTCCCTACCTGAAGCTGGTGAGCCAGCTCTTCGGCGACCGCAGCGTGGTGGCGAACGCCACCGGCTGCTCGTCGATCTACGGCGGCAACCTGCCCACCACCCCCTGGGCCACCAACCGCGAGGGCCGCGGGCCTGCCTGGTCGAACTCGCTCTTCGAGGACAACGCCGAGTTCGGATTGGGCATGCGCCTCACGATCGACAAGCAGGTGGAGTACGCCCGCGAGCTGCTCAAGCGGCTGCACCCGCGCATCACCGCCGACAGCATGCGCCTTCCCGTCGAGGCCGAGCAGTCCATCGTCAACGGCGCCGAGGGCGACCTGGTGAACGCGCTGCTGGACGCCGACCAGACCGACGACGCCGGCATCGCCGCGCAACGCGCTCGGGTGGCGGAGCTGAAGCGCCGACTCCAGGGCATGGACGGCGGCGATGCCCGCGATCTGCTGAGCCTCGCCGACGTGCTGGTCGAGCGCACCGTCTGGATCGTGGGTGGCGACGGCTGGGCGTACGACATCGGCTACGGCGGGCTGGACCACGTGCTTGCCAGCGGTCGCAACGTCAATGTGCTGGTGCTCGACACCGAGGTGTACTCCAACACCGGCGGCCAGTCCTCCAAGGCGACCTCGCTCGCGGCAGTGGCGAAGTTCGCCGCCGGCGGCAAGCGCACGCCCAAGAAGGACCTGGGGCGCATCGCCATGCAGTACGGCTACGTCTACGTGGCCCAGGTGGCGATGGGCGCCAGCGACGCCCAGACGGTGCGCGCCTTCATCGAAGCGGAGAGCTACCGCGGCCCGTCGCTGATCATCGCCTACTCGCACTGCATCGAACACGGCATCGACATGGCCAAGGGCCTGGAGCAGCAGAAGAGCGCATCGCTGTCCGGCTACTGGCCGCTCTACCGCTTCGACCCGCGGCTGGCCAAGCAGGGGAAGAACCCGTTCCAGCTCGACTCCCGGCCCCCCAAGATCTCGTTCAGGGACTACGCCCTGGCGGAGAACCGCTATCGCATGCTCAAGCACGCCAGCCCCGACGACGCCGAGCGCCTGCTGGCGGAGGCCCAGGAGGCCGTGACGGAGCGCTGGCAGAGCTACGAGCGCCTGGCGAATGCGCCGGCGCCGGTGAAGCCCGGAGCGGACGCCGGCGAACGCGAGACCGCGGAGAAAGGAGCCGAGCGATGAACGGCATCGACCTCACCACCCGCTACCTTGGCCTCGACCTCGCCCACCCGCTGGTTCCGTCGGCCTCGCCCCTGTCGCAGACGCTCGACGGCATCCGGCGCTTGGAGGATGCCGGTGCCAGCGCCGTGGTCATGTACTCGCTGTTCGAGGAGCAGATCGAGCACGAGAGCCTCAGCTTGGACCATTTCCTCTCCTACGGCGCCGAGTCGCACGCCGAGGCGCTCAGCTACTTCCCCGAGCCGCAGGCCTTCAACGTGGGGCCCGGGGGCTACCTCGACCTCATCCGGGACGCCAAGGGCGCGGTCGACATCCCCATCATCGGCAGCCTCAACGGGGCATCTCCGGGCGGCTGGACGCACTATGCCAAGCTCATCGAGGAGGCCGGCGCCGACGCCCTCGAGCTGAACATCTACCACATCCCGACCGACCCGGCCGTGAGCGGCGAGGACATCGAGCGCAAGTACCTCGACATCCTGCGGGATGTGCGCGAGATGGTGAGGATCCCCTTGTCGGTGAAGCTCAGCCCCTACTTCAGCAGCATGGCCAACATGGCGCAGCGACTGGTGCGGTCCGGTGCCGACGGGCTGGCGCTGTTCAACCGCTTCTACCAGCCCGACTTCGACCTCGAGGAGCTCGAGGTCGGCCCGCACCTGGTGCTGTCGAGCTCGGAGGAGCTGCGCCTGCCGCTGCGTTGGGTCGCCATGCTCTACGGGCGTGTGACCGCCGACTTCGCACTCACCTCCGGCGTCCACACCCACACCGACGTGCTCAAGGGGCTGATGGCCGGCGCGAGCGTCACCATGATGGCCTCGGAGCTGCTCCGGAACGGCGTCTGGCGCATCACGGACATCCTGGAGGACATGCAGGCCTGGATGCTCGAGCGCGAGTACGTCTCGGTGGCGCAGCTGAAGGGGAGCATGAGCCAGCAGCACGTGGCCGACCCCGAGGCGTTCGAGCGCGCGAACTACATGAAGACCTTGCAGTCGTTCCGCTTCGACCCGACCGGCCTGATGATCTAGGCCGGCGGGCCGCAGAGGGCGGTAGCCAATGGCGGCCGGGGCGCATGACGGCAGCCCCAGCCGCTCCCATCGGGTCGCCGGGACCGGCACGCCGTCAGCCGAAGTGGCCGGAGATGTAGCGCTCGGTGAGCTGCTGCTGCGGCCGCGTGAAGATCTGGTCGGTCGGCCCCTGCTCGATCAGCTCGCCGAGATGCATGAAGGCGGTCCAGTCGGACACCCGCCCGGCCTGCTGCATGTTGTGCGTGACGATCACGATGGTGACGTAGCGCTTGAGCTCCGCGAGCAGCTCCTCGATGCGGGCGGTGGCCTGCGGATCGAGCGCGCTGGTCGGCTCGTCCATGAGCAACACGGCCGGGTCGACGGCCAACGATCGGGCGATGCAGAGGCGCTGCTGCTGACCTCCCGAGAGGCCGGTCGCAGGCGTGTGCAACCTGTCCTTGACCTCGTCCCACAAGGCCGCCTCCGTCAGCGAGCGCTCGACCACCTCGTCGAGCCGCGAGCGCCGCACGCGGCCGGCGAGCTTGAGGCCGGCGACCACGTTGTCGTACACGCTCATGGTGGGGAACGGGTTGGGCTTCTGGAACACCATGCCGATCACCCGGCGCACCGCCACGGGGTCGACGCCGCGGTCGTAGATGTCCTGGCCCTCGAAGAGCACCCGGCCCTCCACGCGCGCATTCTTGGTCAGGTCGTGCATGCGGTTGAGCGACCTGAGCAGCGTGGTCTTGCCGCAGCCGGAGGCGCCGATGAGGGCCGTCACGGTGTTGGCCTGAACGGCCATCGACACGTCCTTCACCGCACGCGTCTCACCGTAGTAGACGCTGACGCCGTCGAGCTCGACGATCGGCTCCCCGCGCGCCACCTCGGCGGCCGCGGCGCTGCCAGCCAGGCTCATCGCGCCCTCCTGGCGAACACCAAGCGGATGAGAAGCGTGGTCACCAGCACGAACACCACCAGGACCAGCGAGGCAGCCGACGCGAGACGATGCCAGGAGTCGTAGGGGCTGATGGAGTAGGTGTAGATCACGAGCGGCAGGGCGGCCACCGGTTTGAGCGGATCGAAGTTCCAGTACTGGTTCCCGAAGGCGGTGAACAGCAGCGGAGCGGCCTCGCCCGCCACGCGAGCCATCGCCAGCATCGCTCCCGTCACGATACCCGAGGCGGCGCTGGGGATGACGATCTGCAGGACCACGCGCCAGCGAGGCAGCCCCAGCGCGAAGCCGGCCTCGCGCACGACGTTCGGGACCAGTCGCATCACCTCGTCGGTGGCGCGCACCACGTACGGGATCATGATGAAGCCCAACGACACGCCACCGGACAGGCCGTTGAAGTGCCGCAACGGCACCACCAGCAAGGCGTACGCCACGATGCCCATGACGATCGCGGGAACGCCGATGAGCGCGTCGGAGAGAACCCGAACGGTGGGCACCAGCGGATGCTCGGGGTACTCGGCGACAAAGACGCCGGTGCCGATACCGATCACCAGGCCGATGACGCTCGCCAGCGCCAGCAGCTCGAGCGTGCCCACCACCGCCTGCGCCACCCCCCCGCCCGCCTCCCCGGCGGGGGCCGGAAGCTGGGTGAAGAAGGCGAGGTCGATCGAGCCGATGCCCCTCCCCACCAGGTAGATGAGGATCAGCACGAGGGGCGTCAGAACGACGACGGCGGCCCCCGCGATCATGGTGGTGGCGAGCGCATCGGTGACGCGCCGCCGCGTCCGACCGGTGCCCGCCCTCGCCCGCAGCCGCTCGACGCTCACGCCAGCCCCTCGGGCGCCAGGCGGCGGATGAGGACGCGTGCGACGAGGTTGACGAGGATGGTGATGAGGAAGAGGATCAGCCCCACCAGGATGAGGCTGGAGAGGTGGGCACGGGTGGTGGCCTCGGTGAACTCGTTGGCGATGACGCTCGCCATGGTGGCGGTCTGGCCGAAGAGGCCGTGAACGATCGCGGTGCGGTTGCCGATCACCATGGTGACGGCCATGGTCTCGCCCAGGGCTCGCCCCAGGCTCAGCAGCACGCCGCCCATGATGCCGGCCCGCGCATACGGCAGCACGGCGTGACGCATGACCTCCCAGCGGGTGGCCCCGAGCGCGTAGGCCGCCTCGCGCTGGTCCTGAGGCACGAGCCTGAGCACGTCGCGCGCCACCGAGGAGGCATAGGGGATGATCATGACCGCCAGGATGATGATCGCGGTGAACAGCCCCAGGCCGGTGGGGGTGCTACGAAGGAAGCCGATCCCGCGCAGCGCGGCGCTCCGGAAGATGTCGAGCTGGATGCCGCGAACGACCGGCGCCAGGACGAAGATGCCCCAGAAGCCGTAGACCACGCTGGGGATGGCGGCGAGCAGCTCCACCAGGTAGCTCACCGGCTCGGCCAGCCAGCGCGGGGCGTACTCGCTTACGAACAGCGCCGCCCCCACGGCCAGCGGGACGCCGATCAGCAGGGCTCCGAAGCTCGTGACCAGCGTGCCGACGATGAACGGCAAGGCCCCGAACTCCTGGTGGACCGGATCCCAGGTGGTGCCCGTGAGGAAGCCGATGCCGTAACGGCGCATGGCCGGGGCGCCGCCCTTGATCAGCTCGAAGGCCGCCAGCGCCGTGATGAGCAGGACGCAGCCCGCCAGCAGCAGCACGATGAGGTCGAAGAGCCGGTCCCCGACCGGCAGCCGGGTGCGACGACGGCTCAGGTCGCGCACGTCCTTGCCGGAGGGCGGATCGGGTGACGGGTGCCGGATCGGTCGGTCCATGATCGCAAGGATGAGGGCTGCTGCTTCCTGGCCCCACTAAGGCTACCGCGTGCCGCCGCCGGGCCCCCCACAGCAGAGACGGAGGCCGCGCGTGGGCGACCCCCGCCTCGGCGCGGAACGCCGACGTCAGTTCAGCGGCTGCCCCTTGAAGGTGAGCTTGGCGAGCTGCTGGGCATCGAAGTCGCGGACGCGCTGCGGCAGCGGGCCGTAGTCGAGCCCCTCGGCGTACTGCTGGCCATCGGTGCTCATCCAGGCCACCAGCTTCGTGAGCTGCTTCGCCTGCGCCGGGGAGCTCGTGGTGAGGCTCATGTCCTGGTAGAGGAGGATGTAGGTGTAGGTGGAGATCGGGTAGCCCTGGGCGGCCGCGGTGTCGGTGATGTCGAAGCGACCGTCAGCGGGCACCGGAACGTCGCCGGCCTTCGAGGTGCTCTGCAGGCTGGGCACGATGAAGTTGCCGCTCGAGTTCTCCAGCGTGGCGTACGGCATCTTGTTCTGCAACGCGTAGATGAGCTCGACGTAGCCGAAGGAGCCGGGGATCTGCTTCACCAGGCCCGCCACGCCCTGGTTGCCCTTGCCGCCGGAGCCGGTCGGCCAGCTCACGGAGGTGCTGGTGCCGACCTCCTGCTTCCACTCGGGCGACACCTTGGAGAGGTAGTCCGTGAAGGTGTAGGTGGTCCCCGACCCGTCGGAGCGGTGCGCCACCGAGATGGGGAGGTCGGGGAAGTCGACGCCGGGGTTGAGCTTCTTGAGTGCAGGGTCGTTCCAGTTGGTGATCTTCCCCAGGAAGATGTCGGCCACCGTCTTGCCGTCCAGCTTCAGCGGCTGCGAGGGGGCCTTGGCGACGGGCGCCCAGTTGTAGGTGAGCACCACGGCGCCTAGCGACATGGGGATGTGGAGCACCGGCGAGCCGTTCTTCGCCTTGAAGTCCTTCAGCTGCTGATCGCTGAGCGGCGCGTCGGAGGCGGCGAAGTTCACGGTACGCGAGAGCAACTGCTGCTGGCCGCCGCCGGAGCCGATGGCCTGGTAGTTGACGGTCACGCCCTGCTGCTTGCCGTAGACGCTGAACATCTTGGAGTAGAGCGGGAACGGGAAGGTGGCGCCTGCGCCGGTCAGCGACTGGGCGCTGGCGAAGGAGACCACCGCGAGCGCGGCGACGAGCAGGGCAAGAATCCGCTTGGACATAGAGCAACCTCCGGCGCGAGCCTATGAGGCTCATGTCAGCGGACTGTCATGCCCCCGCCCGCCGCCGACCGACCCGCTCACACCATCCGCGCAGGGTCCCACCAGAGCCCGAAGACGTCCATCAGCAGGCGTGCCGCCAGGTGCGCGCTGCGGCCGCTGGGGTCGAGATCGGGTGCCAGCTCCACCAGGTCGAGGCCGACCAGGCGGTTGCGTTCCACCACGCCGTCGATGAGCTGCAGCAGGTGCCCGTAGCCCAGGCCGTCGGGCTCCGGGTCGCCCGTGCCCGGCATCGCCGCGGGATCGAGTGCGTCGAGGTCCACGCTGAGGTACACCGTGGCGCGCTCGGGAAGCTCGTCGAGCGCCCTGTCGAGATCGCTCCGCACCTGACGTGCGGTCAGCAGCAGGTGGCCGCGGGCCCGCGCCTTGTCGACCGCCTCCCGCCCGGCCGCCAGCTCGCGCACGCCGAGGGTGGTGATGCGCTTGATGCCCGGGACGTCCTCGACGGCGCGTCGGAAGGTCGAGGCGCTCCCGAGCCGGTTGCCGCGCCGGGCGTCGCTGAAGCCCAGGTGGGCATCGAGCTGCACCACCTGCAGCTCCGGCACGTCGTCATAGGCACGCAACAGCGGGTAGCTGACGGAGTGGTCGCCGCCGATGAAGACCGGCAGGCGCGCCACCATCCGCAGCCGTCTGGCCGCCGAAGTAATCCGCTCGAACGTCTCGGCGACCGCGTTCTGCACAGGATCGACGTCGCCGACGTCGACCAGCCTGGCGCCCACCAGGCGCATGGCGCCGGCCTCGAGGTCGTAGAACCCCTCCGAGGAGAGCGCGAAGCGGCCGGACACGTCGCGCAGCGCCATGGGCGCGTAGCGCGCGCCCGGTCGCCCGCTGGCGCCGTCGTCGAACGGCACGCCGAGGAGGCCGATGTGCGCCTCTCCCCGGTCCGCGTCCGGGCGGTAGGGGGCCTTGAAGAACGTCGCCGGGCCCGTGGAGGGCAGCTCGTGGTGGCGCATGGCTGCATCCCTTCGGGCAAAGGCTAGCATGGCGGCCGCGGCCGAGCGCGGCCCGCCGCGCCCGCGCTAGGCCAGCGGCCCCACCGCGTCGATCACCGAGGCCGCCAACGAGCCGCTCAGGATGGCGGCCCGAACCTGCTCCACGTCGGGCGCGAGGAGCCGGTCACGGTCTAGGTGCGGAACCAGCGTGCGGACCGCGCGGTAGGCGGCCGCGACGCCCCGCCCCGGCGTGAGCGGCCGCCGGAAGTCGAGCGCTTGCGCGGCCGACACCACCTCGATGGCGACCACCCAGAGGACGTTGTCCAGCACCAGTCGGGCCTTGCGGCAGGCGTGAGTGCCCATCGACACGTGGTCCTCCTGGTTGGCGCTGGTGGGGATGGAGTCCACCGAGGCCGGGTGGGCGAGCACCTTGTTCTCGCTGACGAGGGCCGCGGCGGTGTACTGGCTGACCATCAGCCCCGACTGCAGGCCCCCCTGCTCCGCCAGGAATGCCGGCAGCCCGGAGAGCGCGGGGTTCAGCATCTGCTCGATGCGGCGCTCGCTGATGCTCGCCAGCTCGGCCAGCGCGATGGCGGCGTAGTCGGCGGTCAGCGCGAGCGGCTGGCCGTGGAAGTTGCCGGCGCTCACCACCTCGTCCGCCTCGTCGAGCACCAGCGGGTTGTCGGTCACGGCGTCGAGCTCCACCTCCAGGGTCCGGCGAACGTGTGCCAGGGCGTCGCGCGACGCGCCGTGAACCTGCGGCACGGCGCGCAGGCTGTAGGCGTCCTGCACCTTGTCGCAGTCGATGTGGGAGCGCTGGATGGCGGAGTCCTGCAGCAGCGCCCGCATGTTGGCCGCCACCACCTCGGGTCCGGGGTGTGGGCGGAGCTTCGTCACCACCTCCATGAACGGCCGGTGGCTGCCTTTCAGCGCCTCGACGCTCATGGCCGCGGCCAGGTCCGCCGCCGTGAGCAGGTGCGCCGCATCGAGCAGCAGTAGCGCCAGCTGAGCCGCCATGGCCTGCGTGCCGTTGATCAGGGCCAGCCCCTCCTTGGCCTCGAGCACCACGGGCGCGAGGCCGAGGTCCTGCAGCGCGGCCTCGGCGGGGACCCGTTCGCCGCCGCGCCGTACCTCGCCGACCCCGATGAGGGGGAGGCTCATGTGAGCCAGCGGGGCGAGATCGCCCGAGGCGCCGACCGACCCCTGCGACGGCACCAGTGGCAACGCCCCGCCGTTCAGCAGAGCCAGCAGGGTGTCCACCACCAGCGGTCGAACACCCGAGACGCCGTGCGCCAACGACTGCGCGCGCAGCAGCATCATGGCCCGCACCACGTCGTCCTCGAAGGGCTCGCCCACGCCGATCGCGTGCGACAGCAGCAGGTTGCGTTGGAGCTCGCGTACCCTGGCGACCTCGATGCGCTCGGTGGCGAAGCGGCCGAACCCGGTGGTGACGCCGTAGACGGTCCGCCCCTCTGCCACCAGGCGATCGACGTAGGCCCGGTTGCGCGCCATGCGCCCGCGCGCCTCCTGCGACAGCCGGACTCCCTCGCCCCGCCGCGCCACGCGCGCCACCTCGCCGAGCTCCAGGTGCCGGTCGAGAACGACCATCGCGCCTCAGGCTCCGGCGTCGAGCTGGGCCAGGGCGGTCTCGACCCGCCCGATGAGCTCCTCGGCCTCGACCAGCCGGCGGCGCTCCTCGGTCACCACCTCCTCGGGGGCGTTGGCCGTGAACTTGTCGTTGGCCAGCTTCCGTTCGGAGCGCTCCCGGTCCGCCTCGAGCTTCGCGAGGCGCTTGCGCTGGCGCGCCACCCACTCCGCCTCGTCGACAAGCCCTTCGAAGGCGAGGCACAGCTCCAACCCCGGCGCCACCTGCGTGAGCGCCGGCCCCGTCACGCGGCCTTCCCGGAAGCTCGCCCGGGCCAGCGTCTCGGCGACCACCCGCTCGGCACGGACGCGCGGCGCGGCCTCACCCGAGAGGTGCACCGGGACCACCCGGGTGGGCGGCAGCTCGGCGTCGGCCCGCAGCGCCCGAACGGCCCCCACCGCAGCCCGCAGGGTGCCGAAGTCCCGCTCGGCGGCCCCGTCGATGAGCTCCGGATCGGCGACGGGCCATCCGCTGCGCCCCAGCTCACATTCATGACCGAGCGCCTGGTAGAGCTCCGAGGTGATGAAGGGGATGAGCGGGTGCAGCAGCGCCAGGATCGCCTCCAGCACCTTCCGCAGCACGGCGCGGGTACGCGCGTCGCCGGCCCTCAAGGCGGGCTTGGCGGCCTCCAGGTACCAGTCGCAGAACTCCGACCACACGAAGTCGTAGAGCAGGCGGTTGGCGGCCCCCAGGTCGTACGCCTCCAGCGCCGCCGTGGTCCCCTCCACCGCGCGTTGCAGGCGGCTGAGGATCCAGCGGTCGGCCAGCCTGAGCGCCGGTCCCGGGTCCTCGGGGCCCTCCCCCAGCTGCACCAGCGAGAAGCGGGCCGCGTTCCATAGCTTGTTGTCGAAGTTCCGCCCCATCTCCACGCGACGGTCGTCCCAGCGGATGTCCTGGCCACCGGTCGAGGCGTGGGTGACGGCGAAGCGCAACGCGTCGGCGCCGTAGCGGTCGATCACCTCCAGCGGGTCGACGCCATTGCCCTTCGACTTCGACATCTTCTGCCCCTGCGCGTCGAGGACCAGCCCGTGGAGCAGGACGTCTTTGAACGGCGCCCGGCCGGTGAGCTCCAGCCCGGCCATCTCCATCCGCGCCACCCAGAAGAACAGGATGTCGTAGCCGGTGACCAGCACCTGGTTGGGGTAGAAGGTCCGATAGAAGGCGTCGTCCTCATCCGGCCAGCCGAGCGTGCTGAAGGGCCACAGGCTCGAGGAGAACCAGGTGTCGAACACGTCGGGGTCCTGGCGCAGGTCCTTACCGGCGTTCTCGGGCCGCTCGGGAGGGTCGGTGTAGGGATCCTCGGCGTCCGGCACGTAGACGTTGCCATCGCCGTCGTACCAGGCGGGGATCTGGTGGCCCCACCAGAGCTGCCGGGAGATGTTCCAGGGGCGGATGGCCTCCAACCAGTCGCGGTTGACCTTGGCGTAGCGCTCCGGCACGACGCGCAGGTCGCCGGCGTCGAGTGCGGCCAGCACCCGCTGGGCGACGGGACGGACGTCGTAGAACCACTGCAGCGAGAGGATCGGCTCCACCGGCTCGTGGGTCCGCTGCGAGATCCCGATGGGAATGGTGTAGTCCGCCTCGGCCACGAGCGTCCCTTCCTCGCGAAGGGCAGCCACCACCGCCGCGCGAGCCTCGAAACGCTCCTTCCCGCGGAAGCGCTCCGGCACCAGCTCGCCGTCGAGGCGCGCATCGAGCGAGATGACGCTGGGGTGGCCGAGCCCGTGCCGCTCGCCGATCTCGAAGTCGGTCGGGTCGTGGGCAGGGGTGATCTTCAGGGCCCCGGTACCGAAGTCCCGCTCCACCGCCTCGTCGGCGATCACCGGGACGAGCCGCTCGGTCAGAGGGATGCGCACGCGACGGCCGACCAGCGTCCGGTAGCGGACGTCCTCCGGATGAACCGCCACCGCCTGGTCCGCGAAGATGGTCTCGGGCCGCACGGTAGCGATCCGAAGGTCGCCGTCACCGCCCTCGAGGGGATACGCCAGGGTGTAGAGGCGTCCGGGTCGCTCCTCGCGCTCGACCTCCAGGTCGGACAGCGTGGTCTGGCTCGCGGGATCCCAGTTCACGATGCGTTCCCCGCGGTAGATCAGGCCCTTGTGGAAGAGCTCGACGAACTGCCGCCTGACGGCGCGCGACAGCCCCTGGTCCATGGTGAAGCGGGTGCGCGACCAGTCCGCGGAGATCCCGAGGCGCTGGAGCTGGCCCAGGATGATGCCCCCGTAGCGCTCCTTCCACGCCCACACGCGCTCGAGGAACGCCTCCCGGCCGAGCTGGTGGCGGGTCAGGCCCTCGGACGCGAGCGCGCGCTCGACCTGCACCTGGGTGGAGATGCCGGCGTGGTCGGTGCCGGGCTGGAACAGCGCCTCGAAGCCCTGCATCCGTTTGAAGCGCACCAGCGCGTCGATGATGGTGTTGGGGAAGGCGTGACCCAGGTGCAGGTTGCCGGTCACGTTGGGCGGCGGGATGACGATGCAGAATGGCTCGCGTCCGCTGTCCGGGTCCGCGGTGAACGGCTCCGCGACCCAGCGCCGCGCCCAGCGATCCTCGACCGCGAACGGGTCGTAGCGGGTAGGGAGTGCCTCCGGCGTCTGCTGCTCCATGTGCTCCTCCGGCGGCGAGGCCACAACGACACGCCCCGCCCGACTGATTGCGGACGAGGCGCACCCCGCGGTACCACCGCACTTCCCCGGAGCACCTCGCCCCGGAGCGCTTCGTTGGCCGCCTGACGGGGCGGCAACCGGAGGGTCTACCAGCCGGCCAGCGGACCGGCCTTCTTCCTCGAAGCCCCCGGCCCCGCAGGCGCGGAGGCCGGTAGCGGCGGGCGACCTTCACCGGCGCGTCCGGCCCGGGCTTCCAGCGTCTCCGTCCGGGCTCTCTGGCGAACGCACGCCACGGCTACTCCTCCCGCCAGCCGGATTCTAGCAGGCGCCGAGACGGCCCACAAGCGGAGCCACGGCCGTCACACCACCGGCAGGGTCGCCATCGCCTGAACGCTCATCTGCCCCGCGAGCATCCGCGCCGCGCGGCGCAACTCCAAGGCGCTGGCATCGTCCGCATCGGTCACCACCAGCGGCGCGCCGAGGTCGCCGCTCTCGCGCAACGCCCGTGTGATGGGGATGTGGCCGAGCACCGGGAGGCGCTCCTCTTCCGCCCAGCGGTCGGCGCCTCCCTCGCCGAAGATGAAGTCGCGTTCCCCGTCAGGGAGCAGGTAGTAGCTCATGTTCTCCACCACGCCCAGCACCGGAACGTGCGTCTTGCGGGCCATGGTGTACGCCCGCTTCACGTCGGCCAGCGCGACGTCCTGCGGCGTGGTCACCAGGACCATGCCGGTCAGCGGCACCAACTGGGCCAGCGACAGCTGGACGTCGCCGGTGCCCGGCGGGAGGTCGACCACCAGGTAGTCGAGCTCGCCCCACACGGTCTGCTGGAGCAGCTGTGTGAGGGTGCCGTGCAGGATGGGGCCCCGCCAGGTGAGAGCCTGGCCGGGCTCCACCAGGTTCCCGATCGACACCAGCTTCACGCCGTGGCCTTCGAGCGGAACGATGCGCTTCTCGTCGTCAGCCAGCAGGCGGCGCCCCTCCACGCCGAACATGGTGGTCTGGCTGGGACCGTAGATGTCGGCGTCGAGCAAGCCAACCGACGCGCCCTCCAGCGCCAGCGAGGCCGCCAGATTGGCCGCCACCGTCGACTTGCCGACGCCACCCTTGCCGGAGCCCACCGCCAGGATGGTCTTCACGCCGGGCAGCGGCTGCTGCTGGGGGCCCCGCACCTGCGACCCGAATGCGATCGCCACCTTCGTCACGCCGAGCGCCGTGGCCAGCGCCTCGCGCACGTCCCTCTCGATCTGGCCCTTGAGCGGGCACGCGGGCGTGGTCAGGTCGATGCGTAGGTCGACGGCATCCCCGTCGATCTCGACCTTGGCCACCATGCCGAGGCTCACCAGGTCCTGGTGCAGCTCCGGGTCCTCGACGGTCTTGAGCGCGTCGAGCACGCTCTCGTGGGTAATGGTCATCGTGCCTCAAAGCGTAGCAACCCGGCCGTGCCTACACAAGCTCACGCCCTACCGGTCCGCCGCTGCCAGCGACGCATTTGCGAGCCACTTCACCTTGTCCCCCCTCACCCCCCTGGCTATACTCGGCACGTGACAGCCGCGCGGCGCACGAGCACCGTTCGCTCACCCGCTCTGGGGGACCGTCGCATGCGGGTGCGGCGGACTGGTGAGTCGGGGACGCCGGTGTGGCGTCTTCCATGGTGGGGCGCCGGCGCACCCGTTCCGGCATGAGCGTCGGCGGCCGGTACCAGAGCCAGGAGCTCTACCTCCAACAGGCGGACGTGAGTTGCTACCGCGGCGTCGACCCGCTAACGGGGCTGGCCGTGCTCATCTACACCTTCCCCGAGCCACCCACCGTGGCCGCGGGAGCCTTGGAGTCGGAAAACATCCCCGGGATCCTGGTCAGCTCGTTCGACGACGCCATGGGCCAGGTCGTCGTCGCCTACTCGCCGCACTACCGGCCGGTCTCGGCCGGGACTCCCGTCGACGACCGGCTGGTGCTTTCGGTGTTGCGCGGCATCCGCGACGCCGCCGGCGCCGGCGTGGTGCACGGCGACCTGCGGGCAGGCCGGCTGCTGCACTCGCAGGGACACGTGCTGCTCGAAGGCTACGGCGTTCCCTGGCGCCCGGCCGAGCCTGCGGTCACCGCTCCGGAGGTTGCCGCCGGCGGTCCGCCGAGTCTGGCATCCGACATCTATGCCGCCGCCGCGACCCTCCTCGCGCTCGGCGGCGATCGCCTCAGCGCTGCCGTCCAGCGGGCGCTCTCGACCGCGCTGGCCGAGGACCCCGCGGACCGCCCCTCCGCGGGCGCGCTGTTCACGCTGGTGCGGCGCTCCGGAGGTGGGGCGGTGACGAGCCCCTCCCGCAGCTTCGACGAGCTGACGCTCCCCACCGCGGGCCAGCCGAGCGCCCCTGCCGACGCCAACCCCGCCACGAGCCCGGACTCGGGTGCGCGGAGCCTGTCCGCCACCCGGTCGGACTTCCAGCTCGACCTGGACTTCGAGCTGAACGTCGACGCGCCGGCGTACGACCACCGCGGCGAGGATGGCGGCTCCGACGGCGGCCGACAAGCGCCGAGCGCCCGCCGGGTCACCACCGCCGCATCTGACGACGGTTACGATGATCCCGACCCCATCACCGTCCACAGCGATCCCGGCCTCACCCCTCCCGGCGAGCGGCCGGCGGGCACCAAGCAACCGACGTTCGTGAAGGCGCCGCCACCGGGCGCGACCTACCGCGCGGGCACCGTCGACGAGCGCGCGCCGGCACCCATCCCCTTCGACATGCCACCGCCCAAGCGTGCCGCCCGTCGCTCCTGGCGCGGGCCGCTGGTGCTGCTGCTGGTGCTCGTCGTGGGCGGCGGTCTGGCAGCGCTGGCCTTCCTGCGCCAGGGCGGGGTGGCGCCGGCGCCGTCCGGCGCCGGCGGCGTCAACTACATCGTGTCGGTCCAGGTGCAACCCGGCAACCTCCCGCCGGTCGACCTCTACGTCGCCAAGAGCCCGTCCGGATCGGCCACCCCCGCCGGAACCATCATCTGCCGCGCGCCGTGCAAGGTCGTGCTGGACCGCCCCGGTCAGTGGCAGTTCATCGGGCAGTTCCAGGGCCGCCGGTCCCGGCCCGCCAGCGTCACCCTGCCGGGACAGCGCTACGTGGTCGTAACCTTCCCGCCGAATGCGCCCGGCAGCGCGGGCACCGGCCGGTGACGGGCGCGACGCCGGGCATCGCGGTCGTCGACTTCGGGTCGCAGTACACCCGCCTCATCACCAGACGGCTGCGCGAGCTCAACGTCTACTCGGTGATCGTCCCTCACACCGCCACCCTGGACGAGATTGCCGCGCACCGCCCCGTCGGCCTGATCCTGTCGGGCGGCCCTCAGAGCGTCACCGACAGCGGTGCGCCCGGGCTGCCGGACGGACTGCTGGACGCGGGCATCCCCATGCTGGCCATCTGCTACGGCATGCAGCTGGTGGCTCGCGATCTCGGCGGGCGCGTACGGACCAGCCGGGTCAGGGAGTACGGCAAGGCGGAGCTCACTCACTTCCACGGCGCCCTGTTCGAGGGTATCGAGGGCGAGTTCGTCGCCTGGATGAGCCACGGCGACTCCGTCGCCGAGCCGCCGCCGCAGTTCAGCGTGTGCGCGGCCACCGCGGACACACCGGTGGCCGCCATGGAGGCGCCGGAGCGCGGCATCTACGCCCTGCAGTTCCATCCGGAGGTGCGCCACACCCCCAAGGGCATGGCGCTGCTGGAACGTTTCGTGGAGATCACCGGCGCTCCGCGCACGTGGACGCCCGAGAACATCGTCGAGGAGATGACGGAGGACATCCGCGCGCGCGTCGGCGACGGGCGGGTGCTTCTCGGCATCTCGGGCGGCGTCGACTCGAGCACCCTGGGGCTGCTGCTCAGCCGCGCGATCGGTGGGCAACTGGTGGCGGTCTTCGTCGACCACGGGCTGCTGCGGCTGGGCGAGGCGCAGGAGGTGGAGCGGGCGCTCGGGGAGCTCGGGGTGGAGCTGCGAACGGTCGACGCCTCGCAGCGCTTCCTGCAGGCGCTGGCCGGCGTCGCCGACCCCGAGCTGAAGCGCAAGATCATCGGCCGCGAGTTCATCGCCGTCTTCGCCCACGAGGCCCGCGCAGCCCAGGCCGAGCGCGGCCCCATCCGCTACCTGGCCCAGGGCACCCTCTACCCTGACGTGGTGGAGTCCGCAGGCGGCTTCGGAGCTGCCAACATCAAGTCGCATCACAACGTCGGCGGCCTTCCCGACGACCTCGACTTCGAGCTGATCGAGCCCTTCCGCACGCTCTTCAAGGACGAGGTTCGGGAGATCGCCGAGACCCTCGGACTGCCGCGCAACCTGCGCGACCGGCACCCGTTCCCCGGCCCCGGCCTGGCCATCCGCATCATCGGCGAGGTGACGCCCGAGCGCCTCGAGGTCCTGCGAAGGGTCGACGACATCTTCGTCAGCAGCCTCCGGGAGTACGGGCTCTACCACGAGACCTGGCAGGCACTCGCGGTGCTCACGCCCATCCGCTCCGTCGGGGTGATGGGTGACGGCCGCACCTACGCTCACACCGTCGCCCTCCGCGCGGTCACCAGCGTGGACGGCATGACCGCCGACTGGACGCGGCTGCCGCACGAGTTCCTGGCGAGCGTCTCGAACCGCATCGTCAACGGCGTTCCGGAGGTGAACCGGGTGGTGTACGACATCACCTCCAAGCCGCCGGGAACGATCGAGTGGGAGTAGCTGTGGCCTGACGGCCGCGACGCCTCGGCGACCCGGGCGCGAGCGTCCCACGTAGACCCCCGCTCGGCGACCCGGCACCCACCGCAACCCGAACGCTCCTCGCCGCACCAGGCATTGCTAGGATGACCCGCATGAGGGCATGGCTGGTCAAGAGCGAACCCGGCGCGTACAGCTTCGACGACCTCGAACGCGACGGCCGAACCATGTGGGACGGCGTGCGCAACTACCAGGCGCGCAACTTCATGCGTGACGACATGCGGGTCGGGGACGTGGTCCTGTACTACCACTCCGGCACCGCCGAGCCGGCGGTGGTGGGGCTCGCCCGGGTAGCCTCGGCCGCCTACCCCGACCCCACCCAGTTCGACGCGGGCGACCCGCACTACGATCCAAAAGCCGACCGCGACCACCCCAGGTGGTACCTGGTCGACATCGAGCCGGTGCGGGCGCTGCCCCAGCCGGTGGCGTTGAGCCGGCTCAAGCAGGATCCCGCGGTCGAGGGGCTGCCGCTCGTGAAGCGCGGCGCCCGGCTCAGCATCATGCCGGTCGAGGAGCCGCACCTGCGGCACATCCTGGCGCTCGGCGGACTCGACCCCGACGCGGTCCGACTCGGCGGTGCGGCGTGACCGGGAGGCGTGGGCCGCTGGCGGCGCCGAAGGCTGCGCCCGCCATCCCGGCCCGGTACCGCACGGCTCCAGCAAATGCCGTCCCTGTCGAAGAAGAGTGACATCTCCCGGGTCGCCGGCGTGCTAGCATGGGAGGCATGAACGCGCGTAGGGCCAGGATCCTTCGGCTGGTCGCGGAGTCCTACATCTCGTCGGCGCACCCCGTGGCATCGGCTCGCATCGCCGAGCACCTGGAGCTGAGCAGCGCCACCGTGCGGAACGAGTTCGCGGCGCTGGAGGAAGAAGGCTACCTGCAGCAACCGCACACCTCCGCGGGGCGCGTGCCCACCGCCCTGGGATTCCGCGCCTACGCCCTGGCGTGCCTGCCGCCCAGGAGGTTGCCGGCGCGTCAGCGCTCGCGCCTGGCCCACGAGCTTCAGGCGGCCAACGGCGACGGCCTCTTCACCCTGGTCGCCCGCGCCGCGGCCGACCTATCCGGCTACGCCGTGGTGGTGCGCCTGCCTGCCAACGAGGCGCTGCACATCCTGGAGATCCACCTGAGCATGCTCTCGTCCACCCGGCTGCTGGCGGTCGTGGTGCTGGAGAACGGCATCGTCCGCCAGCTCGGGGTCGACCTCGAGCCGCCCCCGCCCAGCTCGGTGCTGGAGGACGCGGAGCGGAACCTGCGGCAGCTGACGCTCCCCCTCGGGGAGGTGCCGCGTGCGCTCGACGCCATCGCCAGCCGCGCCGACGAGGAGCTCTCGCGTACGCTCCACGCCATCCAGCGAGCCTGGCCCGGCCTCACCCCGGCGCGGGTGTTCAGCGAGGGCCTGCGCAACCTGCTGGCCGAGCCCGAGTCGCACGATCCCGAGTTCATCCGCTTGGTCGTCGAGCAGGTGGAGCAGGCCGACACCACCAAGGAAGCCTGGGACCCGGGTGCGGCAACCGTCGGGCTGCAGCTCGACGAGGCCGTGGCGCGCGTCTCCTCTGGCTTCGAGCTGGGGGTCGGCGCCGGGTCCCTCACGGTGCTGGGCCCGGCGCGGATGCGCTACCCTGCGGCCATGATGGTGGCGCAGGGGGTCAGCGAGGTGCTGTCGCTCGGCCTCCAGGGAACCTGACCGCACCCGGCCCTCGGTCGGCTGCGCGGGTGCCGCATCCCCGCCGGCCGGCACCTGGGAGAGTGCGCCGAAAAGCCCATCCCAACGGAATATTTCACAGGGGCCCCGGCGACCTTGCGCCTATGCTTGAGGCGCTGACGGCGGGTCGGCCGCGGCCCGAAGCAGCCCGGGAAGGCTGGGTATGATGAGCGCACATGATGACGATGGGCGCTAGCACGCGAGGGGGACGGCGGGCGGTGCCAAACGAAGTCTACGTGAGCACGCGCGACGCGCTCGCGACCCTGGTATCGGAGCGTGCGGCCACCCGCATGCTCGATGCGGCGTTGCGCCGCTCCTCGCTGAGCGCCGATACGCTCGACGCCGGCGCGGTCCGCAAGCTGTTGCTGGGGCCGGTGCAGCGCGAGCTCGAAGGGATCCTACCCAGGACGGGTCTGCGCCGCACGCTGCGGCGCCTGGCGCGGCAGGTCGCCGATGCCAGCCCGGTGACCCACGCGGCGCCGACGCCCGTAACCGCGGCCACGGCGGGTGCCGGCCTGGCCTCCGCCGAGCTGCACCCGGTGACGCGCTCCTCGGTCTACCTTCCCGATGTCGAGATTCGCCAGGAGCAGGGCGAGGCCGCGGCAACCGAGGCCGCGCCGACCGACGCCGCGTCCGGCGAGGCCGCGACAGCCGAGGCCGCACCTCTGGCCGCTGCGGCGGCCGGGTGGCCTGTCGCCGACCCCGGCGGCGCCGCGGCGGCTGTCGCGGTGGCCGACGACGGCGGCCCGCGCCCCGATCGGCAGGGCTCGCGCCGGCGCCGGACCGGAGCGCGGCCGGCGCCACCGCAGGGCGCCGCGACCGAGCCCACGGTGGTGCCCAGAGCCCTGTCGCCGGAGACACTCGATCGTCTCACGGTGCGTTTCGCGGAGATCGAGGGCGTCACCCAGGTGATCGGATTGCGCGACCGCAACGCCCCGCCGCAAGTTCGCGGCGACGGTATCGATCCCGACGCGCTGGCGCCGCTGGCGCGCTCCGCCGTCCGGCTGCTCAGCCGGCACGGCCCGGTGCGCTCGCTGGTGCTCGAGCATGACGCCGGCCTGCTCTTCGTCTTCCCGCTGGGACGCGACACCGTCGCCGTCCTTGCCAGTACCGACGTCAACATGGGTGCGGTGTTCGCAGCGCGGGCCGCGCTGGAGGAGGCATGATGAACAGGGGCAAACGCAGACTGGTGGCCGGCGTCCTGACGCTCGCGCTGAGCTTCGGAGCTGCCGCCGCGGCGCAGCAGACGGACACCACGCTTCAGCGCTACGACCTCGCCATGCAGAACCTGAACCAGGCGGTGGCGGCGGTACCGGACGACAGCGCCCAGGCCCGCAACGACCTCGACCACGCCGTCAACGAGCTGGTGACGCTCTCCAAGGGCACCACCAGCGCCACGCTGGTGAAGGCCATGGAGGCGCTGTTCGGCCGTGCCCGCACCGCGATCGCGAACCAGAGTCGTACCGATATCGCCGTGCAAACGGCGGTGCTGGCCGGCGGGTTCCGGCGGTTGGTGGTCGACTCCGCCTTCCGGGCAGCGGTCGATGGCAACATGGCCACCGCCAGGGCACGCCTGACGCACGTCGGAAGCGACATGCAGCTCGACCAGGCCGCGCTCGACGCCATCGACTCGGCCGCAACCGCCTCCGCGCTGCGGCTGCAGACCGAGCAGGGTGTGGCGCGCCTCATCTCGGAGGACCTGTCGGTTGCTCGCCGCCTGCTCGGCACCGACCGCGGCGTCGCCTATCAGACCCTCGCCGAAGCCTACGGCGCATCGCTGCTGGTGCAGGACTCGCCGCGCGTGAAGAGCAGCTTCAACCAGAACTTCGTGAGCGCCGCCAAGGCCATCGTGGCCAAGGACGACGCCGCCTTCCAGAGCGCCGCCAAGGCGATCACCGGCGCGGCCGGGCAGCTCGCCGAGGCCGACCGGCAGGCTCTTGCGAGCGCACCTACCGCCGCCACCGCTCCCAGCCAGAGCAGCGGCGGCGCGGCCCCGGCAGCCCTTCCCGCAGTCAGTGGCTCCGCCGGCGCGAGCGCGGCCAGCAGTGGGCCCAGCCCGGCAGCGGCCAACTCCGGCCACGGCACGGCAAGCGCGAACGCCACCCCAGCGGCGAGCGGCGCGGCGCCGGCGAGCACAGCCGACCTGGCGGCACAGCAGCGGCAGCAAGAGCTCGCCTCGCTCACCCGGACCTTCACCCGGGCGGGCATGGCCTCGGCGGCCGCGCAGAAGCTGGCCGCGAGCTACTTCGATGCAGGGGTGACGAGCGTTCAGAACGCGACCCAGGCGGTCTATGCCGGCACGGCTCGAGCGGGCGCGGCGCTGATGGCCGGCGACCTCGCCGGCGCGCGGAAACTCATCCTGGCCACCTCGAAGCAGTACGACGACCTGCTCTCCCCCATGGTCACCCTCGCCTCCCCCGGCGTGGACGCCGACACCCGAGCGGCGTTCGAGCACACCTCCTCGCTGGTCGGGCTGCGGCTGCAGGATGTCGACAACCTCACCGCGCAGGTCGATGCGGCCGCGCGTGCCCTGAACGGCCAGTCACAGCCCGGCAGCCTCGCCCTCAACCGCGGGATCGACGCCTGGTGGGCCGGCTGGCCCCGCCTGCTGGTGCTGCTGGTGTTCGGCATCCTGGTCTTCATCCCCCTCTACCTGCTCAACGTCGCCTTCGGCGGTGGCAACCGCAACTGGCAGCTCATCGGCGTGGCTCTGTTCTTGCTGCTGCTGCCGGTGGTGTACGAGGCGCTCGCCTCCCTGGGCAGCATGCTGGCGCGCTGGACGAACAACGACGCCTTCGACGTGCTGGCCGGCTACTCGATGTTCCAGAGCACCATCGGGCAGGTGGTGTGGGCCGGCCTCATCGTGCTCGCCATCCTCTTCGCCATCCTCGGCCTCTACGGCATCTGCGTGCAGTTCGGCCTGCTGGGCCGGGGCAAGCGCGCCGGCGCCGCCGGCACGACCATGACCGCGACCACCACCGCGACCAGCACCCAGGAGCGCGCCGAAGCCATGGTGGACTGGGACGAGGAGTTCTGAGCTCAGGTGACGCCGCGCAGCGATAGCGCCCGTCCCTCGACGGGGTCCGGACGCTGGACGGGACGCTTCCTCCCATGAGCAATCAGGTCTACCAGACCGCGGTGGAGGAGCTGGAGGCGATCCTGTCGCCGCGGGTGGTCTCGCGCTCGCTGCAGGAAGGCTTGCGTCAGCTGGGCCGCTCACCCGACACCGTCGACTACGCCGCGGTGGAGAAGATCCTCAAGGCCCAGATCTACCGCCAGCTGCAGGTCACCATGCCCGTCACGCAAGCCAAGGAGAAGATCGAGGGAATCCTCGGCAAGCTGCAGGGCGTCGAGAACGGGGGCGGCGAGGCGGTATCTGCGGAGTTCGGCCTGGCGCGGCAGAACGAGCGCCTGGAGCGGCTCCGCAACGCTCTCAAGCCCTACAACCTCTACTTCGAGTGGCCCGAGGTGCAGAAGCTGCGCGCCCAGATCCAGCTGCTCGAGACCGAGCAGGAGGCCCAGCGGGAGGCGGCGTCGCTGGCGGACGACGCCGAGGCGCAGCTCCGCATCGTGGAGCAGAAGCTCGAGGACCAGCTGGTGATCCAGGCGCGCGAGCTCGGAGAGCTCAGCGAGGCGCTGGAGCAGGTCCGCACCCTCGGCGGCCCCAAGATCCGCCGGTTGGAGAACCTCGTCAACCAGATCGGCGCGGCCCAGGGATCCCGCCAGCTGGCCCCCGCCGAGATCGAACGGGCGCGGCGCCTGGCGCGCGACCTGCGCAAGCTGGTGGAGTCCAGCGTGTACGCGGAGGACTCCGAGGCGAGCGCTGCGGCGGGCGAGGCCGCCGACGCGGCGCCGTCTCCCGGCGGGCAGGGCGGCGATGTCGAAACCGGCCAGGGGGCGAGCTACGACGCCAGCGCCGCCGCGGCCAGCCTGGACTTCGGAGACGACGATGCCGTAGCCAACGCAGCGGCCAGCGACGAGGGGGTACTGGACGTCGACGTCGAGGAGGAGGACCTGCTCTCCATCGACACGGCCGAGCTCGCCCCGGAGGTGACCGCCAAGCTCCTGCTGCTCGACCTCGAGGACGAGCGCCACGACCTGGAGCAGCTGGCGGGCGAGTACGCGAGTCTGCTCGACTACCAGCCGGCGTTGCGGGAAGGCATCGACGAGCTGCGGGGCGACCTTGACCACGACGTATCCGTCGCCGAGAAGATGGAAGCCCTTCGCGGCAGCTTGAGCCAGGCGTTCGAGGCGTACCGGCAGACGCTCACCGACGAGCTGCAGGCCGTCGAGGCGTCTCTCGACGAGCTGCGCAGCGACGTCGACACCTCGGAGCTCAGGCAGGCGCTACGGGTGGCTCTGGGCATCCTCAGCACCACGCTCCCGAACCAGGCGGACGTGCAACACGTCCGCAACCTCCACCGCCTGGCGCTGGAGCAGGTCGAGGCGCTGGAGCGCAGCGAGGAGGAGGCCCGCGTTCAGCGCGAGGCTCGCCTCGCCGACCAGGCCGCGCTGGTGGAGCGGTTGCAGGCCACGCTGCTCCGCTACCAGGCGCACGAGGGCGTGGACGAGTACCGCTTCCTGAAGGACGAGGTCGAGGCGCTACGCAGCGCCCACGAGCAGGAGGTCCTCGATCCCGGCGCGATCGACGAGGTGCGGCGGGCCGAAGCCTCCCTCGAGTCGCGCATGGCCCAGCTCGCCGACGAGCGCGTCGACCGGCAGCGCGCCACGCTGCGCAACCTGCTGGCACAGGTCAAGGCGCTTCCCGCGCTCGACACCGTCGCGTCACGCGTGACGGGCGTCGTCGCGGAGATCGAGCAACAGCTGCAGGTGCTCGACCGGGGAACCCTCGACGACGCCCAGATCGACACCGCCACCGGACTGGTCGAGGCGCTCAAGGACGAGGTGACCGCCACCCTGCGGCGGCGCCTGGAGGCGCTGGCAGAGCAGGCGGCGGAGCTGGCAAGCCCGCAGCTGACGGAGCGGATCCGCAGCGCCGCCGACGAGCTCGACGGCGGCACCTACCCCGATCTGGCCGTCCTGCGGGCCGCCATCAAGCAGGAGCGAGAGGCCGAGCGCAGCGAGCAGATCGGCGAGCTGCACCGGCTCGAGCGCGAGGCGGCGCGCCTGTCGGCGATGGAGGGGCCCAGCCTGACCGCCCTCCAGGAGCGCCTCGCGGCCGCTCGCGAGCGCATCGACCAGGGCTTGCTGGCTCCCGGCCTGCCGCAAGCCTGGGGACTGCTCGAGCGCGTCCAGGCGGAGGCCGAGCGGCGCCTGCACAACGTCTTCCCGCGCCTCGACGTGGCGTTGGAGGCCTTCCGGCCGGTCGAGAAGCTCAACAGCGACGACGTCGCCACCGTCAGGCGCATCCTGCGTCACCTGGACTCCCAGCGCGGCGCGTTCGAGCGCGTGTCGGTAGGGTTGCAGCTGCAGCTCGAGGCATCGCTGCGGGAGGCCGAGGAGCTGCTCGAGAAGCTCGGCGAGGAGTACGAGGCCACGCGCGTCATCGCCGACAAGCTCGTGAGCGCCAACGTGCTCGACGATGTGCTGGGGTTCTTCGGCGAAGGAGGCCCGGTTGGCGCTCCCGCAAGCACGCCGCAGCGCGACGAGCCGGCCGCACCCGACGTCGGCGCGCTGCTCGCCGGCTACCTGGAGCTGGACGGGGTTACGGGCGCCGCCGTGGTCACCCGCGACGGCACCATGCTGGGCGGCAGCCTGGGCATCGACGCTCGCCCGGCCGCGGCACTCTGTGCCGCGCTCCACGGCGCGGCGACACTGGGCAGCGAGACGCTCAGCGCCGGTCCGGCGCTCCTCGCCACCCTCGAGTTCGACCTCGGCGTGGCGGTGGCGGCATGGCCGACGGAGGACCATGCCCTGATGCTGACCGTCCGGTCCGGCAGTGATGCGGCCCAGCTCTCGGGCCGCCTCCGCCACGACCTGGCGGAGCTCGCGGAGGCGCTGAGCCACCCTGCCGGTGGACCTGAGAACGCTTGAGGACACCCGCGAGCTCGCCCGGCGGCTGCTCGCGCGCGCGCCGGCGGGCTCGCTGGTGGTGCTCACCGGTCCGCTCGGGGCCGGCAAGACCACCTTGACCCGCTTCCTGGCCGAAGCGCTGCGGAGCGAAGCCGACGTCACCAGCCCCAGCTACACGCTCGTCCACGAGTACCCTACGCCGGAGGGGGCACTCGTCCACGTCGACGCCTACCGCCTGCCGGACGCGGCGGCGCTGGAGCAGCTGGGGCTCGAGGAGATCCTGGAGCGCGCTCGGCTGGTGGTGGTGGAGTGGGGCGGCGCCCTCTTGCGGCTGCACCCGGAGGCCCTGTGGCTCGAGCTCGAGCGCCGAGGCGAGGCCCGCAGCGCGACGCTCCGCGATGCGAGTGGCGCGGTCCTCGCGTGGGACGCATGAGCCGCCTCTACCTGGGCATCGACTGCGCCACCCCCTTTCTCTCTCTGGCCCTATGGGACGACGTGCGAGGGCAGGTCGCGGCGTTCCAGGAGGAGGTCGGGCGCGACCACGCAGCGCGCATCGTGGGTGAGCTCGCGGAGCTGTTCAGGCGTGGCTCCGCGGCTCCGTCTGCGGTGCACGCCATCGGGGTCGGGGTGGGGCCCGGTTCCTACACCGGCGTGCGCGTGGCGTTGGCGACCGCCGCCGGGCTGGGCCGCGCCTGGAACGTGACCGTCGCCGGGGTCCCGACGCTGGCGGCGATGGCCGCCGGCGCGCTGCGGCCCGGGGAGAGCGCCGCGGTCGCCCTCGACGCCCGCCGCGGCAACGTCTACGCCGCCGTCTACCGGCGACCCGAGCCCGCCACCATCCTCGAGGCGATGCGCCTGGAGGAGCTCCGTGCCGTGGCCAAGCTGCCGCGCGAGGGCCTGGCGACACGCCTGGGAGCCCGGCGCGTGATCGAGGATGCGGCGCCGTCGGCCGCCTACACGGCCGCGGCCGCGCGCGAGCTCCGACCGGCCGTGGCGGTCTACCTCTGAGGGCGTGCCGGGACGCCACGGCCACGCCGGCTACGGATGCCCGCGGCCGCGAACCATGCGCAGGCACGCCAAGGTATAGTGGCCCGTCGTTGGGAATCACCCCCGCGAGGGCCGCTCGGGTTGGAGAAAGCATGTTCTTCAGGTTGGGACAGGAGATCGGCATCGATCTAGGGACGGCGACCGTCCTGATCTACGTCAAGAACAAGGGCATCACCCTGCGCGAGCCCTCGGTCATCGCCATGGTCCGCGACACCGGCGACGTCAAGGCGGTGGGTGAAGAAGCCTACAGGATGCTCGGCCGGACCCCCGGCAACATCGTCGCCGTCCGCCCCATGCGTGACGGCGTCATCGCTGACTACGACCTCACGGAGAAGATGCTCAAGGCGTTCGTGCGGAAGGTGATCACCGGAACCGGCCGCCTGTTCAAACCCCACATCATGGTGTGCGTGCCCTCCGGGGTCACCGAGGTGGAAAGGCGCGCGGTGCTGCAGGCAACGCGCGAGGTCGGCGCGCGCAAGGCGTTCCTCATCGAGGAGCCGCTGGCCGCCGCCATCGGGGCCGGCGTGGCCATCGCCGAGCCGACCGGCTCGATGATCGTGGATATCGGCGGCGGCACCACCGACATCGCCATCATCAGCCTGGGCGGCATCGTCGTCTCCGAGAGCCTGCGCATCGCAGGCAACGAGTTCGACGAGGCCATCATCCGGCACATCCGCCACAAGGAGAACCTGCTCATCGGCGACCGCACCGCCGAGGACACCAAGATGAAGATCGGCGCGGCCGTGGTGCGCAACCAGGACGACAACCGTCAGCTCGACGTCCGCGGGCGCGACCTGATCAACGGCCTGCCCAAGACCATCAAGGTCACCACCGAGGACACCGTGGAGGCGCTTCGCGAGCCCATCCAGAAGATCGCCGACGGCGTTCGCCGCGTCCTGGAACTGGCCCCGCCCGAGCTGGTGTCCGACGTCATCGATCGCGGCATCATCATGACCGGCGGCGGCTCGTTGCTGCGGAACTTCGACGAGTTGCTGCGCCAGACCACCGGCATCCCGGTGGTGGTCGCCGACAACGCCACCGACTCCGTGGCGCTCGGCACCGGTCAGGCGCTCGACATGATCCACGTCCTCCGCGACGCGCTGATCTCCGACAACTTCCTGCGCCGCTAATGGCTGCCACGTCGCTCGCGGGCCCGGGCTCGGGCGGTCGCGTCCCCGCCGCGAGTCGCCGCCGTAGCCGTGGCAGGGCCGCGCCCGCCCGCCTGCTGCTCGCCCTACTGGCGCTCGCGGGGGCGGCAGCGGCCGTGACGCCGCCGCCGTCGGCACCGGATATGCCGATCCAGGACGTGACCGTGGGGGCGAAGGGCTTCGGCATCACGGCCGGGCCCGGCAACGAGCTGGTGCAGTTCCCGGTCAGCGTCCTGTCGGTCCAGCACGACGCCGGGCCCGGGTTCCCGCTGGTGCTGGTGCGGGCGTCGGGCGAGTTCATCGATGCCGGCGGCGGGGTGTCGGCAGGCATGAGCGGCACGCCCGTCTACCTTGCCACGGACACCGGGCCGAAGCTGCTCGGCGCCATCGGCTACGTCTTCCCCTCCGCTGACCACCAGCTGGCGCTCGTGACCCCCATCGCGGTGATGCGAGGCGACACCTCCGGCACCGGCGCCGGCGCCGGCCCGGGGCCGGTGGCCGTCGCCGGCATCGGGACCGCGCTGCCGGTGGCCACACCGGTGCTGCTGTCGGGCCTGGCGCCTCGGGCCGCCGCCCTCCTCGCCCCCTTGTTCCGCGACCCGCGGCTCACGCCGTTCCCGGCCCAGGCCTCCGGCACGCTCCCCTCCGGGGACGAGCCGCCCTACGTGCTGGAGGCCGGCAGCGCGATCAGCGTCGAGCTCGCCCGCGGCGATGTCACCATCGGCGCCGTCGGCACCGTGACCGCCATCGACGGCAAGCGCCTGCTGGCGTTCGGGCACCCCCTGCTCGGTCTCGGCCAGGTGCAGCTGCCGCTGGCGCCCGCCTACGTCACCGCGGTCGTCCCCAGCACCGTGGTTCCCTTCAAGCTGGCCAACAGCGGCCAGAAGCCGCTGGGTACCGTCACCCAGGACCGCCCGGCCGCCATCGCCGGCACCCTCGGCAGCGGCCCCGACATGGTGCCGGTGACCCTCACGGTGGACGCCCCGGCCGGCAGCGCCACGTACCACGAGGCCGTCGCGGCCGACGCCCGGCTCTACCCGCAGCTCGTCGCGGCGGCCGGCCTGCAGCTGTTCGATCGAAGCCTCTCGCAGACGACCGGCGGGTATGCCCAGATCGGCTGGGAGATCGACCTCCACGGTAGCGACCAGCTGAACCTGGTCGAGCAGACGGACGATCCGACCGACATCGCCACCGCCGCCGCCAAGCTCCTGGCCGCCCCTCTCAAGACGCTCGCCGACAACGCCTTCCGTGCACCTGGCATCACCGCCGTCAAGGCCAACGTCCACCTCAGCGCCGCGCGCAACACCGCCGCCATCGTCGACGTGGTGGCCGAGAACCCGAAGGTGAAGGCAGGGACCTCGCTGGTGGCGCACGTGCGCTTGCAGCCCTACCGCCAGGCGCCGGTGGTGAGGACCCTCAGCGTGTCCATCCCCGACAACCTGTCCGGGAAGGTCACGCTCACCTTCCGCGGGGGCGACGTGAAGCCCAGCGGCCAGAACGCGGAGGCGTCCAAGACGAACCGCCCGCGCTCCTTCGCCGAGCTGCTCGACGCCATGCGCCAGAAGCCTCAGGCGAGCGAGCTGGTGGTGGAAGCGCCCGCCAAGGACGGGACCACCCAGCGGCTCGACCGCCTCTCCCTGCCCTACGTCATCACGGGCAGCGAGACCCTGGAGGTCACCGTGCAAGACGGCAGCGAGGCACCCTCGTCGAGCGCCGCGAAGCCCAGCGACGAGAGCGGCGGCAGCTCGGCCGCGCCCTCCCCGGAACCGGCGCCGCCGCCGCTGAACCAGCCGCCCGGCGGCTCGCCGCCGAGCCCGCCCAGCGGTCCCGCCCCCAACGGCGACGGCTCGTCCAGCTCCTCCACCCCGGGCTTTCCCGGCCCGGCTCGCCCCTCGACGGCCGCAGGCCCGGCAGACGACCGTGCCGCAGGCTGAGGTCCGGGCCAGCGACGTGGCAGCACGGCTCGGCGGCGAGCTGCGCGGACCGGACATCGCGGTGAGCGGCCTGGCTGCGGTCGAGGATGCGACGCCTGGAGCGGTGGTGGTTGCGGGCGACGCCGCGACGCTCGCCGCAGCCCTCGCTGCGGGCCCCGCGGTGGTGGTCGCGCCCGCCTCCCTGACGCTCACGCCGGAGCCCGGCTGCGCCGTCATCGTGGTACCGGACGCGCGCCTGGCGCTGGCGCGGCTCACCACCTTGTTCGACCGCCGCCCGCAGCCGGAGGCGGGTATCCACCCGACCGCGGCCGTGGCCTCGAGCGCCATCCTTGGAGAGGGCGTGAGCGTGGGCGCGTACAGCGTCATCGACGCAGGAGCGGAGATCGGCGAGGGCAGCGTGCTGGGACCGCACTGCAGCATCGGCGCGGGCGCCCGCCTCGGCCGCGACTGCCGCCTCTTCGCCGGGGTGCGCGTCTACGACGGCGTGATCGTCGGCGACCGGGTCCGGCTGCACGGCGGCTGCGTGCTGGGGGCCGACGGCTTCGGCTACGCGGCAGGGCCTGCGGGCGCCGAGAAGATCCATCACCTCGCCGGCGTGGTCGTCGGCGACGACGTGGAGATCGGCGCGAACACCGCCGTCGACCGCGGCACCTTGCGGCCGACGCGCATCGGCGCGCGAACCAAGATCGACAACCTCTGCCAGATCGGGCACAACGTGAGCATCGGGGAGGACTGCCTCATCGCCGCCATGAGCGGGGTCGCCGGCAGCGCCACCCTCCACAGGGGGGTGGTCCTCGGCGGCTACGTGGCCGTCGCCGACCACGTGACGCTGCACGCCGGCGCCCGCGTTGCGGGCCGCAGCGGCATCACCAAGGACGTGCCTGCCGGCGAGACCTGGGCCGGCTTCCCTGCCGTCCCCTATCGCCGCTGGGTCCGCGGGCTCTACCTGCAAGGCCAGCTCGAGCGCCTGTGGCGCGCATTCAAGGGGCGCGATGAGGAGCCTTGAGGGCGTGGGCGTGCACTCGGGGGATCGCTGCCGCGTGAGCCTCCACCGGGAGGAGGGCCCGGTGCGCTTCCTGCGCCGCGGCACCGTCATCCCCGCCAGGCTCGACGCCGTCGTGGACAGCCGCCGGGCGACCACGCTGGGCGCGGACGGGGAGCGGGTGGCCATGGTCGAGCACCTGCTGGCCGCGCTGGCGCTGCGCGGCTACTGGTCGGGCGTGACGATCGAGGTGAGCGGGATCGAGCTGCCCATCCTCGACGGCTCCGCCCGCGACTGGTACGCCCTGGCCGGCGAGCTCCCCGAGCCGCCTCCCGCACCCGCGCCGCTGCGGCCCGAGCGTGCGCTGGAGCTGCACCTCGGGGAGGCTCGAGCGGAGCTTCGGCCCGGGCCGGCCGAGCTGTGCTACGGGATCTCGTTCGATCACCCGGCGATCCGGGAGCAGCGCTGGTGCGGCGGCCCGGAGCGCTATGCCGAGGTGGTCGACGCCCGCACCTTCGGCTTCCTGGCCGAGCTGGAGTCGCTCACGTCACAGGGCTTCGCTTCCGGCGCCAACCTCGGAAATGCTATCGTCTTCGGAGAGGAGGGCCCGCTGGTACCCTTGCGCGCTGAAGACGAGCCGGTTCGCCACAAGGCCCTCGACGCTCTGGGGGATCTCTTCTTGCTGGCGCGACCGCTCGCCGCCCACGTCGCCTTCTGGCGCGGGTCCCACGCCCTCCACGTCGCCCTGATGAGGGCGCTGGCCACGTCGCTCCAATCTCCGGAGCCGCTGCCATGAGCAACCTGCGCGTGGCCGTCGTCGGTGCCGGCGTCATGGGGCGCTACCACGCGAACAACTACGCGGTTCTGCGCGGCGTCGACCTGGTCGCCGTGGCCGATCCGGAGCCGCAGCGGCGGGCGGAGGCGTTGAGCTCGTTCGATTGCCGCGCCTACCGTTCGATCGACGAGCTGCTCGCGGCGGAGTCCATCGACGCCGCCAGCGTCGCGGTGCCGACCAGCCTCCACTTCGCCGTCACCAAGCGCCTTCTCGAGGCCGGAGTCCACGTGCTGGTCGAGAAGCCGGTGGCGACGGAGGTCAGCCAGGCCAAGGAGCTCGCGGCGCTGTCCAAGCGCCTGGGGCTGGTGCTGCAGGTGGGGCACATCACGCGCTTCTACCGTGCGGTGCAGCTCCTGGGGGAGCGGGTGCGCCGGCCCTATCTGATCGAGGCCCGCCGCATGGTGCCGTACGCCCGCATCAAGGACGTCGGGGTCGTGCTCGATCTCATGATCCACGACCTGGACATCGTGCTACGCCTCATCGACAGCGACCCGGTGGAGCTGTCGGTGGTCGGGCGCGCACTGAACGGCAGCCCCCTGGAGGACGTCGCCGCCGCGCAGATCACGTTCCAGGGCGGCTGCATCGCGCGCTTCCTCGCCAGCCGCGTCGCCCCCGACGCCGAACGCAGCCTCGTCGTATCCGAGCCGCATCAGACGATGCGGCTCGACTTCGCCAAGGAGCCCTACACCGAGATCGCCATCTACCGGCGTCCGGACGCCACCTCCGAGACCGGCCACGTCCAGCTCGACAGGCACGTGGTGCACGAGGAGAACCCGCTGCGGTCGGAGCTCGAGCACTTCCTGGCGCGCATCCGCTCGGACGCTCCGCCGATCGGCACGCTGGAGGACGACCTGCGCTCGCTGGAGCTGGCGACCCGCCTGCTGACCATCATCGCGGGCGAGCGGCGGGCCGTGCTGGCCTAGCCGCGCGCGCCGCCGGGGCGGCCAGGAACTGCGTCCGGCATGCGATAGACTACGCCCATGACCGTGGACGTGCGCGCCATCCTCCCCCACCGCTACCCGTTCCTGATGGTGGACGCCTTCGTCTCGCAGCAGGGCGACGCCTTCGAGTGCGTGAAGAACGTCAGCAACGGGGAGCCGTACTTCCAGGGTCACTTTCCTGAGGAGCCGGTGATGCCCGGCGTGCTCATCCTCGAAGCCCTGGCCCAGGCCGCCGCGGTAGGCCTCACGGTGCGCGAGGGCACGCTGACGGAGGGGGCCGCCGGCTACCTGGCGGCGGTGGATGGCGCCAGATTCCGCCGCAAGGTCGTCCCCGGAGACCGCCTGCGCCTCACCGGCGAGATCCTCGCGTTCCGTCGCGGCCTGTGCAAGGTGGCCGCCAAGGCGCTCGTGGGGGACGAGGTCGCTGCCGAGGCGACGCTCTCCTTCGTCTACGCCCGCTGAGCCGTGACCGTCCCGGCCGCCAGCATCCATACCGGGGCCACCGTGCACCCTCGGGCTCGCCTCGAACCCGGCGTGGTGGTGGGTCCCGGGGCGGTGGTGGAGGCCGACGTGGAGATCGGTGCGGGCAGCCAGGTGCTCGCCGGCAGCGTGCTCCACGCCGGAGCTCGCATCGGCGCGCGTTGCCGAATCGGCCCGTACGCCGTGGTGGGCGGCATCCCGGGCGACAGCCACTTCCGGGGCGAGCCCAGCCTGGCGGTGCTCGAGGACGAGGTGGTGCTGCGGGAGTTCGTCACCGTGCACCGCGCCACCGGCGAGGGCGCCGAGACGCGTGTCGGCAGTGGCTGCCTCGTCCTGAGCTACGCCCACGTGTCCCACAACAGCCAGGTGGGCCGCCAGGTGGTGCTCACCAACGCCGCGCAGCTCGGCGGCCATAGCCGCATCGGCGCCTTCGCGGTGATCGGCTCGGGCGCCCTCATCCACCAGTTCTGTCGGGTCGGCGAGTACGCCATGTTCGGCGCCGCCAGCGCCGCCAACATGGACACCCTCCCCTTCGCCATGGCGCGCGGCAACCCCGCCAGGCACTACCGCCTCAACCGTGTCGGACTGAAGCGCAACGGCATCGACGGCGAGCGCTACGCGGTACTGGAGCAGGCGCTGCGCGCCTTCAGGCACCGCGACCGCGACCGTCTCGACGCGCTCGCCGAGGTGAGCGACGACGTCAAGCGCATGGTGGAGTTCGCCGCGGGCTCCACGCGCGGCATCGCTCGCTTCGCGGGCGGCGGCTAGCATGGCCACCGAGGCCGTGCTGGTCGCCAACGGCCCGGGTGAGCTGTACACCTGGGCGCGGCCGGTGCTGCAGGAGCTGCGCCGCCGGCAGCCGCATCTCGGGGTGGCAATCAGCCTCATCCCTTGCCAGTTCGCCAGCGGGCATGAGGCGGATATCGCCCGCAGCTTCGGCGCCGACGTGGTCACCTCGCCCGGTCAGTACCTTCGCGCCGCCGCCAGCGGCGGGCTCCCGCCAGGCTTGCAGGGTGCGACCACGGCGGATGCCGGCCCCGGCTTCGTGCTCAGCCTCGGCGGGAACGCCGGCATGGCGGTGAGCCTGGCCCGGCGCCTCGGGCGACCCGCCTACCGCTACAGCTTCGAGCCCGCCTTCAACCGGCGTCTGCGCCTGCTGTTCGTTCCCGACGAGCGCGTCCGCCGGCGCGCGCGACGCGGCGGGGTGCCCGCCGGACGCCTTCGGGTGGTCGGCAACCTGGTGGCCGACGCCGTGCGTCTCGACGATCCGGTGCGGGACGCCGGCAACCCCCACGTCCTGCTCTTCCCGGGCAGCCGAGACGCCTTCTCGGTCCACCTGATCCCCCTCTTCATCGCCGTGGTGGACCGCCTGGCGGCCGCGCTGCCGACCGCTCGCTTCGTGTGGCCCGTCAGCGGCATGCTGGCGCCCGAGACGCTGGCAAGCGGCATCGCCGGACGCGAGCGCGCTACCCTCGGCGGGGTCGCCGGCAGACGCCAGGGCGACACCGTGCGCACGCCCGGCGGCGGCGTCATCGAGATGGTGCGTGAGGAGGAGCGCTACGCGCACATGCGGGCCGCCGACCTGGCAATCACCATCCCCGGCACCAACACCATGGAGCTGGGCGTGACGGGGGTGCCTGCCGTGGTGCTCCTACCCCTCAACCGCCCCGAGGTGATCCCGCTGGAGGGAGCCGGCCACTGGCTGGGCCTGATCCCCGGCGTCGGCCGCTACCTCAAGCGCTACGCCGTGCGTCTGTGGGTTCAGGGGCTCTCATCACCGGTATCGCTCCCCAACATCTTCTCGGGCGAGGACCTGATGCTCGAGCTGGCCGGGCGGCTCGACCCCCAGGCCGTGGCCGAGAGCGCGCTCGGCCTGCTGCGCGACGAGCGCCAGCTGGCGCAGCGCAGGGCCCGCTTGCTCGAGACCATGCCGCGACCCGGTGCCGCTGCAGCCTTGCTCGACGCCATCTTCGCGGACCTTGCCGGCTCCGGCGCCAGGGCGCCGGGGGCGATCCCGTGAGCCGGCACCGTGCCGCACGCCCCGAGGCGCCACCGCGGCCGCGGGAGCTGCCGTCGCTGCTGCTTCCCAGTACGCCGTGGGCGCTGGTGGGCGTCGGCGCTGCCCTGATCGGCGCCACGCTCCGCGTCGCCGTGATCCCGCTGTTCGTGACGCCGGTGTTCGACCAGGTCCTCAACGGCCACGACGCCTCGCGCCTGCCGCTGATCATGGTGACGGCAGGCGTGGTGGCGGTGTCGGGCGCCTTGGCGCTGTGGGCCCAGGACGCCCTGCTGGGCCGCGCCGCCGCCGGCATCGTGGCGGCGTGGCGGCGAGGCCTCTATCAGCGCCTGCTGGGCAGGGCGCCGGGACGGCTGCCGGGCACCTCCGGTGGGCTGGCCAGCCGCATCCTCACCGACCTGAAGGAGATCGAGACCTACTACCACTTCGGGCTCGGCACGCTGGTGGCCGAGTCCACCACCATCCTCGCCATCCTGGCGTACCTCTTCGCCACCAACGCCACCGCGTCGCTGCTGCTGGTAGCCTTCGGCGCGCCGACGCTGATCGCCTTGCGCTGGGTGGGCAAACGCCTGGAGAGCGTCGCGGAGCGCTCCCAGGTCGGCACGGAAGCCCTCGGCAGGAACCTCCAGGAGGGGTTGCGCCACCATGAGACGGTGCGCGCGTTCAACGCCGACGCCATGATGCTCGGGCGCTTCGAGGCCGAGAACCGGCGGACCGCCCACGCCATGGCGCAGCGCAGCCTCATCAGCGGTGCCCAGATCCCGATCACCCAGGTGCTGCTGTTCGCCGCCGTCGGGCTGCTGGTGGTCCTCCTCACCGGCTCGGTCAACCGCGGCGGCATGACCTCGGGCCAGCTCGTCTCGTTCGTCACGCTGGTGGCCTTGTTGTCGACGCCCACGCAGCTGCTGCCGAGAGGCTACGCGCTGCACCGCGAAGCGCGCGCCGCCGACCGTCGGCTCCGCACGCTGGCGGCGGACGACGGCCGCAAGGCGGCCGGCAGCGGCGGCTGCGAGCCCGTCGCTCGCGGCACCGGGCTCGAGCTCTCCGGCGTGTCCTTCGCCTACGACGGCGGCCCGCAGGTGTTCAGGAACCTCGATCTCGCGCTCCCGGCCACGGGGCTGGTCGCCATCACCGGCGAGAGCGGCAGCGGCAAGACCACCCTGCTGAGGCTGATCCTGGGCTTCCTGGAGCCGGACGGCGGCTGCATCCGCCTCGACGGCGCGCCGCTCGCGAGCCTGCCCGAGCACGTCCTGCGGGAGCGCATCAGCTACGTGCCGCAAGGGCACGAGGTGCTGTCCGGGCCGCTGTTCGACAGCCTCCTCATGGGCCGCCAGCTGGCACCGGAACGGGTCTGGCAGGCGCTCGACGCGGCGGGGCTGCAGGAGCTGGTGCGTCAGCTTCCCGCGGCGCTCGAGCATGAGCTGCGCGAGGACGGCGCCGGCCTCTCGGGCGGTCAGCGGCAACGTCTCGCGCTGGCGCGCGCGCTGCTCACGGAGCCCCGGGTGCTGCTGCTCGACGAGCCCACCTCGAACCTCGACGAGGACAGCGAGGAGGCGCTGGTGGAGATGCTGCGCGAGCAGGCCGGCCGGCGGCTGGTGGTGGCGGCCGCGCACCGGCCGGCGCTGGTGCGCGCCGCCCATACGGTCCTGCGGCTCGATGGCGGCCGGCTGACTCCGGCGCCGCCGGCCCGCACGTCCGGCTCGGTAACGTGAGCGGCGGCCTGCCTCCCGGCTGAACGCGGCGGACGTCATCGACGAGATGGTGGCGGCGAACGCCGGCAGCATGGGCGCCGTCCTCGCGCTCGACGGGTCCGACGACGGCGCCGCCGGGCGTCCTCAGGGGACGATGCGCCGCTCGAGCCGGAGGTCCGGCCAGCTCACCAGCCAGGCCTCGGGCATGGCCAGGCCGCGCCACAGCTCGAACGGGTCGAGGCCGTTCGCCGCGGCGACCAGCAGGCTCATGACGCTGCCGTGAGACACCACCGCCGGCCTCTGGGCAGCGGTCCACGACAGGGCCCGTGCCAGCGCCCGCCCGAAGCGGCTGCGGGCCTCGTTGGCCGTCTCCTGCCCGAACACCAGCACGTCCGGCCGCCGGAACGAGCGCCTCACGACGTCGTGCCAGGCGCGCTCCTCCAACAGCGGCAGGTGGCCGCGCTCGTGCTCGTGCAGCCGCGGCGCCGAGGTGTAGGGCACCGCCAGCCGAAGGGCCAGCGCCCGCCCGGTCTCCACCGCCTTCGGCTCGGTGCTGGCGACCACCAGGTCGACGGCCAGCGGCGCGAGCTCGGCGGCCAGCGCCCGGATGCGCTCGTCGGCGCCCGGCCGCAGCCGCCACGCGGAGGCGGGCCGGTCGGCGTCGGGTAGCGACGGAGCGTGGCGCACCAGCACCACCTCCTTCACCGCGCCAGGGCCTCCTGGGCGGCGGCCGCAGCGGCGCCGTAGGGCAGCCGGCGGCCAAGCTCGCGCAGCGCGTCCTCGAGCGCCACGGCGAGCGTCACGACGTCGAAGTCGTCGCAGTAGCCGAGCACGCTGGGGCGCAACAGGTGCGGCTTGGCGGCGTCCTGGCCGCCGCCGATGCGGATGCCCCGAGCCGCCAGCCGGCGGGAGACGTCGGGCGCGGCGATGCCGTCGGGGGTGCGCAGGGCGGCCACCGCCGGGCTGGGGCGCTCGGCGTAGCGGGTCAGGCCGATGGCCTCGCCCGCGGCCAGCAGGGCGCCGTTCAGCCGGGCGCGGCGCTCCCATACCTGGGGGATGCCCTCCTGGAGGAGCATGTCGAGGGCCACGTCGAGGCCAGCGACCAGGCTGACGGCGGGGGTGGTCGCCGTCTGCCCCGCCTGCTGGCGCTCGCGCTCGCGTCGCAAGTCGAGGTAGTAGCTGGGCACCAGCAGCTGCCGGGCCGCCAGCGCGTCGCTGCGCTCCCAGGCACGCGGTGACAGGTAGGCGAACGCCAGCCCGGGCGGCACCATGACGCCCTTCTGCGACCCGGAGAAGACGGCGTCCAGTCCCCACTCGCGAGGTCGCAGCTCGGCCGCCGCCAGGCTGGTGACGGCGTCCACCAGCAGGAGCGTATCCGGCGCCTGCGCCCTGACGACCCTCGCGATCGCCTCGACATCGTGCAGCACGCCGGTGGACGTCTCGGAGTGGGTGGTGGTGACGGCGTCGACGTGACCGCTGCGCGCCAGCGCCTCCGCCACGCGGTCGGGATCGACGGCGGTCCCCCAGGCGGCCTCCAGCTCGATGACCCGGAAGCCGAAGCGCCGCGCCATGAGCGCCCAGCGCTCGCCGAACTTGCCGGCGTTGAGGCTGAGCACGGTCCCGCCCGCAGGCACGGTGGC
>Ga0307418_1000026_pt1 | contig 43037 bp, 25 predicted proteins | sample SalMarWE160220MG_2_FD_202160 | JGI IMG/M metagenome (GOLD analysis project Ga0307418, IMG submission 202160) | Salt marsh sediment microbial communities from the Plum Island Ecosystem LTER, Massachusetts, United States - WE1602-20 | ecosystem: Environmental > Aquatic > Marine > Intertidal zone >...
GGTTCGACCTCTCCTTCGCCTGCGATACCGACCACGACCGGCACGGCATCGTCACCCGGAGCGCCGGGCTCCTCCCGCCCAACCACTTCCTCGCGGTCGCCATCTTCCACCTCTTCCGCAATCGTCCTGAATGGAGCGACGCCGCGGCCGTGGGCAAGACGGTGGTGAGCAGCGCGATGATCGATCGCGTCACGGCGAAGCTGGGGCGCAGGCTCCACGAGGTGCCCGTCGGCTTCAAGTGGTTCGTCGACGGCTTGCTGGACGGCTCGCTGGGCTTCGGCGGAGAGGAGAGCGCGGGCGCGTCCTTCGTGCGCCTGGACGGAAGCGTGTGGACCACGGACAAGGACGGGTTCATTCCGTGCCTGCTCGCGGCGGAGATCACGGCGCGGGCTGGACGGGATCCCGGCGAGATCTACGCTCAGCTCACACACGAGCTGGGCGAGCCCGTCTACGACCGCGTCGAGGCCCCCGCCACTCCGGAGCAGAAGACGCGTCTCGCGGACCTCTCCGCCGACCAGGTCACGCTCACCGCGCTGGCCGGCGAGAAGATCCAGGCCGTCCTCACCCGGGCCCCAGGCAACGGCGCTCCCATCGGCGGGTTGAAGGTCGTGGCCGAGAATGGATGGTTCGCGGCGCGTCCTTCGGGAACCGAGGACATCTACAAGATCTATGCGGAGAGCTTTCGGGGAGGGGACCATCTACGCCGCCTCGTGGAGGAGGCGCAAACCATCGTCACCGCTGCCCTGACCTCGTCCCCTCCACGTGCAGGAGCCTTGCATGACCCACGTGAATGACCGTCAGCCGCCGTCCGACGCGTTGGTGCTCTTCGGCGTCACGGGCGACCTGGCCCACAAGATGATCTTTCCCGCGCTGTACGCGATGGTCGAGCGGGGCACCCTCACCGTCCCCGTGGTGGGGGTGGCGTCGACGCCGTGGACCGTGGTGCAACTGCGCGAGCGGGCGACCGAGAGCATCGAGGCGTCGGGCGCCACCGTGAAGCCGCGCAAGCTCAGCCGGCTGTTGTCGCTCCTCCGCTACGTGCCCGGGGACTACGCCGACGCGAAGACGTTCGAGGCGCTGAGGCGCGCTCTGGGTCCCGCAGAGCGCCCCGCCCACTACCTCGCCATCCCCCCCTCGCTGTTCGAGACGGTGATCCAGGGGCTCGGGGCGGCCGGCCTCGCGGAGCGCGCGCGCGTCATCGTCGAGAAGCCGTTCGGACGCGACCTGGCGTCCGCGCGTGAGCTCAACGGCGTGGCCCGGGCGGTGTTCCCCGAGGACTCGATCTTCCGCATCGACCACTACCTGGGGAAGGAGGCGATCATGAACATCCTGTACTTCCGGTTCGCCAACTCCTTCCTGGAGCCCATCTGGAACCGGAACTACGTCGCCAGCGTCCAGATCACCCTGGCCGAGAAGTTCGGCGTGAACGGTCGGGGCGCGTTCTACGAGACGGCGGGATGCCTCCGGGACGTCGTCGAGAACCACCTCTTCCAGATCGTCGCCCTGCTCGCCATGGAGCCGCCCAGCTACCGCGGATACGGCTCCGTCCAGACGGAGAAGGCCCAGGTCTTCCAGGCGATGCGGCCGCTGAAGGCGCGCGACCTGGTGCGTGGCCAGTACGTCGGCTACCGAAAGGAGCCCCACGTGGGGAAGGACTCCGACGTCGAGACCTTCTGCGCAGTGCGCCTGTTCATCGACTCGTGGCGGTGGCAGGGCGTGCCTTGGTACCTGCGCTCGGGGAAGTGCCTTCCCGAGACCGCCGGCGAGGTGATCGTCGAGCTGAAGCCGCCGCCGGCGAGACTGTTCGGCGACGCCGTAAAGTTATCCGAGCGGCCGAACTACCTGCGCTTCCGGCTCTCGCCCCATGCCGCCATCGCCCTGGCCGCCCGCGTCAAGCACCCCGGCAAGGAGTTCGTCGGCGAGCAGCGGGAGCTCTATCTGAGCGAGGAGTTGCTGGGCGCCGAGGCCCCCTACGAGCGTCTGCTCAGCGACGCCGTGGTCGGCGACGGGGCCCTCTTCACCCGCGAGGACGCCGTCGAGGCGGCCTGGGCGGTGGTGGACGGCGTCCTGGAGAAGCACCCCCGGGCGCTTCCATACAAGCGCGGCACGTGGGGGCCGGAAGAGGCTGATTCGCTCATCCGGAAGCACGGGCGCTGGCACAACCCCACGCCCGGCGGGACAGCCGAGTGACCGCGCTGGCCGACGTGGTGTTCCTGGTCGACTGTGACAACACCCTGGTGGACAACGACGGCATCCAGGACGACTTCCAGAACCACTTCAGGTCGACGTTCGGAGGTGAGGGGTGGGACCGGTACTGGGCGATCTTCGAGGAGCTCCGCGACGAACTGGGGTACGCCGACTACCTGGGCGCCCTGCAGCGCTACCGGCTTGAGGACCCGAGCGACACCCGGCTGCTCCTGATGTCGCAGTTCCTGTTGGACTATTCGTTCGAGACCCGGCTCTACCCCGGCGCCCTCGACGCTCTCCGCCACCTGAGCACCTTCGGATCGGCGGTCATCCTGTCGGACGGCGACGTGGTGTTCCAGCCGCGCAAGATCCGGCGCTCGGGGGTGTGGGCGGCGGTGGAGGGCCGGGTGATCATCAGCGTCCACAAGGAAGAGATCCTGGATGCCGTGGAGGCACGCTATCCCGCACGCCACTACGTCATGGTGGACGACAAGCTCCGCCTCCTGACGATGATCAAGAAGGTCTGGGGCGGTCGGGTGACCACGGTGTTCCCGCGCCAGGGGCATTACGCACACGACCCCGACGTCCTCGGTGCCTACCCCGCCGCCGATGTCACGGTCGAGGGCATCGGCGATCTGGTGACCTACGACCTCCACGCCCTGGTGGGCACCGCCGGCACCGCGCGTCCACAAACGGTGCAGGAGTAGATCACCACGGTACGGAGCGCGCCCGCTCCCCTGTTGTTACTAGGTCGTGTTTCATCCTTTCGAGCGATGGGAGGTGGCCCCTCGAGCCGGTAACGTCCTATCGGTCCTCGGTTCGACCCCGCAACGGTCAGCGTCATCCCTGCCGCATTCGCCCACGATGCGCTCTGGCCCGCGCATCGGCGTGGACCCGAGCCCCGCGCATAGGTCGGTGCAATGGCGGGAGCAGGGTGCTTCACCTCAGGCCACAGCAAGGAGCTGCACGATGCTGAGACGACACATGGGCGATTCGCTACCTCCCCGTCGATATGGGGAACTGGTGGGCGAACAAGAAGGTCCTGGTGTCGCCACGCTGGATCGAGCGCATCAGCTGGAGCGAGTCGACGGTCTTCGTCAGCCTCTCCAGCCGGCTGCGGCGGAGCATTCACGTTGACGCGGCCAAGGGGCGCCCGTGGGCAATCGTGCTCGCGCCCGCCTTCCGTCCGATACCGACGGGGTCGAAGTGCAACAAACCGGAGCGGATGATGAATCGCCTGAACGGATGGACGAATGGGTGGGGAGGCGGAGAGATATGGGTGATCGGCGTGCTGCTGGTGGTCCTGCTGATCGTCATCATCAGGAAGATGGACAAGAGGGAGCTGAAGCAGGCGTCCCGACGGGAGGAACCATGAAGGCGACACGACAGCTGCACGAGCTCGGCCAGAGCCTGTGGCTCGACAACATCACCCGCGGCATCCTGAACGACGGCACCCTCCTCGGCTATCTCGACGAGATGTCGGTCACTGGACTGACGTCCAACCCCACCATCTTCGACCACGCCCTCGAGCAGGGTGACTTCTACGACGAAGCCATCCGCCAGAAGGCGGGGGAGGGCAAGTCGGGGGAGGCGCTCTTCCTCGAGCTCGCCGTCGAGGATCTGGTGCGGGCCGCCGACGTCTTCCGCGATGTCCACGACCGCACCGGTGGCGTGGACGGCTGGGTCTCGCTGGAGGTGTCTCCGCTCCTGGCCGACGATACCAGTGCCACCATCCGCGCGGCGGCGGAGCTGCACGGCCGGGCCCGGCGGCCCAACCTGTTCATCAAGATCCCGGGCACACCCGCGGGCCTTCTGGCCGTCGAGAAGTCGATCTTCGCCAGCGTGCCGGTGAACGTGACGCTGCTGTTCTCGCCGGCCCACTACATCGCGGCGGCCGAGGCGTACATGCGGGGCATCGAGCGGCGGATCGCCGCCGGACTCGACCCGAAGGTCGATTCGGTTGCGTCGCTCTTCGTCAGCCGCTGGGACGTGGCGGTGCACGACACCGTGCCGTCGGCGCTGCGCAACCGCCTGGGCATCGCCATTTCCCAGCGTGCCTACCGGGAGTACCGCCGCCTGCTGGCATCCCCCCGCTGGCGCGCTCTCGCGGCCGCCGGTGCCCGGCCACAGCGGTTGCTCTGGGCCAGCACCGGCACCAAGGACCCCGAGGCATCCGACACCCTCTACGTGGAGGCGCTGGCGGCTCCCGACACCGTCAATACGATGCCGGAGAAGACCCTGAAGGCCTTCGCCGATCACGGCCACGCCGGGCATGCGCTGCCCGAGGACGGCGGCGACGCCGATGCGGTGCTCGCCGACTTCGTCCGGGCCGGTGTGGACGACACGGTCCTCGCCGCCCGACTCCAGAGCGAGGGGACGGCCTCGTTCACCGCGTCCTGGAAGGGTCTCCTACAGCGGCTGGCCACGAAGCACGTGGCGCTGACCCGGGAGGATCGCGCCACGACGGCGGCCAGGTCGTGAGCGTGAGAGGGGGCGGGTCGGCCCCGCCGCTCACCGAGCGGCCCGCGTGGAAGGCGCTGCAGAACCACCACCACGAGATCCGCGATCTGCACCTGCGACAGATGTTCGTCGACGACCCGGGGCGTGGGGATCGCCTGACGGCGGAGGCGGCCGGCCTCCACCTGGATTACGCCAAGCATCGCATCACCGACGAGACCCTCCGGCTCCTCGTAGAGCTGGCCGAGAGCCGCGGTCTGGCCAAGCGCATCGAGGCCATGTTCAGCGGCCGGAAGATCAACACGACGGAAGGGCGGGCCGTCCTCCACGTCGCCCTGCGGGCTCCCGTGGGCGAGACCATCGAGGTCGACGGGACGAACGTGGTGCCCGAGGTGCACGCGGTCCTGGATCGCATGGAGGCCTTCGCCCACGGCGTCCGGGACGGTCGTTGGAAGGGCCACACCGGCCTGCCCATCCGCAACGTGGTCAACATCGGCATCGGCGGCTCGGACCTCGGTCCGGTCATGGCCTACGAGGCCCTGCGACACTACAGCCGGCGGGACATGACCTTCCGCTTCGTCTCCAACATCGACGGCACGGACTTCGCCGAGGCCACCCGCGACCTCGATCCCCGGGAGACGCTGTTCGTCGTCTGCTCCAAGACGTTCACCACCCTCGAGACCCTGACCAACGCCCACACCGCGCGCGCGTGGTGCGTGCGCGCCCTGGAAGACGAGGCGGCGGTGAGGAGTCACTTCGTGGCCGTGTCGACGAACACCGAGGGGGTCGAGAACTTCGGCATCGACCCCGCCAACATGTTCGGCTTCTGGGACTGGGTGGGGGGACGCTACTCCATGGATTCGGCCATCGGCCTGTCCACCATGCTGGCGGTGGGTCCGGAGCACTTCCGCGAGATGCTCGCCGGGTTCCACGCCATGGACCGGCACTTCCGCACGGCGCCGCTGGATCGCAACCTGCCGGTGATCATGGGGCTGCTGGCGGTCTGGTACGCCGACTTCTTCGGCGCGGAGACAGTGGCGGTGCTCCCGTACGACCAGTACCTGAAGCGCTTTCCCGCGTACCTCCAGCAGCTCACCATGGAGAGCAACGGCAAGCACGTCACCCTCGACGGCACCGCAGTGGGCTATCAGACGAGCCCCATCGTCTGGGGAGAGCCCGGCACCAACGGGCAGCACTCGTTCTACCAGCTGATCCACCAGGGGACGAAGCTCATCCCCTGCGACTTCATCGCCTTCTGCAAGCCGCTCAACCCGTTGGGCCCCCACCACGACCTGCTCATGGCCAACGTCTTCGCGCAGACGGAGGCGCTCGCGTTCGGCAAGACGGCGCGTGAGGTGGAGGCCGAGGGCACGCCGGCGAGCCTCGTTCCGCACCGAGTCTTCGAGGGGAATCGACCCAGCAGCACGATCCTCGCCGATCGGCTCACCCCCGAGATCCTGGGCTCGCTGGTGGCCCTGTACGAGCACAGCGTCTTCACCCAGGGGGTGATCTGGGGCATCGACTCCTTCGACCAGTGGGGCGTGGAGCTGGGGAAGAGCCTGGCGCAGCGCATAGCCGGGGAGCTCCAGGGCGCCGGGCCGCCGGATGGTAGGCACGACAGCTCGACCACCGCGCTGATGCGGAGGTACATGCAGGCACGCGTCCCCGCCGGAACATGACGCCAGCACATAGAAGGGAGCGTGGAGGAAGAGCCATGAGCGAACGAGCGCCCCTCAACCATCCGGCCTACAGCCTTCTTCCCATGGACATCGAGGGCGTCGATTCCCTCGCGGAGCTGGCCCTGGACATGTGGTGGTCGTGGAGCCACGCCACCGACGAGGTCTGGCGGCAGCTCGATCCCGAGCTGTGGGCGGTCACGCACAACCCCTGGGTGGTCCTGCAGACGGTGTCGCGGGACCAGATCGAGCGCGTGTTGGCCGACCCCGTGTTCCGTCGAGACGTCGACGACCTGGTGCAGGCCAGACGGGAGGCCACGGAGGCGCCCGGATGGTTCCAACAGAATCATGATCGCAGCCCTCTGACATGCGCCGCCTATTTCAGCATGGAGTTCATGCTGAGCGAGGGTCTCCCCATCTACTCGGGCGGCCTGGGGAACGTGGCCGGCGATCAGCTCAAGGCCACCAGCGACCTGGGCGTGCCGGTGGTCGGCGTGGGCCTGCTGTACCAGCAGGGATACTTCCGCCAGGTCATCGACAAGGACGGTGCGCAGCAGGAGCTCTACCCGTACAACGCCCCCGGCCAGCTGCCCATCACGCCGTTGCGCCAGGAGAGCGGCGAGTGGCTGCGGCTGGAGATCGCTCTGCCGGGTTACTCGGTCTGGTTGCGGGCGTGGCAGGCCCAGGTCGGCAGGGTGAAGCTCTACCTGCTGGACAGCAACGACGCGGCGAACTTCCCGGCCCACCGGGGCATCACCAGCGAGCTATACGGAGGGGGGCCGGAGCTGCGCCTCAAGCAGGAGCTGCTTCTGGGCATCGGCGGATGGAGGCTCCTCCAGGCCCTCGGCATCCGGCCGGAAGTCTGTCATCTCAACGAAGGGCATCCTGCGTTCGCGGTGCTGGAGCGGGCCCGCACCTTCATGCAGGAAAGCGGCCAGCCCTTCGAGGTCGCGCTGGCCGTCACCCGCGCGGGAAACGTCTTCACCACCCACACGGCGGTGGCCGCCGGCTTCGACCGCTTCGCCCCCGCGCTCGTCGAGCAGTACCTCGGCAGATACGCCGAGGAGAAGCTCGGCATCTCCGTCCAGGAGCTGCTGGCCCTGGGTCGCCGGAATCCCACCGACCCCTCGGAGAGCTTCAACATGGCCTATCTGGCCATCCGCGGGAGCGGCGCGGTGAACGGCGTGAGCCGCCTGCACGGAGAAGTCAGCCGCCGACTCTTCGAGCCGCTCTTTCCGCGCTGGCCGGCCGACGAGGTGCCCGTCGGACACGTGACCAACGGCGTCCACGTGCCGAGCTGGGACTCGGCGGAGGCCGACGATCTCTGGACGGAGGCCTGCGGTAAGGATCGCTGGATCGGAACGACGGAAGACCTCGAGCAGCGTATTCGCGACGTCTCCTACGACCGGCTCTGGGAGTTTCGCGTCGCCGCCAGCCGATCCCTGGTGGACTACGCGCGTGACCGCTTGTCCCGACAGCTGATCGCGTCGGGCGCATCGCCCGACGTGATCGAGGACTCGAGGCACTTCTTCGATCCGCACGCGTTGACCCTGGGCTTCGCGCGACGGTTCGCGACCTACAAGAGGCCGAACCTGCTGCTGCACGACCCCGCGCGGTTGCTGCGTATCCTCACGAATCCCGAGAGCCCGGTGCAGCTCATCATCGCCGGCAAGGCACATCCCGAGGACCAGCCCGGCAAGGCCCTGATCCACGATTGGATCCAGTTCATTCGCCGCCCGGAGACGCGATCCCACATCGTCTTCCTGGCCGATTACGACATGCTCTTGACGGAACGGCTCGTACAGGGGGTGGACGTCTGGATCAACACGCCACGACGGCCCTGGGAGGCGAGCGGGACGAGCGGCATGAAGGTGCTGGTCAACGGAGGGCTCAACGTCTCGGAGCTGGACGGCTGGTGGGCGGAGGCGTACACGCCCGAGGTGGGGTGGGCGCTTGGGGACGGCCTGGAGCACGGCGACGATCCCGCGTGGGATGCGGCCGAAGCCGACACGCTCTACGAGTTGCTCGAGCAGAAGATCATCCCGGAGTTCTACGACCGGAACGAGAACGGCATTCCCGTCGCATGGGTCGAGCGCATGCGGGAGAGCATGGCACGGTTGACGCCGCGCTTCTGCGCCAACCGCACGGTGCGCGAATACACCGAGGAACGCTACATCCCGGCCGCGGTCGCCTATCGTCGGCGCAGCGCCGACGGGGGGGCCGTGGGCGCACGGATGGTGGAGTGGCGGCGTGATCTGGAGCGGAGCTGGAGCAGTCTGCGCTTCGGCGAGATGAAGGTCGAGACGCACGACGAGCAGCACGTCTTCGAGATCGAGGTCTTGCTCGGCGACCTCGACCCCGAGGCGGTACGCGTGGAGCTCTTCGCCGACGGTGCCAGCGGCGGCGCGCCCGTGCGACAGGCGATGGAACGTGGTCGCCGGCCGGCCGGCGCGGCGGGTGGCCGCGTGTACAGCGCGACGGTGTCGGTCGCCCGTCCGGCGGGGGATTACACCGCGCGGGTGCTGCCACACTTCGACGGCGCCGCGATCCCGCTGGAGGACGCCCGCATCCTGTGGCAGCGATGACATGGCACCGTCCAGCCCGCGCATCCTGACCATCAACGGCGGCTCGTCGAGCATCAAGTTCGCGCTCTTCGAGACCGGTGCCTCGCTCCCGCGGATCCTCGAGGGCGCCATCGAGCGGATCGGGCTGCCGGATACGACCTTTCGGGTGACGGGCTCCAACCCCGCGGCCGACGTCCGGCACCCGGTGACGGCGCCGGATCACGCGACGGCGGTGAGCGCCTTCATGGATTGGCTCGAGGAGGGTTGGGGGGCTGATGTGCTGACCGCGGTGGGGCATCGAGTGGTGCACGGCGGACCGAAGTACAGCGAGCCCCAGCGGATCACCCCGGAGATGGTCGAGGAGCTGCGCCGGCTCAGTCCGTTCGACCCGGAGCACCTGCCCGAGGAGATCCTGTTGACCGAGGCGTTTCATCGCCACTTTCCCCATCTGCCGCAGGTGGCCTGCTTCGACACGGCGTTCCACCGCGACCTGCCGCGCGTGGCCCGGCTGCTGCCGATCCCGCGGCGGTACGAGGAGCTGGGCGTGCGGCGGTACGGCTTCCACGGCCTGTCGTACGCCTTCCTCATGGAAGAGCTGACCCGCCTGGTCGGCGCGGAGGCCGCACGGGGCCGCGTCATCCTCGCCCACCTGGGCAACGGCGCCAGCCTGGCGGCACTGCGGGACGCAAAGCCCGTGGACACCAGCATGGGCTTCACGCCCGCCGCAGGGGTGCCCATGAGCACCCGCTCCGGAGACCTCGATCCCGGACTGATCTGGTATCTGGCGCGCACCGAAGGCATGAACGCGCGGCAGTTCAACGAGATGGTCAACACCCACTCCGGGCTTCTCGGCGTGTCGGAAACCAGCTCAGACATGCGTGACCTTCTCGACAGTGAGGCGCACGACCCGCGCGCGGCCGAAGCCGTGGCGCTGTTCTGCTACCAGGTCAGGAAGTGGATCGGTGCCTTTGCGGCGGCGTTGGGTGGCCTGGACACGCTGGTGTTCTCCGGTGGCGTCGGCGAGCGGTCGCCCGTGATCCGGGCCCGCATCTGTGAGGGGCTCGGCTTCCTGGGAATCGAGATCGACGAGGAAGGCAACACGGCGAACGCGGGGGTGATCTCCGCGGCGGCCGGCCGCGTCGCGGTCCGCGTGATCCACACCGACGAGGAGCAGATGATCGCGCGCTCGGTGTGCCGGGTCCTCGGACTCGGCGGGGCCGGAAAGACCGTGGCCACCCGTGACGGTCTCTGAAATACGCCTCTATCAAAGACGTGAGACATGAAGACGAAAGCGATGACGCTGGATCCGGAGCTACTCAGCAGAATAGACGCCTACTGGCGCGCCGCGAACTATCTCTCCGTGGGGCAGATCTACCTCTACGACAATCCGTTGCTGAAGCGACCCCTGACGCCCGCTGACGTGAAGCACATGCTGCTGGGGCATTGGGGTACGACCCCCGGGCAGAACTTCATCTACGCGCACCTCAACCGGGTGATCAAGAAGTACGACCTGGACATGATCTACGTCTCCGGCCCCGGGCACGGCGGGCCGGCCGTGGTGGCGAACACGTACCTCGAGGGCACGTACAGCGAGATCTACCCCAACATCAGCCAGGATGAGGCCGGGCTCCGGAAGCTCTTCCTCCAGTTCTCGTTCCCCGGGGGGATTCCGAGTCACGCGTCGCCGGAGTGCCCGGGCTCCATCCACGAGGGCGGCGAGCTGGGATACTCGCTCAGCCACTCCTTCGGGGCCGCGTTCGACAACCCCGACCTCATCGTCGCCTGTGTCGTCGGTGACGGCGAGGCGGAGACGGGTCCGCTGGCCACCGCCTGGCACTCGAACAAGTTCCTCGACCCGGTGACCGACGGCGCGGTGCTGCCGATCCTGCACCTCAACGGCTACAAGATTGCCAACCCGACCATCCTGGCCCGCATCGAGCACGAGGAGCTGGAAAAGCTGCTTCGCGGCTACGGGTGGACGCCCTGGTTCGTGGCGGGTGACGATCCGGGGACCATGCACGAGGCCATGGCCACGACCCTCGACGCCGTGGTGGAGGAGATCAGGAAGATCCAGGAGGATGCCCGCGTCCACGGCAACCTGACGCGTCCTCGCTGGCCCATGATCGTCCTCGACTCCCCCAAGGGCTGGACGGGCCCGAAGGTGGTGGACGGCAAGCAGATCGAGGGCACGTTCCGGGCCCACCAGGTGCCCATCAAGGAGGCCGCCACCCGTCCCGAGCACCTCGCGCTCCTCGAGGAGTGGCTGCGGAGTTACCGGCCGGAGGAGCTCTTCAACGAAGAGGGTCGGCTGAAGCCGGAGGTGGCCGAGCTCGCGCCCGAGGGCGACCGGCGCATGGGGGCCAATCCCCACGCCAACGGGGGCATGCTGCTCCGCGACCTGCGCATGCCGGACTTCCGCGACTACGCGGCAGACGTGCCCACGCCGGGCGCGCCCGGCATCGGCGACACGCACGTCCTCGGGCGCTTCCTGCGCGACGTGGCGAAGCTGAACGACGAGCAGCGCAACTTCCGGATCTTCGGCCCCGACGAGACGCTCTCCAACGGCCTCGAGGCGGTCTTCGAGGTGACCCGGCGCCAGTGGGACGCCGCCACCGTGCCGAACGACGAGTTCCTCGCCCCGGCGGGGCGGGTCATGGAGATGCTCAGCGAGCACCAGTGCGAGGGGTGGCTCGAGGGGTACCTGCTCACCGGGCGCCATGGGCTCTTCAACTGCTACGAGGCGTTCATCCACATCGTCGACTCGATGTTCAACCAGCACGCCAAGTGGCTGAAGATCACGGCGCACATCCCGTGGCGACGCAAGATCGCCTCATTGAACTACCTGCTGGCCTCACATGTGTGGCGCCAGGATCACAACGGCTTCACGCACCAGGATCCCGGGTTCATCGACCACGTGGTGAACAAGAAGGCCGAGATCGTCCGTGTCTACCTGCCTCCGGACGCGAACTGCCTGCTTTCGGTGATGGACCACTGCCTGCGCAGCCGCCACTACGTCAACGTCGTGGTCGCGGGCAAGCACCCGGCGCCCCAGTGGCTGAGCATGGATGCCGCGGTCAAGCACTGCACCGAGGGCATCGGCATCTGGCAGTGGGCGAGCAACGACCAGGGCGTCGCCCCCGACGTGGTCATGGCCTGCTGCGGCGACGTGCCCACGCTGGAAACCCTCGCAGCGGTCTCCATCATGCGCGAGCATCTGCCCGACCTGAAGATCCGGGTGGTGAACGTCGTCGACCTCATGAAGCTGCAGCCGCAGAGCGAGCACCCGCACGGGTTGAGCGACACGGACTTCGACGAGCTCTTCACCAGGGACAAGCCGGTCATCTTCGCTTACCACGCGTACCCGTGGCTGATCCACCGGCTCACTTACCGGCGCACCAACCATGACAACATCCACGTCCGCGGCTACAAGGAGGAGGGCACCATCACCACGCCCTTCGACATGACGGTGCTGAACGATCTGGACCGCTTCCACCTCGTGATGGACACCATCGACCGCGTGCCGAAGACCGGCGACAGGGGCGTGTACCTCAAGCAGCAGCTCAAGGACAAGCTCATCGAGCACAAGCAGTACATCGAGAAGCACGGCCGGGACATGCCGGAAGTCAGGAACTGGAAGTGGAGCGCTCCACGATGAAAGCCCGAGACCTCGTGGACGGCCTTGGGCCGATGCCGCTGTGGCTCTACCTCATTCGCCACGGCGGTACCGCGTGGTCGATCTCCGGCCAGCACACCGGCCGCACGGACATTCCCTTGACACCACGGGGCGAGAGCGAAGCGACGAGGCTGAAGCATCGTCTGGACAACATCGGGTTCGCGCACGTGCTGACGAGCCCAAGCCGGCGGGCACGACGAACCTGTGAGCTGGTGGACCTGGAACGCGCGGCGGAGATCGATCCGGATCTGGCCGAATGGGACTACGGCCAGTATGAGGGTCGCCGCTCCGTGGACATTCGCGCGGAACGACCAGGATGGAACGTCTTTCGGGATGGCTGCCCAGGCGGCGAGACGCCGGCGCAAGTGTCCGAGCGCGCCGATCGACTCATCGTGCGTCTCCGCTCGCTGGACGGCACTGTCGCGCTCTTTTCACACGGTCAATTCGGGTCGGTGCTGGCCGCACGATGGATCGGATTGCCCTTGATCGAAGCCCAGCATCTTCGGCTCGACACAGCTTCCCTCAGCATCCTCGGCAGTGACCCCCACCACCCCGAGGTGCCCATCATCGCGTCGTGGAACACGACCGGGGAAGAGACGGTCGGCCCGCCAGGGGTCACGCGCGTCCGCGGGGCGGCCGAGATCCAGCAAAGGGCCATTGACCGATGGGAGAACGAGGGAGGGGAGCCGCGGACGGAGGAGTACCTGCGATGACGCCCGATGGCGAGCAGTCTACGGTGCCCGCACCCGCGCCTGACGCGAAGGACGATGCGAAGCACGAGGCAGCGCCCGATGCGAAGGGCGACCTCGAGTCCCTTTCCATGGTGGAGCTGCAGGCGAAGTTGGCGTCGTCGCCGGACGGCCTCAGCCAGGCCGAGGCCGAGAAGCGCCTGATCCAGTATGGACCCAACGAGATCGAGGAAGAGAAGACCAATCTTCTCCTGAAGTTCCTCACCTACCTCTGGGGTCCCATCCCGTGGATGATCGAAGCGGCCGTGATCCTTTCGGCGGTCGCGCGACACTGGCCGGACTTCTTCATCATCCTCCTCCTGCTCCTGGCCAACGCGGGCATCGGATTCTGGGAGGAACGCGAGGCCGGCAACGCCATCGCCGCCCTGAAGGCCAAGCTGGCCATCAAGGCCCGGGTGAGGCGTGACGGCAAGTGGATCACCCCGGCGGCGCGCGAGCTGGTGCCCGGGGACCTCATCCGCGTGCGCCTGGGCGACATCGTGCCGGCGGACGCGCGCCTGCTGGAGGGCGACCCCGTGGAGGTGGATCAGTCCGCGTTGACGGGCGAGTCGCTGCCGGCTACGCGCAAGCCGGGCGAGGCCGTGTATTCGGGGTCGATCATTCGCCAGGGTGAGATCGGCGCGCTGGTCTACGCCACGGGTGCGAACACCTACTTCGGCAAGACGGCGCAACTGGTGCAGGAGGCGCACACCGTCAGCCATTTCCAGCGCGCGGTGCTGAAGATCGGCAACTATCTGATCATCCTGGCGGCGGCGATGGTGGCGGTGATCATCGCAGTCGCGATGCTCCGCGGCGACCCTATCCTGACGACGTTGCAGTTCGCCCTGGTCCTGACCGTGGCCGCGATTCCCGTGGCCATGCCCACGGTCCTGTCGGTGACCATGGCGGTGGGCGCGCGCCTGCTCGCCAGGAAGGAGGCCATCGTGAGCCGGTTGGTGGCCATCGAGGAGCTGGCCGGCGTGGACATGCTGTGCGCGGACAAGACCGGCACGCTGACCCAGAACAAGCTGACGCTGGGCGATCCGTTCGCCGTGAACGACGTACCCGCCGACCAGGTGATCCTCGACGCCGCGCTGGCATCACGTGAAGACAACGACGACACCATCGACCTGGCCGTGCTCGGCGGCCTCAAGGACAAGGACGCCCTGCACGGTTACGACGTGGTGCACTTCCAGCCGTTCGACGCGGTGCACAAGCGCACCGAGGCCACCGTCAAAGCCGCGGACGGCACGACGTTCAAGGTGTCCAAGGGCGCGCCGCAGGTGATCCTGGGATTGGCGGCCAATGCCGAGCAGGTGAAGTCCGCCGTCGACGAGGCGGTTAACGGATTCGCGGCACGGGGCTTCCGCTCCCTGGGCGTGGCCCGGGCCGAGGGAGACGACCCGTGGCAGCTCGTCGGCGTGCTGCCTCTGTTCGATCCGCCGCGAGAGGACGCCGCGGCCACCATTGCCACCGCGCGACAGATGGGCGTGAAGGTCAAGATGGTCACCGGCGACGCGCTGGCCATCGCCCAGGAAACCGCCAAGAAGCTCGACATGGGCACCGACATCCTCGATGCCGCCGGCCTGGGTGACGTGAAGCAGGAGGAATCGGCCTCGATGGCCGAGTCCATCGAGAACGCCGACGGCTTCGCCCAGGTCTTCCCGGAGCACAAGTTCCACATCGTGGACGTCCTGCAGAAGCGGGGCCACATCGTCGGCATGACCGGCGACGGGGTGAACGACGCCCCCGCGCTGAAGAAAGCCGACTGCGGCATCGCCGTCTCGGGCGCGACGGACGCGGCGCGGGCGGCGGCGGATATCGTGCTGACGACGCCCGGCCTGTCGGTGATCATCGACGCGATCAAGGAAAGCCGGAAGATCTTCCAGCGGATGAACAGCTACGCGATCTACCGCATCGCGGAGACGCTGCGGGTGCTGTTGTTCATGACGGCGGCGATCGTGATTTTCAACTTCTATCCGTTGACGGCGGTGATGATCGTGATGCTGGCGTTGCTCAACGACGGCGCGATCCTGTCCATCGCCTACGACAACGTTCATTACCAGGATCGGCCCGAGGCCTGGAACATGCGCCTGGTGCTGGGGATCGCCTCCGTACTGGGCGTTATCGGTCCCATCGCCGCGTTTGGCCTGTTCTATCTGGGCGACCGCGTCTTTCACCTCGACCGTCCGCATCTCCAGCCAATGATGTATCTGATGCTGTCCGTGGCCGGACACATGACCATCTTCCTGACGCGCACGCGCGGTCCGTTCTGGTCCATCCGTCCGGCGCGGGTCCTTTGGGCGGCGGTGCTCGGCACGCAGGTCGTCGCGACGCTGATCGCGGTGTACGGTCTGTTCATGGCACCCCTCGGCTGGGGTTGGGCGCTGTTCGTGTGGGGCTATGCGCTGGTGTGGTTCCTCCTGAGCGACCGCCTGAAGCTGCTCGCGTATCGGATCTTCGATCCCATCGACGCGGCGACGCCTGCCGCTGCCCGGGCTCGCATCGCCCAGGAGGCCTACGCGCTGTACGAGCAGCGGGACCAGCGCGAAGGCGACGCGGTCCAGGATTGGCTCCAGGCGGAGCGCAACATCGGCAAGGACAGGTCCCCGAAATGAACCGACCGAAGCACGGCGGCCCCTGATGCGACGGCCCGGGTGCCTGTTCGCCCCCCTTGCCCTGGCCATCACCTGTGGAGCGCTGTCCGCGCAGGATACGACCAGCACGACGGTCTCGTGTGATGGCAAGATCGTCTCGGCGATCCAGGTCACTCCCCAGGCCCCATCGTTCCTCAAGGTTCCCCGGAGCGTGCGCGCGCTCGCGCGTGCCGTCGGTGTGCTGCACACGACCACCAAGGCGAAGACCATCGGCAGCTTTCTGCTCCTGGAAGTCGGCCAGCCGTGCACGGAGCGGCGCCGTTCGGAGTCGGAACGCATCCTGCGCCTGCAGCCGTTCCTCGCGGAGGCCACCGTGCGGGCCGTGCCCGACGGCGCCGGCGGCGTGCGCATCGAGGTCGAGACCACCGACGAGATCCCAACCGTGTTCGCGATGCGGCTGCATGGCATGAGCCCCTCGGCGCTCCGTTTCGGCAACGGCAACGTCGGTGGGCAAGGCCTGTACCTGGCCGCGAAGGTGGAGCGGGGCTTCGCGTATCGCACCGGCGTAGGCGTCTACGGCGTCGCCCACCAGGTGTTCGGCCGACCCTTCACCGCCGCGCTGGCGGCGGAGCGCGCACCGCTGGGCGGCACGTTGACGCTCGCCCTCGGCCACCCCTTCTTCACCGATCTGCAGCGCACCGCCTGGCACGTGGGGTACAGCCATGTGAACCGCTACGTGTCCTTTGCGCGCCCGCAGGGTGACCCACTCTCCCTCTCCGTACGCCGCCGGTTCTGGGACCTGGGGGGCGTACATCGCATCGGCGGCAGCCGCCGGAGCGCCTTCGTCGGTGCTTTGCTCACCGAGGAGGACGTGACGCCGGCCGAGCGCGCCGTGGTCGTCTCCGACTCGGGACTCGTGGCGGACACGAGCTCGGCGTTGGGCGGCCCCATCCCCCCCTATCGCAACCTGCGGCTGAACGCCGTCGTCGGCGTGCGTTCGCTGTCGTTCATGGCGGTGCGCGGATTCGACGCGCTCACGGCGGTACAGGACGTGGCCACCGGTGTGCAGCTGGGCACCTTGGTGGGGTGGGGCATCCCCCGGTTCGGATCCACCGGCGACAACCTCTTCGCCTCCGTCGATCTCTACGCCGGGATCGGCTCGGCCACGTCGTTCGCCGCGGTGAGGCTGGAAGGCGAGGCACGCGAGGATCAGCGCACGAATCGCTGGGATTCGATGCTCGGCAGCGGGCGTCTCGCCTGGTACGTAAGGCCGGCCACCCAGCACACGTTCATCGGCAGCGTCGAGTTCGGCGGGGGATGGCAGCAGCGGATCCCCTTCCAGCTCCGCCTCGGCGACCTGCAGGGCGGGGTGCGGGGCTATTCCGCGTCGCGGGTCGCGGGTGCGGTGCGAAGCGTGGTTCGCATCGAGGACCGCTGGTCCTTCGGCACGCTCGGGCGGCGCGCCGCTCTCGGGCTCGCGACCTTCGCCGAGGCCGGCCGGGTGTGGGCGGGGGATGCGCCCTTCGGTGTGGACAGCCATACCAAGGTCGGGGTCGGGGTGGGGCTGTTGGTGGCCCTCCCACCGCAGTCGCAGCGGCTCTGGCGGTTGGACTTCGCCGTCCCGGTGAGTCCGGACCCGCATGCGCGCTGGGAGGTTCGGCTGACCGGTGTCTGGACACGGGTCTTCTGGCGGGAGCCGGACGACGTGGCCCGAGGGCGCGCGGGCGCCGCGCCCTCGACGATCTTCGCGTGGCGGTGAAGCGCGCTATGGCCGGCCTACCTTCCCCGCTATCCTTTATCATCGTCATGGCGGTGCTCGCCACGTGGCGCAACGGTGGCCGTTGAGATGAACGGCCGGGAGAGATGGGTGCGACCAGCGTGGAAGGTGCGCCAGCCGACCGAAGACGAGCCGCCCCTGCGGGCTGAGTTGTTCAGTGCCGCTCAGATGGAGCAGCACGGCGTCCGCCTCGCGTCCAGGCACCGTCTCGCCTCCGAGCACGCTCCGGACCGACTGCTGTCGCGGCTGGCCGCCAACGAGGCCGTCCTGGTGGAGACCCGCAGGCGGCTGACGGCGGCGCTTGCGGCAGGGCACCGCATGACGCCGGCCGGGGAGTGGCTGGTCGACAACTTCTACCTCGTGGAAGAGCAGATCCGCACGGCCAGGCGCCATCTGCCCAAGGGGTACAGCCGGGACCTGCCGCGCCTGGCGGAAGGCGACTCCGCCGGGCTGCCGCGCGTGTATGATATCGCCCTCGAGACCATCGCCCACGCCGATGGGTGGGTGGACCCGGAGGGCCTCAGCCGATTCGTCGCGGCGTACCAGACGGTCACGCCTCTCCTGCTGGGCGAGTTGTGGGCCATCCCCATCATGCTGCGCCTGGCTCTGATCGAGAACCTGCGCCGCGTGGCGGTGCGCATCGCCGCCGGCAGGATCGACCGTGATCTGGCCGTCGGGTGGGCGCACAAGCTGACGCAGATGGTCCAGGAGGATCCAAAGAACCTGATTCTGGTGCTCGCGGACATGGCGCGCTCGGATCCGCCGCTGACCACGCCCTTCGTATCGGAGCTGACGCGCCGCCTGCAGGGACAGGGCCCCGCGCTGGCGATGCCCCTGACCTGGATGGAGCAGCAGCTCGCCGTATCGGGCTTGAGCATCGAGCAGCTGGTTCGGTCGGGGAACCAGCTGCAGGCCGCCGACCAGGTCAGCATCAGCAACAGCATCGGCAGCATGCGCTTCCTCGCTACCATGGACTGGCGCGACTTCGTCGAGACCCTGAGCGTGGTTGAACGGACCCTGCGCACGGACCCGGCCGACGCGTACGCGGCCATGGACTTCGCCACCCGTGACCGGTACCGCCACGTGGTCGAGAGAGTCGCCAGGGCCAGCGCGCTCTCCGAGGACGCGGTGGCCGGATGCGCCATCGGGCTGGCAGAGGCGGCGGTGGGCCGCATGGGGAGCGCCGACAGAACCGCGCATGTCGGGTTCTACCTCATCGACCGGGGACTCCTCGATCTGGAGAAGGTCGCGAAGGCGCGTCTTTCACCGGCGGCGGTGCTCCGGCGCACGGCGGGCCGGGCTCCCCTGCTTCTGTATCTGGGCGCGATCGGGCTGCTCACCGTGCTCCTGTGCGGGGTCATGGTGGCGGAAGCCTGGGTGGACGGTGCGGTCGGGTGGACGCTGGCACCCCTGGGCATCCTCGCGCTCCTCGCCGGCAGCCAGCTCGCGGTCGCGCTGGTGAACTGGCTGGCCACCATGCTGGCGTCACCCCACACGCTGCCGCGCATGGACTTCTCCGAGGGTGTCCCGGCGCACTCGCGCACCCTGGTCGTGGTCCCGAGCATGCTCACCAGCCGCCGCGACATCGAGGGGCTCCTCGAGTCGATCGAGGTCGCGTTCCTGGCCAACCGCGACGCAAACGTGCGTTTCGGCCTGTTGACCGACCTGCGTGATGCGGCCGAGGAGACTCTGCCGGAGGACGCCCCGCTCCTGGATGTGGCCCGCGAGGGGATCGAGGCCCTGAACGCGAAATACGGCGCCGGCAGGAACGACGCCTTCTTCCTGCTTCACCGGCCGCGACGCTGGAACCCCCATGACCGGATCTGGATGGGCTACGAGCGCAAGCGCGGCAAGCTGGCGGACCTGAACATGCTCCTCCGGCAGGGCGACGGCGGCGGCTTCTCCCTGGTTGTGGGCGACACCTCGGCGCTCCCCGGCACGAAGTACGTGATCACGCTGGACACGGACACGCAGCTGCCGCGCGACACCGCCCGCCAGTTCGTCGGCACCATGGCGCACCCGCTGAACCGTCCGGTTTGGGACGCCGCCCTGGGGCGGGTCCGTGCCGGCTACGGCATCCTGCAGCCACGGGTGAGCGCGAGCCCCCTCGGCAGCCATCCGTCCCGCTACGGCCGCCTGCACGCCGGCGTGCCGGGCATCGACCCGTATACCCGCGCCGTCTCCGACGTCTACCAGGACGCGTTCCACGAGGGCTCGTTCATCGGCAAGGGGATCTACGACGTCGACGCCTTCGAGGAGGCGCTCCAGGGACGCTTCCCCGAAAACCGCATCCTCAGCCACGATCTCCTGGAGGGCTGCTACGCCCGCGCCGGGTTGCTCAGCGACGTCCAACTCTACGAGAAGCACCCGACCCGGTACGGCGCCGACGTCAAGCGTCGGCATCGCTGGATCCGTGGCGACTGGCAGCTCGCGCCCTGGCTGCTGCCGTGGGCGCCCGGCCCAGGCCGTTGGGTCCGGAACACAGGGCTTTCCGCGCTGTCGCGCTGGAAGCTGTTCGACAACTTGCGCCGGAGCCTGGTGCCGGCGGCGTTGACGCTGCTCCTTCTGTTGGGCTGGACGGCGTTCTCTGCGACGTGGTTCTGGACGCTGGCCGTGCTCGCCGTCTTCTTGGCCCCGCCCGTGCTCGCGGTCCTGCTGGACACCGTGCGAAAGCCGGACGACATGCGGTCGGGCCAGCACCTCGCCACCGTGGCGCACGCCGCCGGCCGGCGCTTCCTGCAGGCCGGCTTCGCCCTGGTGTCCCTGCCCCACGAGGCGGTCTACAGCCTGGATGCGGTCCTGCGCACGCTCGGGCGCCTGCTGGTCACCCACAGGCGCCTGCTGGAGTGGGATCCCTCCCTGGATCAGGAACGGTCGAGCCGCAGCGGCCTCACGTCCTCGTTCGGCTCCATGGGGTTCGCCCCCGCACTCGCCGCCGGCACGGCCCTCTGGCTGGCGGCGTCCCATGCGGTCGCGTTGGCCGTGGCGGGTCCCATCCTGATCCTGTGGCTGGCCTCTCCCGCCATCGCCTGGTGGGTCAGCCTGCCCCTCGTCCGCCGTCCGACCCGGCTGACGACTGAGCAGATCCGCTTTCTGGGCAGGGCCGCCCGCAGGACGTGGGCGTTCTTCGAGGCCTTCGTCGGCGAAGAGGACCACTGGCTGCCACCCGACAACTACCAGGAGAGCCGTGATCCCCAACTCGCCCATCGCACCTCCCCCACCAACATGGGGCTGGCGCTGCTGGCGAATCTGTCCGCCTGCGACTTCGGGTACATCCCCGCCGGGCAGTTGGTGGAGCGCACGTCCCACGCCCTGGAGACGATGGCGGAGCTGGCACGCTATCACGGCCATTTCTACAACTGGTACGACACACAGTCGCTGCAGCCGCTCCACCCGACCTACGTCTCCACGGTGGACAGCGGCAACCTGGCGGGCCACCTGCTGACCCTGCGCCCGGGGCTCATCGCGCTCCTCGATCGTCCGATCCTGGAGCCGCGTTGGCTCGACGGCCTGCGCGACACCCTGGGAATCCTGGAGGAGGACGGGCAGCCTCCCCCACCGGCTCCTCTGGTGCGCTTCCGGGAGGACGTCGAAGCCGCGTGCAGCGCGCCCCCGGCCACCCTCCGCGCGGCGCGCCTGGTCCTCGAGGGGTTGGTGCGCAGCGCCAAGGCCGTGGTGGAGAGCCGGGCGCACGACCCCGGGATCGAGGCCGGCTGGTGGGCCCAGGCGCTGGTCCGACAATGCCAGGGCGTGCGTGACGAGATGGACTTTCTCGCCCCCTGGACCGGCCTGCCGGAGTCGCCGGACGGGCTCGACCACCTGCCCGAGGTGCACGGCATTCCCACGCTGCGCGAGATTGCGGGACTCGACGTGGCGTTGTCGCGCCACGCCGCCGACGCGCCGGAGACGGGCGCGGCCCCCGAGCTGGACGCGTGGCTGGCCGATCTGCGCCGCGACGTCGGGCGGGGCAGCGAGCGCGCCCGGGCCCGCATCGCGACTATCGAGCGCCTGGCACTGCAGGCCGGCGAGATGGCGGACATGGAGTACGACTTCCTCTACGACAAACCGTCACGCCTGCTGAGCATCGGCTACAACGTGGACGCGCGCCGGCGGGACGCGAGCTTCTACGACCTGCTGGCCTCCGAGGCGCGCCTGTGCGTGTTCATTGCCATCGCCCAGGGACGGCTTCCCCAGGAGAGCTGGTTCGCCCTTGGGCGCCTGCTGACCACCCTTGGTGGTGCGCCGGTGCTGCTGTCGTGGAGCGGCTCGATGTTCGAGTACCTGATGCCGCAGCTGGTGATGCCGACCTACGAGCACACGCTCCTGGACCAGACCGTCCACGCGGCGGTGGCGCGGCAGATCGAGTACGGCCGGCAGCGCGACGTGCCGTGGGGCATGTCCGAATCCGGCTACAACGCACTCGACGTCCATCTCAACTACCAGTATCGCGCCTTCGGCGTGCCGGGCCTGGGGCTGAAGCGCGGGCTCGCCGAGGACCTGGTGGTCGCGCCGTACGCTTCGGTGCTGGCGTTGATGGTGGCGCCCGAGGCCGCCTGCCTGAACCTGCAGGAGCTCGCCGAGGCGGGGGCGGAAGGTCGGTTCGGCTTCCACGAAGCCATCGACTACACGCCGGCGCGGCAGCGGCGCGGCGAATCCCAAGCCCTCGTCCGCTCCTGGATGACCCATCACCAGGGCATGAGCCTGCTGGCTCTGGCGTCGCTGCTCCTGGACCGCCGCATGCAGAGGCGCTTCGAGTCCGATCCGCTGTTCCGGGCCACGGTGCCCTTACTGCAGGAGCGGATCCCGAGGGCCTCTGCGTTCTACGCCTACATCCCCGAGCCCACCGGGGTCGTGGCCGGCACGGACACCCCGGGGACGCCGATACGCGTGCTGGACGATCCCGACACACCGAACCCCGAAGTGCAGTTGCTGTCGAACGGCCGCTACCACGTCATGGTCACCAACGCCGGCGGTGGCTACACGCGCTGGAACGACCTCGCGGTCACGCGCTGGCGCGAAGACGGCACCCAAGACCCGTGGGGCACGTTCTGCTACTTGCGGGACGTGGACGGGGACACGATGTGGACCGCCGCGTACCAGCCCACGTCGCGGGCCCCGAGCAGCTACGAGGCCATCTTCTCGGAGGGACGGGCGGAATTCCGCCGTCGTGACGGCGACTTCGAGACCCATACGGAGATCGCCGTGTCGCCGGAAGACGACATCGAGCTCCGCCGGGTGCACGTCACCAACGGTTCCCGTGAGCGCCGGACCGTCGAGGTCACGAGCTACTCGGAGGTGGTGTTGGCCTCGGCCGCCGCCGACGCCCTGCATCCGGCATTCAGCAATCTCTTCGTGCAGACCGAGATCGCCGCGGCGCACCGCGCCATCCTGTGTACGCGCCGGCCCCGCTCGAGTGCCGACGAGACGCCGTGGATGCTCCATGTCATGGCCGTGCACGACGCGGACGTCGGCGAGCTCTCCTACGAGACCGACCGCGCGCGCTTCATCGGCCGGGCCCGTACCGTCGCCGCCCCCCGCGCCATGGATGACGGCGTGGCGCTGTCCGGAAGCCAGGGCTCCGTGCTGGACCCGGTGGTTGCCATCCGCGGTCTCGTCACCCTCGAGCCCGAGCAATCGGCCATCATCGATCTGGTCTACGGCATCGGCGCGAGCCGTGATGCGGCCCTGGGACTGGTCGAGAAATACCGGGACCGCCGCCTTGCCGACCGCGTCTTCGAGCTGGCCTGGACCCACGCCCAGGTGGTGCTACGCCAGATCGACGCCACCGACGCGGACGCGCAGCTCTACGGGCGGTTGGCCGGCTCGGTCATCCACGCGCACGGCGCGCTGCGCGCCGACGGCAGCGTCCTCATAAAGAACCGGCGCGGGCAATCCGGCCTCTGGGGCTATGCCATCTCCGGGGACCTACCCATCGTGCTGCTGCGCATCGGTGACGGCACCAACATCGAGCTGGCGCGCCGGCTCATCCAGGCCCACGCCTACTGGCGACTGAAGGGTCTGCCCGTGGATCTGGTGATCTGGAACGAGGAGCGTGCCGGGTACCGGCAAGCGCTCCAGGAGCAGATCCTGAGCCTGGTGGCGGGGGGCGTCGAGGCGCAGGCGATCGATCACCCGGGCGGCATCTTCATCCGCTCGGTGGACCAGATCTCGGAAGAGGACCGCACGCTGTTCCAGACCGTCGCCCGCGTCATCCTCAGCGACGGACGGGGGACCCTGGCAGAACAGCTCGCCCGACCGGGACCGCTGCAAGCGCGCGTGCCGCCCCTGGTTCCGCGAGAGGCTGCTACCCCGGAGCCGCCTGCCGCCTTCGAGCTGCCGCTCCGGGATCTGATCCTGTCCAACGGCATCGGTGGATTCACCCTGGACGGGCGGGAGTACGTCATCACGACCGCGCCCGGACAATTCACCCCGGCGCCCTGGTCCAACGTGCTGGCCAATCCGAGCTTCGGCAGCGTCATCTCGGAGAGCGGCCAGGCCTACACCTGGTGTGAGAACGCCCACGAGTTCCGCCTCACTCCGTGGCACGACGACCCGGTGACCGACGCCGCCGGGGAGGCCTTCTACCTGCGCGACGAGGAGAGCGGCGCCTTCTGGTCGCCGACACCGCTCCCCAGGCGTGGCGTGACACCCTACGTCACGCGCCACGGCTTCGGCTACAGCGTGTTCGAGCATACCGAGGCGGGACTCAGCTCGGAGCTGTGGGTCTACGTGGCGCACGACGCCGCGGTGAAGTTCTCCCTGCTCAAGGTCCGCAACCTGTCCGGGAGACGACGCAGGCTTTCCGCCACCGGCTACGTGGAATGGGTCCTGGGCGACCTGCGGCCGAAGTCGGCCATGTACGTGACCACGGAAGTCGACCCCGTCAGCGGTGCGCTCTACGCGCGCAACCCATACAACACCGAGTTCACCGACCGGATCGCCTTCTTCGACGTGGACGACGCGAGCCGCACCGTCACCGGTGACCGCAGGGAGTTCATCGGCCGCAACGGCACCCTGGAGCGGCCTGCCGCGATGGCGCGCACGCACCTGTCCGGCAGGCTGGGCGCCGGTCTGGATCCCTGCGCCGCCATCCAGGTCGCCTTCGAGCTGGCCGACGGAGAGGAGCGCGAGATCACCTTCCGGCTCGGCGTGGGGGGCAATCCCGGAGGCGAAGAGGTCCAGCATCTGGTACAGCGCTTCCGGGGCGCCCCGGCCGGGCGGCGCGCCCTCGAGGCCGTATGGCATCAGTGGAACCACACGCTGGGCGCCATCCAGGTCGATACCCCCGACCAGTCGCTGAACGTGCTGACCAACGGCTGGCTCGTGTACCAGACCATGGCGTGCCGCCTGTGGGCGCGCAGCGGCTACTACCAGTCCGGAGGAGCCTTCGGCTTCCGCGACCAGTTGCAGGACACCATGGCGCTGGTGCACGCCGAGCCGCAGCTCGTGCGCGACCACCTCCTCGTGTGCGCCGGACGCCAGTTCCTGGACGGGGACGTCCAGCACTGGTGGCACCCGCCGTCCGGCAGGGGCGTGCGTACCCACATATCCGACGACTACCTGTGGCTGGCGCTGGCCACCTGCCGGTACGCCCTCAGCACCGGCGACACCGGCGTGCTGGACGAGCAGGTCCGGTACCTCGACGGCCGGACCCTCGATCCCGACGACGACTCCTACTACGACCTGCCCGGTCGGTCCGCGTCCACGGAGACCCTCTACCAGCACTGCGTGCGGGCCATCCGCCACGGGCTCGGATCCGGCGCGCACGGCCTGCCCCTCATGGGCACCGGCGACTGGAACGACGGCATGAACCGGGTGGGTGCAGGGGGCAAGGGGGAGAGCGTGTGGCTGGCCTTCTTCCAGATCGAGGTACTCCGGCAGTTCGGCGAGCTGGCGCGGCGCAAGAACGATCCCGCCTTCGCCGAGGTGTGCGCCACAGAGGGCGCGCGCCTGCGCGAGGCCATCGAGCTGCACGGCTGGGACGGTGCCTGGTACCGGCGCGCCTTCTTCGACGACGGCACGCCCCTGGGGTCCGCGCAGAACGTCGACTGCCAGATCGACGCCATCGCCCAGAGTTGGTCCGTGCTGTCGGGAGGAGGCGATCCCCAGCGCGCGCGCACGGCCATGCAGGCGGTGGACGAGCGCCTCGTACGCCGCGACCACGCGCTCATCCAGCTCCTCGATCCCCCCTTCGACCGGTCGGATGTGGACCCCGGTTACATCAAGGGCTATGTCCCCGGCGTGCGCGAGAACGGAGGCCAGTACACCCACGCCGCCGTCTGGGCGGCCATGGCGTTCGCGGCCCTGGGCGACGGTCCGCGCGCCTGGGAGCTGACGACCATGATCAACCCCGCCAACCACGCGACCACGCCGGAAGCCATCGACACCTACAAGGTAGAGCCCTACGTGGTCGCGGCCGACGTCTACGCGGTGGAGCCCCATACGGGACGCGGCGGCTGGACCTGGTACACGGGGTCTGCCGGATGGATGTACCGGCTGATTCTGGAGTCCCTGCTGGGCCTGCGCCTCGACGTGGACAGGCTGCACGTCGCCCCCTGCCTGCCCGCGCACTGGACCGGGTTCAAGGTCCACTACCGTCACCGCGAGACGGTGTACCACATCACCGTGACCCAGCTCCACGTCCACGGCGCCGTGCCCGACGGCGAGATTCGAGTTGCGGTGGACGGCGTGGGCCAGGACACCCCCTCGATCCCCCTGGTCGATGACCATCGGGAGCACGAGGTGGATGTGACCGTGTCGGTGGCGTGAGCTGCCGGCAGGGCTCATGAACGGGAGGCTGTCCGGAGGCACACGGACCTGCGTTCGGATCGCACCGTGTCCCGATACGGATGATCCCGTCCCGGCCTGTTACCGGTGCAGGATCCGCCCCAGGTGGATCCTCCGCCCGAGGCGGATATGGAAGTAGAGGAGGAACACGATGAGCGGGACGGTGGCGCCCAGCACGATGAACGACCAGCTCATCCCCGGGGTTCCGAGGTACGCCGACACCAGGAGGTCGACGGCGACCGAGCCGGCCCCGCATCCGAACAGCACGGCCGCGGCGATCAGGGCGGGAGCGCGGCGGCTCAGGCGGGCGACCAGCCAGACGAGGAGCGACGCCGCGGTGACCACGGCGACGATGGGCAGGGCCAGGGGCACGAACCAGTGGAGGTGTCCGTCGGAGATGTCGATGAGGAAGAGGAACCCGCCGGTGGCAACGGCCTGGCCGACGATGACGAAGATGGGCCGGCGCGCCAGCGCCACCACCAGAGTGATCAGAAGCCAGATCACTCCCGCTCCGACGAGGGGATAAAGAGACCAGGTGATGCGATGGTTGAGGACCACGTCGAGGGTCACCAGCGTGAGAGTCAGCGACGACAGCGCGGCGGTGGACAAGATCCACACCAGGTAGCGTACCTGCCGGTCCGGAGTCGCGACGACGTCGGGATAGCGGGCGGGATCCTCCCGGGGCTCGTCCAGGCGCTGGATCGGCGCCTCGCAGAGGGGGCACGCCTCCGCCCGCTCCTCCACCTCGACGCCGCACCGCGAGCAGTACGTCATGGCCCGGTCGGCGGGACGGTCGATCCGTCCGCGTCGTTCGTCTCGATGCGCGCGGTCACGCCCATCCGGCGCAGACGGGTGAAGAACGCCCGCTCCACCCCCGTGCCGGAGACGATGCTGGCGAAGGTGATGACGACGCGCTCTCCGTAGCCGATTACGGCGCACCCGATGCCGTGGGCGGCGCTGGGGTTGGGGATCACCTCGAAGCGCTCCACGTGCTCGTCCAGCGACGGCGGCAGCTCGACGCGCCCCAGATTGGAGAGGACCGTGGTGAAGCGGGTCCCCCACCGCCGCATATACAGGCGCCGGTTCACAGCCACCTTGAGGGGCAGCGGGATGTGCCGGATGAACGCGTTCCGCTCCGCCCGGACGTTGCGGCGGATCTGTCGGCTGATGCTCTTGGCGCTCACCTGGCCCTGCACCGAGTGGTGTACGTCCCGGAGGATCTCCTCGGAGGAATAGTCGCCCAGCCTCGGGTCGATGCTGGCCGTGACCGAGAGGAAGAAGTTGCGCATCGTGCGCGACGGATACAGCCCGCGCAGGTCCACCGGCGTCATGACCGCGATGGGTCCGCTGTCCTTGCCGGCCGCGTCGGCAACCGACGCCAGGAGGATTGACGCCAGCAACTCCGTGAGCGTCACGCCGTGCTCGCCGCTCAGCTCCCGCAGGGGCGCGAGGGGCACGACACCGTGAACGACCCGGCAGTCATCGGAGGGAAGCGCGGTCCCGCGCAGCCGCAGCGCCCGGGTGCCGAAGGGCGGCGGCGGGACGTTCGGGTCGTAGAAGCGCCGGTACGCGTCCTCGGCCTCCTCGGGGTGCGGCTCCTCTCCCGGGCGCGGCGTCCCGTCTTCATGGGGGACGACCACACCGAGCCGCTCCAGGTACCCGGCGAGCAGCGCCCGCAGGAAGAGCAGCGCCCCGGCGCCGTCCGTCAGCACGTGGGAGCACTCCACCGCGATCCGCCGGCCGAAGACCAGGACGCGGAGCTGCCAGGGGCCGTCCTCCGCCCGGGTCATGCGACGGCAGGGCGCCCGCCGTTCGGTCCGCACCCGCGGAGCCCCCGGGATCTCCTCCAGGTAGTGCCAGAATAGCCCCCTTCGCAGGCGGACCCGGAAGTAGGGGAAGCGAGGCATGAGCGTGTCGAGAGCGTCCTGGAGCATCGCGGCATCCACCGGACCCCGCAGCGCCACCGCCACGCGATAGACCGCGGTGGTACGCCGTGACGCCAGCGCAGCGAAGACGCGCGCGGCGTTGTCCAGACGGTACCAGTTGCCTGCCGGCATGGAATGGGAGATCCAGGACGCTCCGGGGAGGGTGAGTCCACGGTAGGGCGGGGTTCCGCAGAGGACAAGGAGGGGCATGTGGTCACCGGGCCGACGCGGGCCAGGGCGGGAATGTGGCATCCCAACCGGGCCCCGCGCTGATCGCGGCAGCGCTGGCACCGTCACCGGACCCTCGGGGCCCTCGACGGGTATAAGTATGGCTGGTAATGTGGCAAAGGACCGAAGGCCGCGCGTGCTCCGATCCCGCTTCGCACTCTCCTGAGGAGCACGTCATGGCGCAAGTCAAGATCGCACGACCCGACGGCAGGCCTTCGCCCTACTTCTGGAACGACAAGGAAGAGGGTGACAAGGGGCACCGCACCGTCTACAAGGCCACAGTCGACGGGATCAAGCGCATGAGGGGCGTCCACTTCGACGCCGTCCGCAACAAGCTGCGCATCCACTCCTGACCCTCCTGCCCGCCGCGAGGCTCGGGCGGACCTTCATCTGCGGCTGCTGCTGGCCGGCTCGCTCACGTAGTAGTCCCCTCGGATGGCCTCGACGAAGGGCTCGACGTGCTCGGTGTGGAAGTCCACAAGTATGTCGACGTCGTTCGTGGACCGTGGTTCGCCGTGCACGGAGCTCGCCAACGACCCACCGATGAGGTAGCGCACACCCAGACCCTCCAGCATGCCCGTGATGGAAGCAGCGACCTCGAGGGGGTCAGGAAGCTCGACGGGTCCCATGGGGCTCCGGAGCATCTCCGTAGACGCGGGCGAAGGTCTCGGATCCGAGACGCTGCACCGCGAGTTCCCGTAGGTGCTCCAGATCGTCCGACTGCGGTTCCCTCATCCGCCGTCCTGCCAGCGCCAGCCGAACAACTGCCAAGGTCAACTGACGCACACGGCGAAGCTTGTCCGTGGGAGACATGCGGGCGTATCGGGCATCGAAGCGCTGGACGATCGCCGGGTCGGTTTCCTGGTGTGTGGTGGTCACGCGCTCAATATAGGAAGCGCTCCGTCGTCACGCCCCCCTCGGCAAGCCGCTCGAGGGTTTCGGTCTGTTTCGGCGCGGCTGCGTCTCTCCCTGCTCAGCCATCCCATCCGGACATTGCCTCGCCGGCGACGCCCCGAGCATCTTGAGCCGGGATCCTGACGACGCGAACAGGGTTAGACGAGCGGTGAGCCCCACGGTCTTCAGAGCGAAGGGCTTGAGGTTCTTCTTCTTCTCGCGAGAGGAAGAACGGATTCACGTCCACGTTCTGGGTGAGGAAGGGGAGGCGAAGGTTTGGATCGAGCCCGAGATCGAGTTGGCTCGGAATTACGGGCTCAGCGAGAAGACCCTGGCCACGGCCATGGACCTGATCACGGGACGGGAAGATGAGATCCGCAGAGCCTGGAACGAACACTTCGGCGGTTGAGCTGTCCAACGTATCGCCGCACGGGCTTTGGCTTCTGATCGATGCCCGGGAGCACTACCTCGCCTTCGATGCGTTCCCCTGGTTCCGCGACGCGACCATCGGACAACTGTCACGGATCGAGCGGCCCGCCCCGGGTCATCTCTATTGGCCGGAGCTGGATGTGGATCTTGCGTTGGACAGCATCGAGCGCCCGGAAGCCTACCCTCTCGTGAGCCGAGCCCGGCCGGTTTCTCCAAGCTGACGAAACGCAGCCGGACCCGACCGCGGTCCGGGGATACCGCCTTGGGCGAACCGCGCCTCTCGATTGGGTGCGGATATCGGTCGCCGGCCTTCCGTGGACGTGGCCTCAGCGGTGACGTCTCGGGAAGGTGCGGACATGTGGTGTCCCTGGAACTCGGACCCTTCACCCTCCACGAGGTCCGCACCGCCTCTACGCCTGCCGCCGTGCGCTCGAGGCAGCCGGGGGCCGACGCCGTCCTGGGTAACGGAGTCTTCAGCCGCTTCAACGCCTTCTTCGATTACGGGGGCGAGCGCTTGTACCTGAAGCCCAACCGGCACTACCGGCCAGGACACGGCCTACCCACCACACACGGCGACTAATCCGCCGAGAGCAACTCCAGCCGCTTCTTGGCCTTCCGCTTTCCGAGCCCTCTCAGAGACACCAGGGTGGCCAAGTGCTTGTCGTCAGGCTTCGTGGTGCCGCTTTCCCAATTGTAGATGGTCGCCGCACTGACCCCGACCAGGAGTGCGTACTCGGCCTGAGACAATCCCGCCTTGGTGCGCTGAGCCTTTAACGAGCGCGCGGAGAACCTGGTCCCTTTTGGAGGCTTGGCTCTGGCGGGTCCAGCCTTGAGGCGTGCGGTCTCGCGGGACTCCAGATAACTGACCTTCCGTTCCAAATCTGTATTCCTTCGCTTCAACTCCGCGATGTCGTTACGCTGCTTGGAAACCGCCTTCTTTGTTGCTTCCAACTCAGAGCGAACCTCTCTCCGGGCGATTCTCTGGATCTCGTGCCTTAGGACAACCTGTAGATTGGGCACCAATGTCTCCTTGAAGGCGCTGGGGGGGGGGACGAGCGTGCAACCTTCCACTGGCCACCCGAGTCGCGCAACCTCTGCGGTGCCAGCCGACGACGGTGGCCGGTTGGACGAGCATCAAGGCCTGGCGCCAACCCGACCAGACGCACCGAGGCCGAAGTCTCGATCGATGACCGATACCACAATCCTGGTTCCATCACCCATCCCTGCGCGCTTCAGACCGCAGCCTCGACGGCTGCTAGTCTGTTGGCGGCGCCCCCCATTGCAGCGAGTCGCCCTCGACGTAGGGCATGACGTAATGAAGGAATCCGTCCACCTCGCCGGAATCGTAGAGCGGCGGGATGTGCGGATGGTGGAGACGTGCCGTGGTCTCGATCTCGCGGAGGAATCGCTCGGCGCCGAGCGCAGCAGCGATTTCGGAACGGAGCACCTTGATCGCGATCTTGCGGTCGTGCTGGAGGTCTTCGGCGAGATAGACGGTAGCCATCCCGCCCTGGCCGAGCTCGCGCTCGAAGCGGTAGCGGACCGCAAGGGCGGTGTGCCGGCCAAGGGCCCGAGCCCCGGAGGCGATCGCGCGTCGAGACGATCGCCCCCGGAGGCTCCCGGGTCCTGACGCCCGCGCCGATGCTACGGGATGATCTTCCCCTTCGGTCGGGCGCGGTACTTCTCGTAGAGCGACTTGTGCTTGTTGTCCAGGCTCACCTGCCGCCCGAGGATGAACACGTCGAGGATCTGGGTCTGGATCTCCAGAGGATCACCATCGGTGACGATGATGTTGGCGAGCTTCCCGGTCTCGATGGTGCCCAACTCGTCGCCCAGGCCCAGCATCTCCGCGCCGTTCTTCATGACTCCTTCCAGCGCCGCCTCCTCGGGGAGGCCGTAGGGCACGGTCATGGCCGCCTCGTACGGAAGCGTGCGCGAGTCAGCCGAGTTGAAGGTGGCGAAAGCGATCTTCACGCCCGCGGCGTGCAGCTTGCCCGCGTTGGCATAAGGCTCGTCGTACTCCTCGTCGGGTCCCGCCGGCATGGTCTGGGACGGGCCGAGGATCATCGGCACGTGCTTCTCGCCGAGCCAATCTGCGATCTGCCACGCGCCGCTACCTCCGGTGATGACGTAGCGGATGTTCTGCCCCTCGGCCCACTCCACCGCGTGGCGTATGTCGCGCTCGCCGTTGGCCTGGATGAGGACCGGCATCTCCCGGTTCACCACCTTGGCCATGGCCTCGAGCTCGAGGCTGCGCCGGGCCTCGCCGGCGGCCACGGCCTTGTCGTAGCGGCGGCCTCCGTCCATCCACTGGTCCAGTTGGGCCACCTGCTCCCGGTACGCCTTCTCGACGTCGCTGAAGGAGCGCGAGGGCCCGCCGAAGCCTCCGTAGCGGCGGCGCTGCTGCATGCTGGGGAAGTTCACGACCATGGCCACTCCGGGATCGATGGCCATCTCCTCCACGGTCCAGCCGTCCAGACCCACCAGCGAGGCCTGGCCTGCGATGATCCCGCCCTGGGGCACCGCCATGGTGTGGGTGATGCCGTTGGCCCGGGACACCGGGATGTGCTCCGTGGCTGGATGGATGGCGGTCGCCGCCTGGAGGTGCGGCTTGAAGAGCCCCTGCTCCTGCGTGTCGTTGGTGACGTCCACAGCGCCCACCTCGGTGAGGCCGAGTTGGCTCATGGCGTCGAACATCCCCGGGTACACGTGCTTGCCCGTGGCGTCCACCACCTCGGCGCCGGCGGGAACCTGCACGTCCGGACCCACCTCCGCGATCTTGCCGTCTCGAACGACCACGGTGCCCACGAACGTCTTCCCGGCCAGGGTGTGCACGGTCCCGCCCTGGATGGCGTAGATCTGAGCCTGTGCGGTCGCCGCGAAGGCCGCGACGGCCACCAGGGCGATGAGCGCCCCCGTGGCTCTGCGAGTCCATCGGCGCACGGCGCTCATCGGATCACCTCCTTGCCCACGGACGGAGTGGCGCGATGGGCGCCCCGGCTATTGGCTTGTCGGGGACCAAAGCGTTCCAGGAGCATGGCCTTCTCCTTCTCCAGCGCGGCCTGGCGGTCGCGGTCCATGTCCCGATCGAAGTAGAGCACGCCGTCCACGTACGTCTGGAGCGGCTTCGCGAACATGCTCAGGGGGTTGCCGTCCCAGACCACCACGTCGGCGTCTTTGCCCACGTCCAGTGACCCGGTGCGGTCGTCGATTCCCAGCTGCATGGCCGGGTTGAGCGTTACCAGCTTGAGCGCCTCGGCCTCCGACATCCCGCCCCACTTCATGGCCTTGGCGGCCTCTTGGTTCAGGTGGCGCATCTCCTCCTCGGAGTCCGAGTTGATGGAGACGATGACGCCCCGCTCCGACATGAGAGCCGCGTTGTAGGGGATGGCGTCGTATGCCTCGACCTTGTACGCCCACCAGTCGGAGAAGGTGGAGACCCCCGCACCGTGAGCCGCCAACTCGTCGGCGATCTTGTAACCCTCGAGCCCGTGCTCGAAGGAGCGGACCCGGATGCCGAACTCCTCCGCCAGGCGCATGGTCTGGAGCATCTCGTCGGCACGGTACGCATGGACGTGCATCCAACGCTCCCCGCGCAGGATGCCCGCCAGACGCTCGAGCCCGAGATCCCTGCGGGGCTCGACGCCCCTGTGGTCGCCCGCGTTCCAGGCGTCCCAGGTCTTCCGGTACTCCTCTGCCTGAAGGAACGCCTGGCGGATGACGTCCTGCACTCCCATGCGGCTCCCGGGGTATCGGTCCGGGTTCCGGTCGCGCTTGACGTTCTCGCCCAGGGCGAACTTCACGTCCTCCTGGGTTCCCGCCATGAGCATGTCGAACGCGTCGGAGCCCCACTTCAGCTTGAGGACGGCGCTACCGCCGCCGATGGGGTTCGCCGATCCGTGGTAGATGTTGGCGATGGTCACGCCGCCGGCGAGAGCCCGGTAGACGCTGGGGTCCGTGGGGTTGAGGACGTCCCGGATGCTGACCATGGCCGAGACGTTTACGGCGCCCTCGTTGATGGCGTCGGCGGCGATGTGCGAATGGGAATCGATGATCCCCGGCGTGACGTACGTGCCGGTGCCGTCCACGATGCGGGCTCCCCTGGGCGCCTGCAGCCCGGTGCCCACCGCGGCGATCTTACCGTCGCGGATGAGGACGTCGGCGTTGTCGAGGGTCCCGTGGGACGCCGTCATGACCGAGGCGCCCTTGATGAGCGTGACCGCATCCGAGCGATAGGGGCCCGTGTTGTGGGACATCTCCACAGGTGCCTTCGGGATGTCGGCCTCGGCGTTCGAAGCGGCTCCGGCACGTCCGCCGGCCCGGGGTCCACGGCCGGCGCCGGCGGTCTCCTCCGCCTGCACGTCGAAGCGGTCACCATCGACGAAGACGGTCTCGATCTTCGTGCCTTCATCGAAGATGTCGCCGGTGGCCACCACCAGGTTGGCGATCTTGCCCACCTCCACCGAGCCCAGGCGGTCGTCCACGCCCATGATGCGCGCCGGCGAGGTCGTGAAGGCCTGCAGCGCGGCGTCCTTCGACAGTCCCAGGGCCACCGCCTTGCGGGCGTTGGTCAGGATGTCCGACGCCGAGGTGATGCCGCCGGACGTGAACGCGAAGCTCACGCCGGCCTGCTGGAGCTCGGCGGGGGTGGTGGGAGCCCGGTCCCAGAGACGGAGCATCTCCAGGGTGGGCTTCGCCTCGGGGTCGCCGTTGCGGGGTGGTGTGGGCCAGTCGAGGCTCACCAGCACAGGGACGCCGGCGCTCTTCAGCACGTCGGTGGCGTCGTAGGCGGATTGGGCGCCGTACACCACCGGCCTCACGCCCATGACCTTGGCCGTGGCCACCGCCCTGAGGATCTCCTTGCGGTCGGCCGCCGGGAAGATCACCGGATACCGGGTGTGGAGCTGGACCCGGAGCGGCTCCAGGGTGCCGTCCCACTCGGGGCGCTGCGCGCCCTTCGGGTCGGCGCCGTAGGCCGTCCAGGCGCGGTCGTAGTACTGGGCGTCCAGATAGAGCTGCTTCAGGTACGCGAAGCTCCCCAGGAGCGACTGGGGATACCCCTGGTACGTGCGGTCCTGGAGCTTGAGACGCATAGCCACCGGGGTGGCCACCACCATGCCTCTGCCGCGCTCGTAGTCGCCCAGGTTCAGCACCGCGGCCTGGCCCGTGACGAGGCCGTCGTCGAGGGTGGACACCACCGTGGTGAAGCCGGCGTCGCGCCACTGGGCGATGCGGGCGTCACCCGTGTCGATGTCTTCCGCCGCGGTGGACTCGCTGTGCGTGCCGGGGCGGTCTTCCGGCCCCCAGGAATAGTCGGCCGGTTCCACGGCGCGCATGGCGCCGAAGGGCCGGGCCATGGCCGCGGGTGTGGCGGTCCGTGCGGTCCGGGCCGCCGGGTGGCCGAGGTCGGTCAGGGCATCGATGAGGCCGGGATAGACGGTCTTTCCCGACGCGTCGACGACCCATGCCCCTTCGGGCACACGGACGTCCCGTCCCACCGCGGTGATGATGCCGTCCTTCAGGACCACGGTTCCGTTGGTGATGGTCTGTCCCGCTCCGGTGACAATGCGGGCGCCGGTGATGGCGAAGTGTCTGGGGGCGTCCGGCCGCGTAGGGCGTGGCTGAGCGTGGGCCGCCACAGGGGCGGCGAGAAACGCCAGCGCAAGGGCCCATCCCACGCGCGCGCGGCCAAGGGCCCCGCTTCGCGGGATCCACTGCCTGGGGCTCATGAGGTGATCCTCCGAGACGTGAGAGAATGATCACTGATGCCCGCGGGCAGGGTCGCGGGGCGTCGAACCGGGAGGGAACTACACAATTATGGTGCAGATCCCCGTACGCCACCCCCCCGGTGGACGGGGCGGTCCCGGAGCACGGCGGCGGGACCGTCCGTCGGCTACGTGGGACGGTCGACGCCGTCCAGGACGGCCGAGACGTTTCCGGCGAGATGGTGACCCCGGACCGTCACGTCTCCGCCGCGCCTGTACCTCGGCAACGCGAGATACGTCGACCGGAGCTCATCGAGGTCGAGGGCGAGGGCCGCGTTGGCCCGTCCTCGGCCTCCGCGCTCGGCCTGTCGCAACGCCGCCATCCGTAGATCGCCGTCGGACGTGCGGCTGCTCGCCAGAATCGACGCGACGAGCTCCGGGGTCTCGAGCCAAGCCTCGAAGACGTAGTAGACCCGGACCGTCGGGCGGCCCGGGGCCCGCACGCTGCGCGTGGCCCTCGGTGTGTCCTCGACGAGCATCCCGACGGGGCGAAGGCGGTATTGGCTCGGCTCGACGCCGGTGCCGAGCACGTCGCCGAACTCCTCCGCGAGCTCGCGCTCGGGGCTCGTATCGAGCATGCCGCCCGCTTCCTTCCCGAGGTGGCTTCGGCAGACCTCCTTTACGGCGCCCCAGGAGGCCTGCCGAATCTGAAGGCGGAAGTCGCCTTCCCGACGCGACCTTTCGCTGTCGAACCGGAACTCCCCGATGGCGTCTCGCAGGGCGGCCGGATCGACGATTCGGATGCCACCACCGAACGGCTTGGCGACGACTTCCACCTCGGCCCGTCCGTCGACCTCGCGGAGCGTGGCCGTACGCTCGAGCGCGAGCATCGTCCGCTCGTCGTCGGGGCGGCGGAACAATACCCGCGCGAGCGTGCCCACGCTGACGCGGAGGTCGAGCTCGCCGGCTGCGTCGACCCCGAGCTCGTGCTCCGACCCCGCCTCGTCTGCCGACGGAGTCGTCCGACGCCTCGGCTCCCTCTCGCGAGACCGCACCGGCTACGTCAACTCCTCCAGCAGCGCTTCTGCCTCCCTCACGTCAGCGGTCTCGAATCCTTCCGTCATCTTGGCGTGGGCGGTCGCGAGCACGGTCCGGGCCTCGTCACGTCGGTTCTGGCGCTGGTACAGACGACTCAGCGTGGTTGCCGCGCGCAGCTCCAGGAGCGCCGCGTCCCCCCCGCGCGCGACCTCGAGACCCTGGCGTAGCCAGGATTCGGCCTCGTCTGCTCTTTCCGGAGAGATGTCGAGAAGGAGCTCGCCCCTCAGCCGATGGAGGTCGGACGCCAGGACGTTTCCGGGATTCGTTCCTCCTGCTTCCGTCGCCTCGTCCAGCAGCCGGAGCCCCTCGGCGCCTCTTCCGGTCTGGCCGCACACGCCCACGTGCATGGAGAGGAGCATCGGCCAGAAGACCGGGGGGCGGCTCTTGAGACCCTGGTACTTGGCCAGGCCGCGCTGAATATCCGCCAAGCCGTCTTCGGCCTGCCCGACGCCTGCCAGGGCGGCTCCGTGGAGGCAAGTGCCTACGGCCTCCCAGATCCGGAACTCGTGCTCGTCGGAGATCTGCAGCACTGCCTGGGCGTGCGCTCGTGCGATCTCCGCCTCCCGCCTCCAGAGGCGAAGAAGACCGGCGTGGAAGCGCGCGTACGCCATGCTGAATGGATGTCCCAGATCGTTCGCCACAGCCATGGCCTGCTCCGTCCACTCCAGGGCCCGGTCCGGGAACCCGAGCAGCCATGTCACCAGGCCGCACGCGGTGAGCGCCGTCACCCGGGGATAGGTGCCGAACCGGAAGCGTCGCCCGGGCCGCTCGCCGGGAGCGCGATCGCCGAGGCTCTGCTCGAGGAGCTCCAGCCCCGCGTGCAGGTCGCCCATGAAGGCACGGCAGTAGCCCGAGATCATGAGCCCATCGCCGCGCATGCTCGCATCCCCGAGGCGGTCGGCGAGGTCGGTGATTTGCTGTCCGGTTCGAGCTCCCTTGTCGAATTCAGCCCGATAGGTGTAGTAGCTGCTCAGGCCTCGCAGTACCGGATAGAGCTGGGGAACCTCCCCCTGAGCTTCGCACAGCTCGAGCGCGCGCGTATAGGCGTGCTCGACCTCGGGCGTGTACCCTTTCACGGCCAGGAGCGCTCGGACGAGGCTGGTCAGCAGCAGGATCTCCTGCTCCGCGCGCTCGGGCGTGGACGGCGTCGAAGAGAGGACGCCCAGCAGATCCGTCGTGAGGTCCACGGTTCCCTGGTACCATCCCCTGCGGTCGTAGAGCAACCACAGGCAATCGGTGAGGTTGCCCAGCTGCTCGAGATCGCCCTGCATCACCCAATGGCGCCACGCGAGCCGGAGGTTCTCGAAGTCGGACTCCAGCTCCCCGGGCACCGCTTCCTGTTCGTGGCCCGCCAGGCGCTCCCACTCGCGACGAGCCAGGTCCGCGTAGTACGTCGCGTGCGCGCGGCGGGCCGCGGTGGCGAGATCGGGATCGTCCTCGAGCCGCTCCGCCGCGTATTCCCGGATCGTCTCGAGCATCGTCAGCCGGGCTCTTCCGTCGGGCCGGTCCGCCCGCTGGATCAAGCTCTTGCCGACCAGGGAATCGAGTCCGTCCAGCACGTCCAGATCCATCTCGTCGAGTCGCTCGATCGACATCGCCACCGCTTCGGCCGCCTCGAACGTGCAGCTGGGGAAGACCGAGAGCAGTGCGAACAGGCGCCGTTCTCCCGCATCGAGCAGGTCGTGGCTCCAGCCGACCGTATCGCGCAGCGTCTGTTGCCGCGCCGGCAAGTCGCGCGCGCCTCGGCGCAGAAGCTCGAGGCGGCTCGCCAAACGCTCCAGGATGCCGTGGGGGGACAACACGTTCAGCCGCGCGGTCGCCAGCTCGATGGCCAGGGGAAGGCCGTCGAGACGCGCGCAGATCTCGGCGACTACGTGGGCGTTCTTGCTCGTCAGCTCGAAATCCGGCTTCACCGCTCGGGCGCGTTCGAGGAACAAGCGGATGGCGTCGAACCGCGCCAGCTCCTCGACCGACGGGTCCTTCAGCCCGGCATCGGGCAGAGCCAGCGGAAGAACCCGATAGACGCGCTCGCCACGCATGTGCATGGCTTCCCTGCTCGTCACCAGGAGCTTCAGTCCGGGGCAACTGCGGAGCAGCTGCGCCATCCCGGGTGCGGCCGCGGTGACCTGCTCGAAGTTGTCCAGCACGAGCAGCACGGACCGCGCCTGCACGTGCGCCTCGATTTCCTCCAGCAGCGGCCGTTCGCTCGCTTCCCTCACGCCGAGCTCCCGGGCGACGGCCGGGAGCACTGCCTCGGGCTCCATGATGGGGGCGAGGTCGACGAAGAGGACGCCGTCCTTGAAGTCGCCCTGGACCTCGGCCGCGACCTGCAGCGCCAGCCGGGTCTTTCCGGTGCCGCCCGGGCCGGTGAGGGCCACCAGCCGCACGTCCTCTTCGGCCAGGAGGCCCGTCACGGCCTTCACGTCCGCTTCCCTGCCGATGAAGGCCGTGGGCGCGACGGGCAGAGGTTTCCTCTCGGCTCCCGCGGCCGCCGTCGTATGGCGCGGCCTCCTGCTCCCCCAACGCCCGGCGTCGTAGAGGAGGCGCACGTCCGTCGGGAGGGGCACGCCGAACTGAACGCAGTACCGCTTCAAGTGCACGGCCGCGTAGATCAGTCCGGCCAGCCTCTCCTCGGTCGAGAGCGCCTTCTTGTTGCAGAAGTTCAGGCCCGCGGCGACCGCTCCCAGCCAGTACTGTCCCCATAGATCGTCCGACAGGCTCGGATGCGCCTCGCTCACCCAGCGTCCGAGGGACGCCCTCCCTGCGGAGAGCACCGAGCATGTCCCGGCCATCTCGACGGGGACGCTTCCGGGCTCCGGGAGGTCGCGCCTCGAGAAGTGGTCGACGAATCGGACCCACTTGTCCAGCGACGTCCGCTCCAATTCCCGGGTCAGGTACGACATCTCCAGATAGGAGAGGTCGTACATGAGCGGCATGCCGCCCTTGTACAGGGCGAAATCGATGAGGAAGAAGCCGTTCAGGGAGTCCCCTTCGGGCGCGAACTCGGCCAGGATGTTGCCGATGTTCAGGTCACCGTGCTGGTGGCCCACGAGCACGTCGATGGCCCTTGCCCCCTCCCATCGCGCGGCATCCAGGCCAAAGCTCAGCGGGTTCGGGAACACCTGTCCCTCGATGAGGAACCCTTCGATATCCGGGGAGACGTGGAACGTGTCCTCGAGAAGGGAGGCGATATTGCCGTCCCGGCTCAGGCGGTAGCCGAGCCATTTCTCCAGAACCTCCTTCGGGTGCACCGCGCGCTCGAAGGCCGCGTCTGAGTTCCAATCCCTCAACAGGCGATCGCAGGTCGCCGCGAAGAGGGTCTCCATCTGGCTCTGACCCTCCACGGATGCGAGCGTGCGGAAGCGTTGGAGGGAGTGCCCGGCGACGGCATAGAAGAGCGCGACGGATCCTTCGTGCGAGACCTCGAACGCCAGCTCCGGCATGTGCGCCTGGGCGAACGACGTGGGCGCCTGGCTCATCGCCAGGCGGTGCCTTTCGATCTCGGTCGCCCTGCTCTTCGAGTTGACCTTGTCGAGCTTCAAGACGAAGTGGTCGAGCTGCCGGAGATCCCCGGCCGAAGCACTGACGAGGTAGAGAAAGGCGCCCGTCCGGCCACCGGTCAGCGCCCGCAGCGGCACGACATCGACACCGTGCCTCTCCTCTCCCAAACGAAGGAGGTGCAGGTACTCCCCTGGAAGTCCACCGAACTCCTCGAGAGACATCACGTACACCGGTTCGGGTTGCGCCATGGGCCGTCACGGGAACATGGGACAATACACGGTGGCGTCGTCGACTGGAATGCCGCTGAACCTCGATCGGGGCCCCCGAGCGAGGCCATGGCAGAATCGGACGCGAAGCTCGACACCCGTGAGATGGGGCGCCTGCCATAGAAGGTCGGTCGAGGGCCAGCTCGCGGTCTCTGACCAGGACGCGCACGTCGTGGCCCGCGTCCGGGACCGGCCGCCCGCGCTCGCCCGCGACAGCGAGACGACGCCCTAGATCCGGCCCGTCACTCGGGCACCAGCTTCGCCGCGCCGTCCAGCGCGTCGGCGACGGCCCGGAGATGCGTGGTGAGCACGTCGAGCTGGCTCCGGGCCCGGTCCCAGTCGGCCGCATCCACCGCCTCCTGGACGCCGGGGAGGGACATCGCGTCGTAGGTCTCCTTCGGGGCGTACAGGAGATGCCTGAACCACGGTCGGTTCGGGATGCCGGCCGAGTCCAGGAGGCAGCGCTCGACCTGTAGCAGGGCCCCGTTCAGGGCCGAGTACGGGTCGGCGGAGGGCCGGCGGCCCGCGCCGGACTCCCGGGGGGCGGCGTCTCGGCCCGATCCAAGCGCCGCGCGTACCTTCTCCTCCAGGCGCCCGGCCGCGGCCGCCCACGCCTGCTGCGCAGCTCGCGCCCCGGACAGGTCCAGCCGACCGGAAACGCCGGGCTCGGAGGCGAGGGCGTCCAGCAAGCCGCCCACGCGCGTCGCGTACAGCGAGAAGTCGTAAGGGAGCACATCGGCGTTGGCGATCCGGAGCGCCATGCGGCCCCACACCTCGGCCATGGCGGTCATGTAGCGGAATCCCGGGTCGCCGAAGTGCGTCATCCAGTAGAAGTCATCGTACTGGGAGTGGTAGACGCCGTAGGGGCCGTCGAAGTCCATCCCGATGATCGGCATGCCCAGGTGGTTGAGGAAGACCGTGTAGTCCGAGCCGCTGCCGAGCTCGTTGCCGACCCAGTTCAGCGGGTCCGACAAATCGTGGCCGCCGCCTGCCGCCCCCCCGCCCATGACGGCGTCTTTCCCGCCTCCGCGTACGACCCGTCCCCAGGCATCGAGCAAGCTGCGGCGTGTGTTGGGGTCGATGACGTCACGGGCTGTCTGGACGACGAGATCGTTGAGGCTGGCCACGGCTCCGACGTCGAAGTTCGGGCCGGACGTCGAGGCGTCCACGTTGATGTAGGCAAGTCCGCCCGCGCCGAGCGCTTTCTGGTTCTGCTCCCCCCACTCGGTCGAGCCCCCCAGATCCCACTCCTCGGCGTCCCAGTCGGCGAGCACGATCGTACGCCTGGGCCGGTGGCCCTCCTTGAGCAGCCCGCCCAGGACGCGGGCCAGCTCGAGCTCGGTGGCCGTGCCACTGCTCGGGTCGACGGCGCCGTAAACCCAGGCGTCCCGGTGATTGCCGAGGACGACCATGCGGTCCGGTTCCTCCGAGCCCCGGATGCGGCCGACCACGTCCCAGATCGTGCGCGTCTTCCCGTCCATCTTCACGGTGACGTGCACCTTCGTGGCGCCCGGGCCGACCCGGTAGGTGAAGGGAAGGGCGCCCTGCCACGAGAGCGGGGCCACCGGTCCCCCGAGGTTTTCGAGGAGCGGCTTGGCATCCGCCCACGACATCGGGACCACGGCGATGTGGGGAACCGAGCGCGCCTCGGAGACCGGAATGCGGCGCGCCCCCTTCACCGAGGCCCACCCGGGTGTGAGCGGGTCGCCGGGAACACGGAAATCGTAGGTGATCGAGCCGCGCTGGATGTGGGTGGGCGGCCCCCACGGACCGTTGGGGAACGTCAGCCCCTTGCGGTAACCGTCCTCCGCCGGATCCGAATAGATGAGGAGCGCCTTCACGCCACGGCGCTGGGCCGTCAGCGCCTTGAAGCCCCGGTAGCTGTAGGGCACCGAGTAGCGCACGATGGCGATCTTGCCCCGCACGTCGATGCCCTGGCTTGCCAGCCAGTCGTAGTCCGCCGGGTTCCCGCCGTTGGCGTACACGAGGTCGGCCGTCGTGTCGACATCGGCCGACATGCCCATGTAGGTCGGGCCGACGTCGTGGCTCCACGAGTCCTTGTCCACCCGGTAGCCGGCCTCCCGCAGGGGCGCGTCGAACCGGTAGGGCTCGACCATGCTGACGGCCACCGTGTCCGGATAGGGAAGGAGCACGTCATAGGGGATCATCTCGACGTCTTCGAGCCCGTAGGCCTCGAAGTGGTCGCGGACGTACTCGGCCAGCTTCTTGTTGCGCGGCGTTCCGGCGATGTGCGGCTCCTCCGTCAGGAACCGGAGGTAGCGCCCGGTGCTGTCGTTCTCCAGCCGGCCCGCGAGCAGACTCTCCAGCGCCATCTCCCGGGTGGCGGAGGCGGGGGAGAAGCCCGCGAGACCATACTCCCACGAGGTGTCGGGCATCGGCATGGCGGTGTGGGTCGGCACCGGGATGGTAGTCGTCGCCTCCGGGACGCGACTCGCCGGGCGTGCATCGACCCCTGGGCCGGCGGGGGACGCGGCGGCGCCCGAAGCGATGGGTAGCGCCAGCAGGAAGAGAGGTAACGTCCGGG
>Ga0307418_1000027_pt1 | contig 42370 bp, 40 predicted proteins | sample SalMarWE160220MG_2_FD_202160 | JGI IMG/M metagenome (GOLD analysis project Ga0307418, IMG submission 202160) | Salt marsh sediment microbial communities from the Plum Island Ecosystem LTER, Massachusetts, United States - WE1602-20 | ecosystem: Environmental > Aquatic > Marine > Intertidal zone >...
GCACGAGGATGCCGATGAGTTGGTGTTCCAGCAGGTGCTGAAGCTGTCCGGCGACACCGAGGCCATGCTGCGCTTCAAGAAGCTGCTGGCCGCGGCCGACATCGACTACGAGCGGGAGCTCCGCTCCGCCTTCGGGGACTATTTCGGCACGCGCGTGGCCGAGGCGGCCAAGGCCCTGCTGGCGGCCGAGGACAAGATGCGCCGGCGCACCGAGCAGGCGGTCAGCGGGGTGCTGCACGACATGCAGTTGCCGGATGAGGCCAGGCTGCAGGCCTGGCAGGCCGGGGCCGAGGAATTGAGCCGCCACATCAGCCGCGCCAAGGGACGGCTGACCCGTCTGGAACACGATCTGGATCGCCAGATCGATCACCAGACGCCACCCAAGGACAAACCATGAGATGGTTCGGCCGCCTGCGCCAAAGCCTGCGGCTGCTTAAAATCGCACATGTGATGGCCTCGCACGGCCTGGGGGCGCTGGCCGTGCGCCTGCATCTGTTCCGCCCCTACTCCTGGATCTTCTACCTGTTCATGCGCAGCGAGCTGCCGCGCGAGACCGGGGCGCAGCTGCGCCGTGTGTTCGAGATGCTGGGCCCGACCTTCATCAAGTTCGGGCAGATGCTGTCCACGCGCGTCGATCTGATGCCGGTCGACGTCGCCGCCGAGCTGAAGAAGCTGCAGGACGACGTGCCGCCGGAGCGGCCGGCGGTGATCCGCACGGCACTCGAGCGCGCCTACCGCCGCCCGCTGACCGGCGAGGACGGCAGCTTCGCCACCTTCGAGGAGGCGCCGGTGGCCGCCGCCTCGATCGCGCAGGTGCATTTCGCCACCCTGCATGACGGGCGCAAGGTGGCGGTGAAGGTGCGTCGCCCGAGCGTGGATCGCACCATCGAGGCGGACCTGGCCATCCTGCGCATGCTGGCCTCCCTGTTCGACCGCTACCTGCCGGAGTACCGGCGGCTGAAGGCGCCCGAGGTGGTCGAGGAGTTCGCGCGCACCATCCGCGAGGAGCTGAACCTGCGCGCCGAGGCGGCGCACGCCAGCCGCTTCGCCGCCAACCTGGCCGGGGTCGAGGGGGTGCGGGTGCCGGCCGTGGTCTGGGACTACACCAAGACGGGGGTGCTGGTCACCGAGCGCGTGGCGGGCACGCCGATCGACGAGCGCGACGAGATCCGTGCCGCCGGCCACGACACCCTGAAGCTGTGCGAGCGTCTGGCCTCCCTGTTCTTCCACATGGTGTTCGTCGACGGCTATTTCCACGCCGACCTGCATCCGGGCAACATTTTCGTGTCCAAGGGCGGCGATATCCTGCTCGTCGATTTCGGCATCGTCGGGCGCATGGACATCGACAGCCGCTGTTATCTCGCCGACATGCTGCTGGCCTTTCTGAAGCAGGACTACCGGCGGGCGGCCGAGGTGCACCTGGAGGCCGGCTACATCCACCCGGACGTCGATTTGTCCGCGTTCGAGGACGCGATGCGCGAGATCGCCGAGCCGATCTTCAACCGGCCGCTGCGCGACATCTCGCTGGCCGAGCTGCTGCTGTACCTGTTCTCGGTTACCGAGCGCTTCCAGATGGAGACACGCCCGGAGCTGCTGCTGCTGCAGAAGACGATGGTGGTCATCGAGGGCGTGGCGCGCGAGCTGGAGCCCGAGGTCAACATCTGGAGCCTGGCCCGTCCGCTGGTCACGGCCTGGGTGGCCGAATACCTCGGCCCGAAGGCCAGGGTCGAGCGCGCCGCGCACCAGTTGAAGCACGGCGTCGAGGCCTGGCTGGCCCTGCCCGACGAGATCACGCGTCTGCTGGCCGAGCCGAATGCGAGTGCGTCCGTGCCGGCACAGGTGGGGGCATCGGAGATGCTGCTCAGGCTGCTCGGGCTGGCGCTGGTGGTGGCGGGAAGCGCGGCCCTGGCCCTGGGCTGGCGGCATGCGCTGGGCTGGCCGGATGTGGCCGGCGCCGCCATGCTCGCCGCCGGCTCGGTGCTTGCATTGCGTTTGCGGCGCTAGGCGATAGCCTGCGCTGCGAATTCCATCCGGGGGTGTGCACCCATGAATCGAGATTTCCTTTTCACCAGCGAATCCGTGTCCGAAGGGCACCCGGACAAGGTGGCTGACCGCATTTCCGACGGGGTGCTGGACGCCATTCTCGAGCAGGACAAGACCGCCCGCGTGGCCTGCGAGACCCTGGTGACCACCGGCATGGCGCTGATCGCCGGCGAGATCACCACCTCGGCGGTCATCGACTACCAGGATGTGGTACGCAGTGCCATCAAGGAGATCGGTTACAATTCCTCGCACATGGGCTTCGACTGGGAATCCTGCGCGGTGCTCGTGTCGCTGGACCGCCAGTCGCCGGATATCGCGCAGGGCGTGGATCATGCCTCCGACGACCCGCTCGACCAGGGCGCCGGCGACCAGGGGCTGATGTTCGGCTACGCCTCCAACGAGACCGAGGTGCTGATGCCGACCCCGATCCATCTGGCACACCAGTTGGTGGAGAAGCAGGCGGCGGTGCGCAAGTCCGGGGGGCTCCCGTTTTTGCGCCCGGATGCCAAGTCGCAGGTCACGGTACGCTATGAGAACAGCAAGCCGGTGGGCATCGATGCGGTGGTGCTGTCCACGCAGCATCATCCTGACATCGGCCACAAGGACCTGTGCGAGGCGGTGATGGAGGAGATCATCAAGCCGGTGCTGGGGTCCACGGACCTGTTGCACAAGGGCACCGAATACCACATCAACCCGACCGGACGCTTCGTGATCGGCGGTCCGGTGGGGGACTGCGGCGTGACCGGCCGCAAGATCATTGTCGACACCTACGGCGGCTTCGGCCACCACGGTGGCGGCGCCTTCTCCGGCAAGGACCCGACGAAGGTGGACCGTTCGGCCTGTTACATGATGCGCCATATCGCCAAGAACATCGTGGCCGCCGGGCTGGCCGATCGCTGCGAGGTGCAGGTTGCCTATGCCATCGGCGTGGCGCATCCTCTCTCCGTGATGATCAACACCTTCGGTACCGGCAAGGTGGACGAGACCAGGCTGTCGCATGCGGTGCGCGAGGTGTTCGACCTGCGTCCGAAGGGTATCGTGCAGCAGCTGGACCTGCTGCGCCCGATCTACGCCAAGACCGCGGCCTACGGCCACTTCGGCCGCGAACTGCCGGAGTTTACCTGGGAGCGTACCGACAAGGTCGAGGCGCTGAAGGCCGCCGTCGGGGCGCTGAAGACCGCCGTCGGGGCGTAAGCGGATATTCCTATCGCCGAGGGGCGCTGCAACCGGTCATCCGGTCAGGCTCGGCACCATAGTTTAACGGCGCCCGTTCATCCTACACTGAACGGAGTATGACCATGAGCGCACAGATGAACCCGACAAACGAATGCCGCGTGGCGGACATGGCGCTGGCCGACTGGGGCCGCAAGGAGATCCGCATCGCCGAGACGGAGATGCCGGGCCTGATGGCCATCCGCGACAAGTATGCGGCCAGCCAGCCATTGAAGGGGGCGCGTATCGCCGGCTCCCTGCACATGACCATCCAGACGGCGGTGCTGATCGAAACGCTGGTCGCCCTCGGTGCCGAGGTCCGCTGGGCGTCCTGCAACATCTTCTCCACCCAGGACCATGCCGCCGCCGCCATCGCCGCCGACGGCGTGCCGGTATTCGCGTTCAAGGGCGAATCGCTGACCGAATACTGGGAGTTCACGCACCGCATCATGGAATGGAGTGATGGCGGTACCCCGAACATGATCCTCGACGACGGCGGCGACGCCACGCTGCTGGTGATCCTCGGCGCCAAGGCCGAGAAGGATCCGTCGGTGATCGAAAAGCCCGAGAGCGAGGAGGAGGAGGCCCTGTACGCCGCCATCAAGGCGAGGCTGGCCAAGGATCCGGGCTTCTATTCGCGCATCAAGGCCAACATCAAGGGCGTGACCGAGGAGACGACCACCGGCGTGCACCGGCTGTACCAGATGGCCGCGAAGGGTGAGCTGCCGTTCCCGGCCATCAACGTCAACGATTCCGTGACCAAGTCCAAGTTCGACAACCTGTATGGCTGCCGCGAATCGCTGATCGACGGCATCAAGCGCGCCACCGACGTGATGATCGCCGGCAAGATCTGTGTCGTGCTCGGCTACGGCGACGTCGGCAAGGGCTGCGCCCAGGCCTTCCGCGGCATGGGCGCCACCGTGTGGGTGACCGAGATCGACCCGATCTGCGCCCTGCAGGCGGCGATGGAGGGTTACCGCGTCGTCGACATGGAAGAGGCCTGCAAGCGTGCCGACATCTTCGTCACCACCACCGGAAACTTCCATGTCATCACCCACGAGCACATGGCGGCGATGAAGGATCAGGCCATCGTCTGCAACATCGGCCATTTCGACAACGAGATCGATGTCGCGAGCCTGAAGAAATACGAATGGGAGAACGTCAAGCCGCAGGTCGACCAGATCATCTTCCCGGACGGCCACCGCATCACGCTGCTGGCCGAAGGAAGGCTGGTGAATCTCGGCTGCGCCACCGGGCACCCGAGCTTCGTGATGTCCAACTCCTTCTCCAACCAGACGCTGGCCCAGATCGAACTGTTCGGCCGCACCGATGCCTACGAGGCCAAGGTGTACACGCTGCCGAAGCAGCTGGACGAGGAGGTGGCGCGCCTGCATCTGGCCAAGATCGGTGCACACCTGACCCGACTGACCGCCAGGCAGGCCGATTACATCGGCGTGCCGGTCGACGGTCCGTTCAAGCCGGATCTCTACCGCTACTGATGCGTCTCGTTACGCTGCTGTCCCTGCTGCTGTTCCCGCTGATGGCCTGGGCACAGGATGCGGCGGCACCCGCCCCGGCGGCGTCCGCGGCGGCTGCCTCCAAGGCCACGGCTGCCGATACGAAATCCGCCGGCACGTCGCCGTCCGCCCCCACAGTCGCGGCCAAGCCAGCCGACACTGCGGCCAAGGGGGCGGCGGCATCGGGTTCGCCGACGAATTCCGCCAAGCCCGCTGCGAAGGCGGTCAAGGCTCCGCCAGCGGCTTCCTCCGCCAAGGCCCCGGCCAAGTCTGACGCGGCCCCGGCGGTGGTGCCGACGGCACCGGCGGCAGGCCCCGGTTCGCCGGATGCCCGCTTCGACAAGACCGGCGACGGCCTGGTGGATGCGGCCGACTGGGCGCTGATGACGGAGAAGGAAAAGGAGGATTACGCCCGCGCCTCGTTAAAGGCCCTGGGCGAGGATCCGGACGCTCAGGTCGGCAACGGCCAGACCCTGCTCGATCAGTACCTGGCCGGTCTGCGCGCCGTATACAAATAGGCGTGATCCCGCAGTTTCTTTGTGTTGATTTCGTCCGGGGATAATGGTAGTAATCGCCCCCGAAAAGCGGGGGGGCTGGTTTCTCAGCATGTGGATGATGCCGCATCCGGTGGTCCGGTGACCGGGCACGGAGGCGGCGCTCGGGTCGGGAGAATAAACCTTCGCGGTATCCTGATCACACAGGCAGCCGTCGCCGGTCTGGCTTCCGCGGTCGTGGCGCTTGTGGCGGATTGGCTCGATGGCCTGTCGTTGCTGTACGGAGCGGCACTGATGTCGGCCAACGGTATATGGTTGTACCGAGGAATCGAACAGGCAGTGAGCCATGGATCAGGCGACGGGCAGCGGGCGTTGTATCGCTCGGCAGTCTTCCGCTTCGTTGCCCTGCTGCTGGCGCTGGCGCTGGCCTACGCTGCGGGATTGTTTTTGCCCTGGGTGGCGGCGGGAATGCTGGCCGCCCAGGCGGTTGTATATGTCTATGGTCTGGCGGGCGCATGGCGCGTCCGGTCCGGGACCTAGAATTTAGAGAGGGGGGTCTGCGTTGGCGGAGCCACATAGCAGCGGCATAGCCGAGCATCTTCATTACTGGACCTATGTTGTCGAGAAGGGCCATCCGTTCATGCAGATCCATCTGGACACCATGATTCTGACCCTCGTCATCGCCGGCGCCATGGTGATCTTCTCGCTGTGGCTGAAGGGGCGGCTGGTCGAGGGCACGCCGAGCGGCACGCAGAACTTCGTCGAATCGGTCATCGATTTCATCAACGAGACGGTGCGCGACAATTTCCCGGTGCACAATCCGCTGGTCGCGCCGCTGGCGCTGACCATCTTCGTGTTCGTGTTCCTGTGCAACACCATGGACATTCTGCCGGCCTATACGATGGACACCATCGCCCACGCGTTCGGGATCGCGAGTTTCCGCCAGGTGCCGACCAACGATCTGAACCTGCCGGTGGCGATGGCGGTGTCGGTGTTCGTGCTGGCCTTGTATTACGAGTTCAAGCTCAAGCCAGTGCATTTCATCAAGGAGCTGTTGTTCGAGCCCTTCGCCAGCCTGCTGCTCAACGCCAAGAACCCGATCGTCAAGGTGCTCGGCGTGGTGCTGATCCCGATCAACCTGATCCTGAAGATCGTCGAGGAAGTGGCCAAGCCCCTGAGTCTCTCCTTCCGACTGTTCGGCAATATGTTCGCCGGCGAGGTGATTTTCCTGCTGATCGCCTTTCTGCTGCTCAGCGGCGGCGTCGTCGGCAAGTTCTTCGGCTTTTTCGTCGGTTTTGGCTGGTCGATCTTCCACCTGTTCATCGGCCTGCTGCAGGCATTCATTTTCATGATTCTTACCGTGGTGTACCTGTCGATCGCGCACCAGCCGGTGGAACATTGAACAGCCGGCGACGCATGAGTTTGGCTTTTGATTTTAGATAGTAGTACTGAGGAGTAACACATGGACGCACATACGATTATCACCGCTGCAACCGCCATCTCGGTGGGCGTGATCCTGGCCGCTGCCGGCCTGGGCTCGGCCATCGGCTGGGGCCTGATCACCTCCAAGACGCTCGAGGGCATCGCCCGCCAGCCCGAGATGCGCCCGCAACTGATGTTCAATATGTTCATCTTTGCCGGCCTGATGGAGTCCTTCCCGTTCATCATCATGGCCTTCGCGCTGTGGTTCCTGTTCGCCAACCCGTTCCATTGATCGGCCGGGGCGGGCACGGCCCGGACGCACATTGTAAGCTTTGAGGTGATCCGATGAGTATTGATCTTACATTCATCATGCAGATTTTGGTCTTCGTGGCCTTGTGTATTTTTCTATACAAGATCCTTTACGGGCCGCTGAACACCCTGATGGAGACGCGCGCCAAGCGTATCGCAGACGGTCTGGCGGCCGCCGAGGCCGGCGAGCAGGCCAAGACCGAGGCCGAGGCCCAGATCGCCGAGGCGCTGAAGATCGCCAAGACCAAGGCCCAGGAGATCGTGGCCGCCGCCGAAAAGCGCGCGGCCGAGATCCACGAGGAGGCCGTGAACAAGGCCCGGGGCGAGGCAGAGCAGATCGTTTCCGGCGCTCGCGAGGAGATCAATGCCGAGCTGGGTCGCGCCCGCCAGGCGCTGCGCCAGGAGGTTGCCGATCTCGCCATCCTGGCCGCCGAACGCGTGGTCGAGTCCGAGCTGGATGCCGCGCGCCACGGCAAGCTGATCGAGGGCATCGTCAGCAAGGGTTTCGGTAACGCATGAGAACGCAGCAGGTCTCCCGCCGCTACGCCCGGGCCCTGTTCGAGCTTGAACAGGAGGGCGCCAAGAACCGCGCCGCGCTCGAGAAGCTGGCGGCCGTGGCTGCCGTGGGCGACGTGCAGGACGTGCTGGGCAACCCCAACTACGCCGCATCGCTGAAGGCATCGGTGCTGGAGAAGGCGGCGGGTTCGCTGCCGGCGGAGATGAAGCGGCTGGTGAGCTTGTTGTGCGAGCGGGGCAAGGCGGAGCTGCTGCCCGAGATTGATGCGCTGTTCGAACAGATGATGCGCCAGGCCGAAAGCGAGGTGGAGGCCGAGGTGGTTTCCGCCGTCAAGCTCAGTGAGGCGCAGAAGAAGAACCTGGCCAAGGTGCTGGGTGACATCAGCGGCCGCAGCGTGCGCCTGAGCGTCAGCGAGGACAAATCGATCCTCGGCGGTCTGGTGGTGCGCATCGGCGACCGGCTGATCGATTATTCGGTGCGCTCGCGCCTGGAGGCCCTGAAACGGGCCATGGCGGCGTAGGCGACCGCGTCATAGACGAATTATTGTTGAGGCTTTGAGGTAACAAACAAGATGAAACTCGATACCGCAGAAATCAGTTCAATCATCAAAGAGCAGATCAAGGGCTTTGAGGCATCCGCGTCGGACGCCAACATCGGCCAGATCATCTCGGTCGCCGACGGCGTGGCCCTGGTGCACGGCCTGTCCGGCGCCATGGCCGGCGAGATGCTGGAGTTCCCGGACAACACCATTGGCATGGTGCTGAACCTCGAGGAGGACTGCGTCGGCGCCGTGATCTTCGGCCCCTGCGAGCACCTGCGCGAAGGCGACCAGGTCAAGTGCACCGGCAAGATCTTCCAGGTGCCGGTGGGCCCCGAACTGAAGGGCCGTGTCGTCAACCCGCTCGGCCAGCCGATCGACGGCAAGGGTCCGATCAAGGCCTCCGGCTTCGACGCCATCGAGAAGATCGCCCCGGGTGTGATCGAGCGCAAGTCGGTGGACCAGCCGCTGCAGACCGGCATCAAGGCCATCGACTCGATGGTGCCGATCGGCCGCGGCCAGCGTGAGCTGATCATCGGCGACCGCCAGACCGGCAAGACCGCCATCGCCATCGATACCATCATCAACCAGGCCTCGACCGGCGTCACCTGCGTGTATGTCGCCATCGGCCAGAAGGCATCGACGGTGGCCACCGTCGTGCGCACGTTGCGCGAGCACGGCGCCCTGGACAACACGATCATCGTCTCCGCTTCGGCCTCCGAGTCGGCAGCGCTGCAGTTCATTGCACCGTACTCCGGCTGCACCATGGGCGAGTACTTCCGCGACCGCGGCGAGGACGCGCTGATCATCTACGACGATCTGACCAAGCAGGCCTGGGCCTACCGCCAGGTATCGCTGATCCTGCGCCGCCCGCCGGGCCGCGAGGCCTATCCGGGCGACGTGTTCTACCTGCACTCGCGCCTGTTGGAGCGTGCCTCGCGCGTCGACGAGCGCTACGTCGAGGCCATCACCAAGGGCAAGGTCAAGGGTAAGACCGGTTCCTTGACGGCGCTGCCGATCATCGAGACGCAGGAAGGCGACGTGTCCGCCTTCGTGCCGACCAACGTCATCTCGATCACCGACGGCCAGATCTTCCTGGAGACCAGCCTGTTCAACGCCGGCTTGCGCCCGGCCATCAACGCCGGCCTGTCCGTGTCCCGCGTTGGCGGTGCCGCCCAGACCAAGGCGATGAAGAAGGTCGGCGGCGGCCTGCGCCTGGACCTGGCCCAATACCGCGAGCTGGCGGCCTTCGCCCAGTTCGCTTCCGATCTGGACGAGGCCACCCGCAAGCAGATTGAGCGCGGCAAGCGCGGTGTCGAGGTGCTGAAGCAGGACGAGAACAGCCCGATGAGCGTGGCCGAGATGACCGCCATCCTGTATGCGCTGAACAACGGCGATCTGGACGATGTGCCGGCCAACAAGATCGTCGGCTTCGAGAAGGCGTACATGGCCTTCCTGGCTTCGCAGCATGCGGCACTGATCGAGGGCTTGAATGCCAAGCCGGAGCTGAGCGAGCAGGTTGTCGAGGGTCTGAACAAGGCGATTGCCGCGTTCAAGGCCACCGGCACCTACTAAAGGGGTAGCACGTGGCTTCAGCCAAGGAGATCCGGGGGCAGATCAAGGCCATCCAGAACACGGCCAAGATCACCAAGGCCATGGAAATGGTGGCCGCCTCCAAGATGCGCAAGGCCGAGGACAACGTGAAGTCTTCCCGCGCCTATGCCGAAGGCGTCGCCCGCGTGATCGCCAACCTGATGCAGGCGCATCCGGAGTATAAGCATCCGTTCATCGTGCCGCGCGCGTCGGTCAGGCGCATCGGCCTGATCATGATCAGCACGGACAAGGGCCTGTGCGGTCCGCTGAACACCAACGCCTTCAAGGCCACCGTGGCGCTGATGAAGGGCAAGGATTTGCCGGTCGAGGCCTACACCATCGGCCGCCGTGCCGGCATGTTCATGCGCCGCATCGGCGGCGATGTGAAGGGTATCGCCGAGAATGTCCCCGATTCGCCGGAGCTGAAGGATATCCTCGGCGTGGTGACGCTGGCCATGGAGCACTATCAGAACGGGGAGATCGACGAATTACACCTGGTGTTCAACCAGTTCGTCAACACCCTGACCCAGACGCCGACGACCATGCAGCTCTTGCCCTGTCCTGATCCGGCCGAGGTCAAGCATCCGGGCTACTGGGACTACATCTATGAGCCGGACAGCCGCGAGGTGCTGAACCAGCTGATGCGCCGCTACATCGAGTCCCTGGTGTTCCACGGCATGCTCGAGAACAAGGCCTGCGAGCAGTCCGCGCGCATGGTGGCGATGAAGAGCGCCACCGACAACGCCAAGGAGATCGTCAACGATCTGAGCATCACGTATAACAAGGCGCGGCAGGCCGCCATCACCCAGGAGCTGGCGGAGATCTGTGCCGGCGCCGGTGCCGGCCAGTAATTTCGTATTGATTGTCTTTAGAGAGGTAGAGCGATGAGCGTAGGAAAAATTGTGCAGGTGATCGGTCCCGTCGTGGACGTCCGCTTTGCGGACGGCGAGCTGCCCTTCATCTATAACGCATTGAAGCTGAAGAATCCGAAGCTGACGCTGGAGGTGCAGCAGCACCTGGGCGACAGGACGGTGCGCGCCATTGCGATGGGAACGACCGACGGCCTGTGCCGCGGCATGGAGGTCGAGGACACGGGTGCCCAGATCACGGTGCCGGTGGGCAAGGCCACATTGGGCCGCATCATGAACGTGCTGGGCGACGGCATCGACTTCGACGGCGCGGACGTCAAGTCAGAGGACCGCTGGGGGATTCACCGTTCCGCCCCGGCCTTCGACGAGCTGGCCCCGGCCCAGGAGATCCTCGAAACGGGCATCAAGGTCATCGACCTGATGGCGCCGATCGCCAAGGGCGGCAAGGTCGGCCTGTTCGGCGGTGCCGGCGTGGGCAAGACCGTCAACATGATGGAACTGATCAACAACATCGCCAAGGCGCACGGCGGCTACTCGGTGTTCGCCGGTGTCGGTGAGCGTACCCGTGAGGGCAACGACTTCTATTACGAGATGAAGGAATCGAAGGTGCTGGACAAGGTGGCCCTGGTGTACGGCCAGATGAACGAGCCGCCGGGCAACCGTCTGCGCGTGGCCCTGACCGGGCTGACCATGGCCGAGTATTTCCGTGACGAAGGCCGTGACGTGCTGATCTTCATCGACAACATCTACCGCTACTCGCTGGCCGGTGTGGAGGTGTCCGCACTGCTGGGCCGCATGCCGTCGGCCGTGGGTTACCAGCCGAACCTGGCCGAGGAGATGGGCCGTCTGCAGGAGCGCATCGCCTCGACCAAGGTCGGCTCGATCACCTCCGTGCAGGCCGTGTACGTGCCGGCGGACGATTTGACCGATCCGGCGCCGGCCACGACCTTCGCCCACCTGGATTCGACGATCGTGCTGTCCCGCCAGATCGCCGAGCTCGGTATCTACCCGGCCGTGGACCCGCTGGACTCCACCAGCCGCCAGCTGGACCCGAAGGTCATCGGCCTGGAGCACTACGAGGTGGCCCAGAGCGTGCAGAAAACGCTGCAGCGCTACAAGGAGCTGCAGGACATCATTGCCATCCTGGGCATGGACGAGCTGTCCGACGAGGACAAGCTGGTCGTGGCCCGTGCGCGCAAGGTGCAGCGCTTTTTGTCACAGCCGTTCCACGTGGCCGAGGTGTTCACCGGTTCTCCGGGCGTCTACTGCAAGCGCGATGACACCATCCGCGCCTTCAAGGGCATCCTGGCCGGCGAGTACGACCACCTGCCCGAGCAGGCCTTCTACATGGTCGGTTCCATCGAGGAGGCCGTGGTCAAGGCCGAGAAGATGGCGGCCAAAGCCTGATGAGTACCAAGATTACGGTGCTGGTGGCCACTGCCGAGCGTGAGGTCTATCGCGGTGAGGCAGACATGCTGGTGGCGCCCGGCCGGGCCGGGGAGCTCGGCATTCTGCCCAAGCATTCACCGCTGCTCGCATCCTTGATGCCGGGGGAGCTGCGTGTCACCAGCGGCGAACATGTCGACGAGGTATTCATCTCCGGCGGCTTCATGGAGGTGCAGCCGGACATGATCACGGTGCTGGCCGATTCGGCTGAACGCGCCACCGACCTCGACGAGGCGCAGGCCGCCACGGCCGCCCGCGAGGCGGAAGCCAAGGTGGAAGCCAAGAACGGCGATATCGATCTGGCGATGGCCGAGGCGGAACTGGCCATTGCCACCGCCCGCCTTGCCTGGCTGAAAAAGAAAAAGAAACACTGATCCCTCCCAGGGATCGTTGACAGGGCTGCCGTCGGGCGGCCCTTTTGTTTTCTGCGGCCCCCATCGTGATGGCGACCACACCGGCTGGCCGGGCGTCCGGCTAGGCTGGCTGCTTTGCAAGGCATGCCGCTTATGTCAGCCTGCGGTGTCGATATTCCAAGCGTGGAGGAGTCATGGTCGCCCCGCTCCATCATCCCGAACTCCAGGTGTGTGTGCTGGCCGCCGGCCAGGGCAAGCGTATGCGCTCGGCCAGACCCAAGGTGCTGCACAAGGTGCTGGGCAAGGCCATGATCGATTACGTGCTGCACACGGTGGAGGAACTTGGCCCCCACGGCATTGCCGTGGTCACCGGACACGGCAGCGATGCGGTGCAGGCGCACATCGGCCAGCCGGCGAACCTGGAATGGGTGATCCAGGACAAACAGCTCGGTACCGGCCACGCCGTCAAGCAGGTCGAACAGGTGATTAAGAACGTGCGTGACGTGATGATCGTCTGCGGCGACACGCCGCTGCTTACCAGCGAAACATTGCTGAGCCTGCTGCAGGCCCATACCGATGGTGAGGCGCAGGTGACGGTGTTGACGGCGAAGCCGGCCGATGTCCATGGCTATGGGCGCATCATCCGCGATGCCGCCGGCGAGTTGACGGCCATCATCGAGGAGAAGGATGCCAGTGACGCGCAGCGCCGGCTCAGTGAGGTCAGCAGCGGCATCTACTGCGTGCGCCACGATGTGCTGTTCAAGCTGCTGCACCAGATCGAGAACCGCAATGCCCAGGGTGAGTATTACCTGCCGGACATCGTGCCCATCGCCCTCGCCAACGGCATGAAGGTCGATTCGATCTGCATGGAGGATGAATCGGAGATGCTGGGCGTGAACAACCGCGAGCAGCTGGCCGAGGTCGAGGCGATCATGCAGCAGCGGATCATCCGCGACTGGCAATTGAACGGCGTGACCATCGAACAGCCGACGACCGTGCGCATCGAGGCCAATGTGCTGATCGGCGCCGATACCGTGATCCACGCCGGCACGCAGCTGCTGGGCTCCACGCACATCGGCGACGATTGCGAGCTGGGCCCCTATGCGGTGCTGCAGGATGCCTGGCTGGATGACGGCACCACCGTGTATGCCTTCTCCCACATTCAGCAGGCCAGCGTCGGCGCCGGCTCCAGGGTCGGGCCGTTCGCGCGCCTGCGCCCCGAGGCCAAGCTCGATGAGCATGTGCATATTGGCAATTTCGTTGAGATCAAGAAGTCGGTGATCGGCCGTGACAGCAAGATCAATCACCTCAGTTACGTCGGCGATACGACGATGGGCGAGGATTGCAATATCGGTGCCGGTACCATCACCTGCAACTACGATGGCGCCAACAAGCATCCGACCACCATCGGCGATCATGTGTTCGTCGGCTCCGACACCAAGCTGGTCGCGCCGGTCGAGGTGGCCGACGGGGCCACGATCGGGGCCGGCAGCATCATCACCCGCAATGTGGCGCCCGGCGGCCTGACGTTGTCAGCGCGCCCGGACCAGCGGCATGTGCCGGGCTGGCAGCGGCCGGCGAAAAAACCGGGCTGACGCATGTGCGGCATCATCGGGGCGCTGGCCTCCCGGTCGGTGCAGGATCTGCTGCTGACGGCACTGCAGCGCATGGAATACCGCGGCTACGACAGCGCCGGCATCTGCACCCTGGCGGACGGCGATTTCCGATGCGAGAAGCGGGCCGGCAAACTGGATAAGCTGAGGCGGGCGGTGGATGCCCATCCGCTGCCGGGCCGCATCGGTATCGGCCACACCCGCTGGGCGACGCACGGGGTTCCCAACGAGACCAATGCGCACCCCCACCGTACCGACTCGGTGGCCACCGTGCACAACGGCATCATCGAGAATTACGAGGCGCTGAAGCATGAGCTGACCCTGCACGGCGAAGGCTTTGTCTCGGATACCGACACCGAGGTGGTACCGGTATTGCTGGGCTCGCTGCTCAGAGAGACAGCGGACCCGTTGGCGGCCTGGGGGCGGATGCTGGAGCGCCTGCAGGGGGCCTATGCGCTGGTGACGCTGATGCGCGATGCACCGGATCGGCTGTGGTTCGCCCGCAGGGGCAGTCCCCTGCTGTTGGCGCGCGGGCGCGGTAGGGTGCTCGCGGCCTCGGACGCCATGGCGGTGGCGGGCATGGCCGATGAGATCGCGTACCTGCAGGACGGGGAATGGGGCGTGGCCGGGCTTGAACAATGCCACGTCTACGGTGCGGACGGAGAGGCCGTGGCACTGGAATGGCGGCCGATGCCGGATATCCAGGCGGAGGGCGACAAGGGCGGATTCGCGCATTACATGGAGAAGGAGATCCACGAGCAGCCGGAGGTGCTGGCCGGCATGCTCGAGGCGTACGTGCGTGGCTCGGGCATCCATTTTCCCGAGGCCGCGCAGCTGCATGCGGCGCCGCTGCCGGAGCGCATGGTCATGGTGGCATGCGGCACGTCCTACCATGCGGCGCTGACCGCCCGCTACTGGCTGGAGCGCTACCTGAAGATTCCGGTCGAGGTCGATGTGGCCTCGGAATACCGCTATCGCGACCCGGTGATCGGCAAGAACACCTGGCTGGTGACCCTGTCACAGTCGGGCGAGACCGCCGACACGCTGGAGGCCCTGCGCCTGTTCAAGGCAAAGACGCCGGACAATCTGGCGCTGGCCTTCTGCAATGTGCCGCATGCGTCGCTGGCGCGCGAATCCGACGCGATGATCCAGCTGCATGCCGGCCCTGAGATCGGCGTGGCCTCGACCAAGGCGTACACCGCCCAGCTGTTGGCCCTGGCGCTGTTCACGCTACTGATGGCCAGCCGGGCGGGGGCGATGAAATCCCGGGAGCTTGAGGAACATCTGGAGAAGCTGCGCGGGGCCGTCGTGGCCATGCGTGATTTCCTGGCCGAGGGCAAGGCGCGGGTGGAGGCGGTGGCCGAGTTTTTCCATGGGGCGGTGGGCGCCCTGTTCCTCGGCCGCGGGCCCTGTTACCCGTTGGCGCTGGAAGGGGCATTGAAGCTGAAGGAGATTTCCTACCTGCATGCCGAGGGCTATGCAGCCGGCGAGATGAAGCATGGGCCGATCGCCCTGATCGATGCGAACCTGCCGGTGGTGGTGATTGCACCGCGCCAATACCATCTGGAGAAGGTGCTGTCGAACCTCAAGGAGGTGCAGGCCAGGGGGGCAAGGATCGTGCTGATCACCGATCTTCCCGAGAGCGAATGGCCGGTGAACACCAGCGGCGTGATCACGGTTGCTGAGGGGGATTACTTCACCACGCCCCTGCTGGTGGCCGTGCCGTTGCAGCTGATTGCCTACGATGTGGCCAGGAACAAGGGCACGGATGTGGATCAGCCGCGCAATCTGGCCAAGTCGGTGACGGTCGAATGAGTGCCCACGTTTATTTTGACAGCGATTCTACGAGCTCCTACGCTAGGGAAGACGTGGAAATCAGCGGCAAAACAAAGGTGTACGGTATCATGGGATTCCCGGTCGAGCATTCGTTGTCACCCACCTTTCAGGCCGAGTTTTTCCGTCAGTTTGCAGTCGATGGTGTCTATGTGCCGTTCGCCGTGACGCCCGGCAAGGTGCGCGAGGCGCTGGCCGGACTGATGGCAATCGGGGTGGAGGGGTTCAACGTGACGGTACCGCATAAAGAGTCTGTATGCGAATGGGTACGCAGGGACGCGGATGCCGAGGCGATCGGCGCGGTCAATACCGTGCGGCGCGGCAGCGACGGGACCTGGGAAGCGACCAACACCGACTGGCGTGGGTTTGCCGGCGTGCTGCAGGCCCTGGGTGCCGATGTCAGGGGTAGCGAGGTGTTGTTGTTCGGTGCCGGCGGTACCGCCCGGGCTGTACTGCATGCCCTCGCCCAGCTCGGCACCTCCGTCGTCCATGTGTGCAACCGGGGTCAGCAGCGCCTGACCGAGTTTCTGGCGCATGCGCGCCGGCGCTACCCTGCCACGCATCTCCAGCCGGTGGCCTGGGACCAGGATGCGGTGGCTGCGGCGGCATCCGCCAGCCACGTGGCCATCAATACCACCAGCATCGGCATGGACGCGCAGTCAGGGCCGTTCCCCTTTACGCTGGCGGGCGACGGGGTCGCCATCGATACCGTATACGCGCCGCACGGCCCGACCGCATTCAGCACCGCCGCCGCGCAGGCGGGGCGGCAGGCGGTGGACGGCTTACCCATGCTGGTGGCGCAGGGTGCCGAATCCTTCGCCTTCTGGCATCCGGGCAAGCATCCGGATCGCCTGGCCACGCTGCGCTGGCTGGAGCGCAGGCTGGGCCGGGAAGCGGCACCGGTAACGGGCTGGGGGCAGGCATGAAACAGACGCGCCTCGGGGACATGCTGGTGCGTCTGCAGCGTATCACGCCCGACCAGCTGGAAGCGGTGAAGCGCGAGATGACGCTGCAGGGCGATTCCCTGACCACCGAGCTGGTGAAGATGAACATCTTCAGCGAGGAGGAGCTTGCAGGGGTCATTGCCAAGGCGTTCGGGCGCCCGCTGATCAATCTGGACGCCATCCAGGTGCCGAAGGATCTGGCCAAGATATCCATCGAGGTGTTGCGCAAGAACGTGGTGCTGCCGGTGCAGCGCAAGGGCAATGTGCTGACGCTGGCGGTAGCGGATCCCTACGACATCAACAGCCTGGACGAGATCGCCTTCATCAGCGGCTGCCAGGTCGACGTGGTGATCGCCCGGGAAAGCCAGCTGCAGAAGAAGCTCGATTCCCTGTCCGATGCCGAGGAACACCTCGAGGAGGTGATGCAGGACCTGGGTGCCAACGACATGCAGGTGGTGGAAACCGCCGAGGACGAGGTCGACGAGCATATGCTGACGGCGGAGACCGAGGCGGCCCCCATCGTCAAGCTGGTGAACCTGATCCTGCTCGATGCGATCAAGCGCGGGGCGTCCGATATCCATCTGGAGCCTTATGAAAAGGTGATGCGCGTGCGCTACCGCATCGACGGTGTGTTGCACGAGATCATGCGGCCACCGTCGAAGATGAAGGAATCAATCGTTTCGCGTCTGAAGATCCTGTCCCGCCTGGACATCTCGGAGCGGCGTTTGCCCCAGGACGGACGTATCAAGCTGCGCCTGTCCAAGGCCAAGACCGTGGATTTCCGCGTGTCGGTGCTGCCGACGCTGTTCGGCGAGAAGGTGGTCATGCGCCTGCTCGATCCCTCCAACCTGATGCTGGACATGACCAAGCTCGGCTACGACGCGCAGGAGCTGGCCTGGTTCAAGCATGCCATCCACCAGCCCTACGGCATGGTGCTTGTGACCGGCCCGACCGGCTCCGGCAAGACCGTCAGCCTGTACTCGGCGGTGTCCGAGCTCAACCAGCCCGGCGTCAATATCTCCACGGCCGAGGATCCGGTCGAGTTCAATTTCATGGGCATCAACCAGGTCAACGTACGGCCGGATATCGGTCTCGATTTTCCGGCGGCCCTGCGCTCCTTCCTGCGCCAGGATCCCGATATCATCCTGATCGGCGAAATCCGCGACCACGATACGGCGGCGATCGGTATCAAGGCGGCATTGACCGGCCATCTGGTGCTGGCCACGCTGCATACCAACGACGCGCCATCGACCATGGTGCGCCTGACCAACATGGGCATCGAGTCGTTTCTGGTCGGTTCGGCCGTGAACCTGGTGACCGCCCAGCGCCTGGCGCGCCGGAACTGCAAGGAGTGCTCGCAGCCGATCGAGGTGCCGCCCCAGGCCCTGATCGATGCCGGCGTGCCGAAAGAGGAGGTCGGATCGTTCAAGGTCATGCAGGGCAAGGGCTGCGGCATCTGCAACGGTACCGGCTACAAGGGCCGTGTCGGTATCTACCAGGTGATGCCGGTGTTTGAAGAGATTCGCCAGGCTGTCTACGCTGGCAAGAATACCGACGAACTCAATGCCATCGCCGTGGCCAAGGGGGTGCGCACCCTGCGCATGACGGCCCTGGCGAAGGTGAAGAGCGGCGATATTTCCCTGGAAGAATGCCTTAGGGTAACGGTGGCAGACTGATGGCAATATATCTATGGCACGCAAAGACCCGATCGGGGCAGGAACGCAGTGGCGAGCTGGAGGTCGCGAACAGGGACGTGGCGAACGCCACACTTCGCCGTCAGGGATTCATCGACATCAAGGTCAAGAAGAAACCGACCGAGATCGTCATTTTTCCGGAGAAGGTGAAGGAGAAGGACATCACGGTCTTCTTCCGTCAGTTGTCGACGATGATCAATGCCGGTCTACCGCTGGTGCAGTGCTTCGAACTGGCTGAGAACGGTTCGGAAAAGAAGGCGATGATCAAGCTGCTGAAGGACGTACGCCATGAGCTCGAAAGCGGCAACCCGCTGGGCGAGAGCATGCGCAAGTTTCCCAGGGAGTTCGATCGCCTGACCTGCTCCCTGGTCGAGGCCGGCGAGCAGGGCGGTATCCTGGACACGATCCTGTTGCGCCTGTGCAGCTACAAGGAAAAGGCCATGGCCCTGAGGGGAAAGATCAAGTCGGCGATGGTCTATCCGATCTCGATCATCACCGTCGCCTTCATCGTCACGGCCATCCTGATGATTTTCGTGATCCCCGTGTTCTCCGATATGTTCTCCAGCATGGGTGCTGCGCTGCCGGTGCCGACGCAGATCACCATTGCCATCTCCAATGCCTTCGTCAAGTACTGGTATCTGGTGTTGTTCGGCCCCATCATCCTGGTGTTCGCCATCCGCTACATCTACAAGACGCCGCAGGGGCACTACCAGTTCGACAAGCTGTTGCTGAACATTCCGGTGCTGGGCGATGTGCTGCGCAAGGGCGCGGTCGCCCGCTTCTGCCGCACCTTCTCGACCCTGGTGGCGGCCGGCGTGCCGATTCTGGACGCGCTCGACACGGTGGCGGAGACCTCGGGTAACGTGGTGATCGAGGGTGTGATCCGCGAGTCCAAGGAATCCATCAGCCAGGGCCAGACCCTGACGGCGCCGCTGGCGACCAGCAAGGTGTTCCCGGTGATGGTGACCCAGATGATTTCGATCGGCGAGCAGACCGGTACGCTCGAGACCATGCTGGGCAAGATCGCGGATTTCTACGAGGAGGAGGTGGATACGGCGGTGGACAGCATGACCTCCCTGATGGAGCCGTTCATCATGGCCTTTCTCGGCGTGGTGATCGGAGGCTTGGTCATCTCCATGTATCTGCCGATCTTCCAGATGGCTGCGGTGGTCAGCGGCAGTTAACACGACGCATTCGGTTTTTATGGGTGATGTCGCGGATCTGGTGAAGCAACCTGCCGCCGGCGGGGTTGGGCTGTATCTGTCCCGGTTGGTGGTTCTGCTGGCGGTCTCATCGATCGTCGTCGCCTTTTATATCGGTTCCGCATTGGCATTCCAGCACCAGGTGCTGGTTTTCCTCGCCGTTCTAGGCGTCCTTTTGCTGATGCTGCAGGCCCTGATGTTGCGGGTTTCCCGGGACCTCACGGTGCGCGTGGTCAGCCAACTGGGACCGGACCTGCTCTTGGTCGGGGGCCTGATTTTTGCCACGGCCGGTATCCAGAGCCCGTTTTCCTTCCTGATCGGCCTGATCATCATCGCCGCCGGCATGTATGTCGACGTCATGCTGGTGCTGGTGTTCAGCATCGTCGGCTGCGTGGTGTACCTGCTTGCCGCTTACAGCTTCGGGATGTGGAGTCTTTGGCAGCCCAGCGTGGCCGATACCCTGCATATCCTGCTGCAGACCTCGGCCTTCCTGCTCGTGGGCGGTGCCATGGCTGCCCTGGCCCGCCGCCAGGCCGAATTGCGGGCCAAGGGGCAGGCGGTCGAACTCCGGCACCAAAGTCTGCAGGATCTGCATGCCCAAGCCATGTCGACGATGCGTGAAGGGATGCTCGTGCTGGGCGGGGATCTGCAGGTCCATGACAGCAATCCGGCAGCCCAGCGCATCATGGGGGCAAGCCAACCCCTGGTGGGACGGGCAGCGATGGACATCTTTTCCGGTCAGCCGGGGCTTCGGGCCTTTTTCCATCAGTCCAGGCGCGACATGTTCCAGTTCGAATGGAACAGGGGGGGGCAGGTGTGTCTGGTGACCATCGCCCCACTGCCCAGTGATGATGCGGAACGCTCCTGGCTGATCACCCTGGTCGATCTCAGTGAACGCCGGACGCTGGAGCGTCGCCTGAATGAGCAGGAGAAACTGGCGGCACTCGGCCAGATGTCCGCCATGCTGGCGCACGAACTGCGCAATCCGCTGCAGACCATCGGTCAGGCGGTGGAGCTTCTGACCGCGCAGAAAAAACAAAACGAAAACCTGAAGGGGATCATCGGTGACGAAATCCGACGCCTGAACCGACTGGTGACCGATATGCTGACCTATACGACTCCGCTGAAGCCGGCACCGGAGCAGGTGCGCCCGTCCGATCTGCTGGAAACCGCAGTGCTGCAGGTGGATATCGATGGTCGCCAGGGCGTGCACTGGCAAACGGATATAAAAGAGCTCGCGCTGGACCCGGGGCATTTCCGCCTTGTCCTGGACAATCTGTTGCGCAATGCTCTGGAGGCCAGTTCCGAGCCGGGAACGGTGCAGGTGGATCTGAAGCGCGGCAGCGAACACCCGGAGCGATGGTTGCTTACGGTGTCGGATCGTGGAAGCGGCGTCGATGAGGCCGTGCGCCAGCGTCTGTTCGAACCCTTTGCGCGCGGACGGCCCGGTGGCACGGGCCTGGGGCTGGCCACGGTCTGGCAGGTCTGCCGGGCCAACGGCTGGACGGTCGACGTGGACAGCGGTCCCGATGGTACGCGGTTCCGCGTCAGCGGGGACATCCGTCCGGAGCAGCATAGAGGAGGGAATAGGCATGGCTGAGGTGCTGGTGGTGGAAGACGAGGCCAATGCCCGGCAGGTGCTGGCGCTGATCCTGGAGGGGCACGGGCACGGGGTCGCTGCCTGCGCCAACGCAGCCGAGGCCGAGGTCGCCCTGAAACAGGGGCGTTTCGACGTGGTGTTGACCGATTTGCGGATGGAGGGCCGCAACGAAGGGCTGGATGTGGTGCGCATGGGTGCCCGCTTGTGCCCGGACACGCCGATCATCCTGCTGACCGCCTATGCCAGTGCGCAGACGGCGGTGGAGGCGATGAAGGAAGGCGCCTTCGATTATCTGACCAAGCCGGTATCGTCCGAGGAACTCGCCCAGGCCGTGGAACGCGCCCTCGATGCCGGGTCGGGCGCGAGCAACCATGTCGCGGATGAGAGTGGAATGGACGAGGTGCTGAGCGGCATTTCTCCGGCCATGCAACGGGTGCGCGAACGCCTGCGCCGCGCCGGTCAGCGCGATTTCACAGTGTTGATCACCGGGGAATCCGGCACGGGCAAGGAGTTGGCGGCGCATTATCTGCACCAGCATTCGGCCCGGGCCAGCGGTCCGTTCGTGCCGGTGCATTGCGGGGCCATCCCGTCCGAATTGTTCGAGTCGGAACTGTTCGGGCACAAGCGCGGATCCTTTACCGGCGCCACCGCCGACCGCCAGGGCATGATCGAGTCGGCACAGGGGGGGACGCTGTTCCTTGACGAGATCGGCGAGATGCCGATCTCCATCCAGGTCAAGCTTCTGCGCGTGCTGCAGGACATGAAGGTCCGCCCTGTCGGCAGCGACCGGGAGGTGCCCGTGGATGTGCGGGTGGTGGCGGCGACCAACCGGGATCTGGCCGAAGAGGTTAGCCTCGGAAACTTCCGTGAGGATCTGTATTACCGGCTTCATGTGGTGCCCGTGCATATGCCACCGCTGAGAGCGAGAAGGGAGGATATTCCCGTACTGGTTGAGCGCATGCTGGCCAAATGGGGTGACGAGAAAGTGTCGATGACTCCCGAATGCCTGCAACGCATGACAACCATGCCGTTCATGGGCAACGTGCGCGAACTGGAAAACGTGATCCAGCGTTTGCTGGCCATGGCCGACGGGGACGGAGAACTGAACGTATCCCTGCTGGAGGACATCTACCAGCCCGGGGCGGGCTCGCCGGCGGACATGGTTTCGCTGGAGGTGTTGCAGAAAAGGGGTGCCGGCCTTGACGACTTCCTGGCCGATATCGAGCGGATACTGATCAGCCAGGCGCTCGATGCCTCCGGCGGCAATGCAACCCGCGCCGCCGATCTGCTCGGCATCAGCTTTCGTTCCATGCGTTACCGCTTGGACAAGCTCGGGTTCAAGGATATGGACGGAGAATGATCCTGCTGGTCACCATGGCCGGGATTTTCGGCCTGCTGTTCGGCAGCTTTGCCAACGTCTGCGTCCATCGCATTCCCCGCCACGAATCGATCTCATTTCCGGGCAGCCATTGCCCCGCCTGCGGTCACGCCATCGCCTGGTACGACAATGTGCCGCTGCTTTCCTACCTGCTGCTGCGCGGCCGCTGCCGGCATTGTGGTACGCATATCGCATGGCGCTATCCGCTGCTCGAGGGCCTGATGGGCATCAGTTGGGCGGGGCTTACCTGGCATTTCGGGCCAACGCCGGCGTTGCTGATGGCGCTGGTGCTGGTCACCGTGCTGTGGATGCTGACGCTGATCGATCTTGAGACGGGGCTGTTGCCGGATGCGCTGACCCTGCCCGGTATCGCCATTGGCCTGGCGTTCAGCTTCTGGGTCGGCGATCCGGTGTCCAGCCTGATCGGGGCTGTGGCGGGATACGGCGTGTTCTGGCTGGTGGCCAGGCTGTTCCTGCTGGTGACCAAGCGAGAGGGCATGGGTTATGGCGATTTCAAGCTATTGGCCATGCTGGGGGCATTCTTCGGCTGGCAGGCACTGCCGTTTATCGTGTTCGTATCCTCACTGAGCGGAGCTGTCGTCGGCAGCTTCTATCTGTGGCTGAGCCGCCGGGGGATGCGCGCTGCCGTGCCGTACGGCCCGTTCCTGGCGGCGGCGGGCATCGTCTGGCTGCTGTGGGGGGATAGCATGCGCTGGTATCTCGGCATGGTGGGAGGCTGAGTGGGACGGCCGTGGGTGGTGGGCCTGACCGGCGGCATCGGCAGTGGAAAGAGTACGGTAGCCGGCATGTTCGCCGTCCATGGCGTGCCTGTGCTGGATCTGGATATGGTCGGCCACGCGGTATTGATGACGCATGAGGATATCCGTAGTGAGCTGAAACAGGCCTTCGGCCCGACGGTGTTGCAGCGTGACGGCAGTCCGGATCGCAAGGCGATCGGCAGCATTGCCCTGGCCACCGATCAGGGGGCCCGCCGGCTGGGGATGATCGTGCATCCGCATATCTGGCAGGAGGCCCAGGCATGGGTGGCATGCCAGCAGGCGCCGTATGTGGTGATCGAGGCCTCGGTGCTGATCGAGTCCGGCGGGGCGCATCGGGTGGATTTCATCGTCGCGGTGCTGGCACAGATGGCGGAGAGGCGCCGGCGCGTGTTGCAACGTAAAAAGCACAACCGTCGCGAATTCGAGCGCATCGTGGCCCGCCAGTGCGATGATGACGAGCGCCAGCGACTGGCGGACCGCATCGTGCGTAACGATCGTGGAATGGACGATTTGCGCCGGCAGGTGGATGCACTGCACGGTGAGTTGCTGGAGAGAGCGGGCGGCATGCGTTGACATCCGGGCCAGGCCTATGCTAGCAATGCATGGTAACCGCCGCTGGCGGGAACAACCTTTTTCAATCGCACATCCCGAGCATCAGCCTGAGATCATACGCATGGTTCGGCGCGTGCATCCGTCCTTCACGCTTGCAATAGCGTAATCCCTGGGGAGACCACATGAGTTCTGAACAAGTTGCAGATATGGAAAGCGCGCCGGGTGCCAGTGCTGGCACCGAGTCGCAGAAAACGCCCAAGCGGCGCGGGCGTCGGCGTAAGTCCGAAGTGATGGAGCATCCGGCGACACCGGCCCGGGAAACGGAAGCGGTACAGGCCGAGGGCAGTGAGGATCGGCAGCCAGCTCAGGGCCACGACGGCGACGAGGAAGCGCCGCGCGGCGAGGAGCGCCGTGGCGGCCGCGGCCGCCATCGCTTCAACAATGGCGAGAAGCCGAACAGCAAGCACCGGACGCAGGAATCCGGTGACGAGGAATACATCTCCAACGAACTGGCCGGCGTCACCCTGCATCTGCAAGAGGTCAACGCCATGACCCCCACCGAGCTGCTGGCCAAGGCTGATTCGCTCGGCATCGATAACGCCGCCGGCATGCGCAAGCAGGAGCAGGTGTTCGCCATCCTCAAGGCGCACGCCCAGCGCGGCGGTACCCTGTACAGCGAGGGCGTGCTGGAGATCCTGCCCGACGGCTACGGCTTCCTGCGTTCGGTGGAGGCCAACTACCTGTCCGGCCCGGATGACATCTATGTCTCGCACAACCAGCTGCGCCGCTACTGGCTGCGCAAGGGTGATACGGTGGCCGGCGAGATCCGCATGCCGCGCAAGGGTGAGCGCTATTTCGCGTTGAAGACCGTCGATTTGACCAACGGTGAGGAACCACAGGTTGCCCGTACCAAGGTGCTGTTCGACAATCTGACACCGCTGTACCCGGACGAAGGCCTGACCATGGAGGTCGACGACCCGACCTATAAGGACATGACCGGTCGCGTCATCGACCTGATCTCGCCGATCGGCAAAGGCCAGCGCGGGCTGCTGGTGGCGCCGCCCAGAACCGGCAAGACCATGATGATGCAATCGATCGCGCATTCGATCGAACGCAACCATCCGGAGGTCGCCCTGATCGTGCTGTTGATCGATGAACGCCCGGAGGAGGTCACCGACATGAAGCGCTCGGTCAAGGGCGAGGTCGTGTCCTCCACCTTCGACGAGCCGGCCCAGCGCCACGTGCAGGTGTCCGAGATGGTCATCGAGAAGGCCAAGCGCATGGTCGAACACGGCAAGGATGTCGTGATCCTGCTCGACTCGATCACGCGCCTGGCGCGCGCCTACAACACGGTGGTGCCGTCCTCCGGCAAGATCCTGTCCGGCGGTGTGGATTCCAACGCCCTGCATCGGCCGAAGCGTTTCTTCGGGGCGGCGCGCAACATCGAGGGCGGAGGCAGCCTGACCATCATCGCCACCGCGCTCGTCGATACCGGTAGCAAAATGGACGAGGTGATCTTCGAGGAGTTCAAGGGCACGGGTAACATGGAGATCAAGCTGGAGCGCAAGCTGGTCGACAAGCGCGTGTTCCCGGCCATCGATCTCGCCCCTTCCGGCACCCGCAAGGAGGAATTGCTGGTGCCGCGCGACGATCTGCAGAAAATCTGGATCCTGCGCAAGATCCTGTCGCCGATGGGCACCGTCGATGCCATGGAATTCCTGCTCGACAAGCTGTCCAAGACCAAGAACAACGCAGAGTTCTTCGAAAGGATGAACCAGTAGCGACGGCGACGGTTTCGTGCCCGTGCTGGTATCGAATCCGTTCACGCTGATCGGCAGGGGGCTGTTGCTGCTCCTGCTCGGTTATTGGAGCTTCGTCTTTATCACCGCGCCGATCGCTGCGAACGCGGCAGGCGAAAGCTTTCTGCATCTGGTCAACCTGCCGTTCCACGAGTTCGGTCATATCCTGTTCCGGCCGTTTCCGGCGGTCATCACTTCGCTCGGCGGCAGTCTCGGCCAGCTGCTGATGCCGGTGGTCTGCTTCTGCGTGCTGCTGTTCAGGACACGTGATGCCTTCGGGGCAGCGGTCTGCGTCTGGTGGTTCGGCGAGAACTTCCTCGATATCGCCCCGTATATCAATGACGCCCGCAGCATGTCGCTGCCGCTCCTCGGCGGTAATTTCGGCGATACCTCGCCGTACGGTTTCCACGACTGGAATTTCATCCTGAGCGAGACGGGTTTGTTGACCGATGACCACCGTTTCGCGGCCATCGCCAAGGGCCTGGGCACAGTGGTGATGCTGGGGGCGCTCGTATGGGCCCTGGTGTTGCTGTTCAGGCCTGCTGCGGCAAAGGAGTCTTGAGGCGGCGTGCCAGTTGCGCCACCGTGGCCGAGCAGAAATGCCACCGGCTTGATTCGCCGTCGCTGATCCAGGCCGTATGCGCACCCAGGCGGGCGGCGGCGGCCAGGTTGTCGGCCATATCGTCGATGACGATCGCCCGCGCCGGCGGCGTATGTTCAGCCTCGAGCAGCATGGCCAGGGTTTCATGGCAGGGCTTGGGACGATAACCGTTGAAGCGGATATCGTAGATGGCATGGAAATGGTGGCGGATGTCGAGTGCCGCGAGCACGCGCTCGGCATGCTCACGGGTGCCATTGGTGTGGATCACCTTGCGCCCGGGCATCATCTTAAGCGCCGTATCAAGCTCTCGGTCGGCGGCAAGCAGCGTATCCACGCCGATGTCGTGCACCTCGTGCAGGAAAGCCTCCGGATCGATGCCATGGTGCAGCATCAGGCCACGCAGCGTGGTGCCGTAACGATCCCAGTATATCCGTCGCAGGCGATTGGCCTCGTTCTCATCCACCGACAGGTGCTGGATGATGAAGCGGTTCATGCGCGCATCCATGCGCGAGAACACCCCGGAGCTGGCGCGGTACAGCGTGTTGTCCAGGTCGATGACGGCAAGGTCAAACGGCATACCTCATTGTGGTGCCGGCGGGCCGCTGTCGTCAATGGCAAGCGGGCGACAGCCCGTCGCTGCCGTTGGGCTATATTAGAGGACATGCTTCTCACGGCGGGAGTCGCATCGATGCGGCGAAGGTTCGGCATCGGCGGACGAAGGGCGCTGCAGGGCGCGCTGCTGTCGGCCGGTCTGCTGCTTTCCGGTTGCGCCACCGTCGCGCCGCCACCGGTTCGTCAGGCAGGCCATGCTTCATGCCGCCAGCTGTTCCGTGATGTCGACCGGGTGGTCGCGGATGCCGGGGTGCGTGACCACGGCCCGTATGCGGTTGCCGGGTTCCCCTATCTGCGCATCGACCGTTTTTATGCCTCCTTTCGCGACCAGGTGGGGGGTGACGGACGCTTCTCGGACTGGGTCCGGCAATTGGCGAATCTGGATAAAAAGGCGCGCCGCTTCGAGTTGCGCAACCTGCCTGTAGCCTTTGCAGCGCGTCTCGGAGCCGGTGTCGGCGCCAGGCTGGATCGCTGCCGCCAGCAGCTGTTGCACACCGAGCTGGCCCGCCCTGAGCAACGGGCCAGGCTGCGCCGTCGGGCACGGGTACCGGATGGCTATGCCACCTGGCAGCGCGTCGTCGGCCTGTATCCGCTCACGGCCCTGTTCGTATCCGCCGGGGTCCGGCGCTGGCATGCAGAGGTGCGCCGTACATTTGCCATACCGCTGGCCAGATTGCCGGTGGCGGGAACGCTGGTGCGCTGGGCACCGGCCATCACGGGCGGGCGGCTGGACCGGGCCGGGGTGCATGCCATCTTGCAGCGCCACGTCGATGCGCTCGGCATCCCCCGTCCGGGGGCTGCAGCGCTCGATCAGTTGTTCACCACCTTTGCGCCGGTATGGGAGGTCGACGTGGCCAATGCCGACGACCGCATCGGTACGCCCGTATGGCGCGACGGGCGGTTGTCCGTGGATACGAAGCGGCCGGTAGTGTTCCGCAAGCTCTCATACACGCGCTTCCACGGCCATGTGCTGCTGCAGCTGAATTACATCGTCTGGTTTCCGGCCCGGGACAGTCACGACATCTACGGCGGCCGCTTCGACGGCATCGACTGGCGGGTGACGTTGGGCCCGGACGGCGAGCCGTGGCTGTATGACGCCATTCACAACTGCGGCTGCTACCACGAATTCTTCCCGACCCGGCACCTGCGCCTGAAGGGCGGGCGGTACGGTCCGTATTCCGAGCCCCCGCTGGTGCCGCAGCCCGCCCCGCCGGGGCAGCCGCTGGTGCTGCGCATCGCCCACCAGACGCATGAGATCCAGCGCATCTATCATGCCGGCCATCCATCGCCGGCCCTTCCCATGGCCTGGCGGGACTACGGCGCGTTGCGCTCGCTGCCGGACGGGCGGGGGTACCGCAGCATGTTCGGGGCGCACGGCATCGTGCCCGGCTCCGAGCGGCCCGAGCGGTTCCTGCTGTGGCCGATGGGGGTGCGCTCGCCCGGTGCCATGCGCCAGTGGGGGAGGCACGATACGGCCTTCGTCGGACGACGCCACTTCGATGATCCGTACCTGATCCAGTCGCTGTTCGCGCCGGCCGGACCGTGATGCGCGGCCGGAACGGGACAGTGCTGTTGGCCGTGCTGCTGGTTGCCCTGGCCGGGACAGCGGCGTGGTCGGATGCAGGGGCGGTGCGCGTCTTCATCGGCCGCTTCTCGCAGAACGACCTGCACGGCTGGCGGCCGAAACGCTTCGCGGGCGTCACCCATTACAGCCTGGTGAACGACCATGGGCAGCGTGTGCTGCGTGCCGTCAGCCATGCCAGTGCCTCGGGGCTTTACCGTCAGGTGCACATCGATCTGGCCCGCACACCGTATCTGCACTGGTCATGGAAGGTGGGCAACGTGCTGGCCCATGCCGATGAACGGACGCGCCGGGGCGATGACTACCCCGCGCGCGTCTATGTGGTGTTTTCGGGCGGCCTGTTCTTCTGGCGCACGCGGGCCATCGATTACGTGTGGTCGAGCGACCAGCCGGTCGGCAGCGTCTGGCCCAATGCCTTTACCGACCATGTACGCATGGTGGCGGTGGAATCCGGTGCGGCCAAGCTCGGCCGCTGGGTGAACGAACGCCGCGACGTGCGCGCCGATTACCGCCGGCTGTTCGGGGCCGAGCCCGGCGATGTGGATGCCGTGGCGATCATGACCGACACCGACAATACGGGGCTTGCGGCCACGGCATGGTACGGCGATATCTGGTTCTCCGACGAATAAGGTGCCAGGGCGCGGCAGTGCTGGTGCCGTAGGCCGTGAATCGGCTAGCCTAGACGCATGCATGATATCCGGCACCTGCTGATCCTCGGTTGCGGTTATGTCGGCGAGCGCCTGGCCATGGCGGCCCTGGAGGGGGGCATCAGGGTCACCGGTACCACGCGTAGCCCCGAACGGGCCGCGGCGTTGCGCGCCCTGGGCCTGGAAACGGCGATCGCCGACTCGCCCGTCGATTTGCCTGAGGCGCTGCTGCATCAGGTTGATGCCGTACTCGATTCGATTCCGCTGGCGAAAGACGGCGATGGTCTGCAGACACCGCAATGTCAATGGATGACCACGATCGCCCCCCGGTTCTCCCATGTGCGCTGGGCAGGCTATTTGTCGACGACCGGGGTATATGGCGATGCGGATGGGGCCTGGGTGGACGAGTCATGGCCGTGCCATCCGACCGGCGAGCGGGGTACCCGGCGTCTTGAAGCGGAAGCGGCCTGGCTGGGCTCGGGCTTACCGGCCGAGGTGTTCCGCATCGCCGGCATCTACGGACCGGGGCGCAACATCATTGCCGAGCTCAAGCAAGGCCGATACAGGACCGTGCGCTGGCAGACGCCGCACTGGTCCAACCGCATCCATGTCGACGACATCGTGGCGGCGCTGTTGGCGGCAATGGTGCGGCCACGGCCCGGGCGTATCGTCAACCTGTGCGACGATGTGCCGTTGCCGCACGCCGACTATGTATTGGAACTGGCGCAACTGGTGGGCGCTCCCGCACCACTGATCCTCGACGCAGTGCAGGCGGAGCGTGAACTGTCACCGGCCACCCTGGCGTTTTTCCGGGACAGCAAGCGCGTGAGCAATGCCCTGCTGCACCGTGAACTGCTGCCCGAGCTGCGCTATGCGAGCTTTCGCGATGCCGTGGATTCACTGCGTTGATGGCCGAAGTACACCCCGGCATACGACGGGCAGTGCAGGGATGCCCGGAAATGCTTGGCGATGCTAGGCTGTGATCATGGATGACAACGCCTTCCAGCAGCGTGCTTCGGAGATTTTTGCCGGCCTGCCGTCAAAATTCCGCGATGCCATCGAGAATGTGGTGGTGATCACCGAGGAATATCCGGACAGTGACACGATGCAGCAGATGCATCTTGATGCGCCCGACGAACTGCTTGGTCTTTATTCGGGCTGGCCGTTGCCGGAGCGGGGCAGCAGCTATGGCGGGCATCCGCCGGACGTGATCTACCTCTATCGTCGCCCCATCATCGATTATGCCGCGCGTTACGGGCTGGGTATCGACGATTGCATCCGGCACGTGCTGGTCCATGAGATCGGCCATTATTTCGGATTCAGCGACGAGGAAATGGAGAGAATCGAATGTCAGCCGTGATGGCCGCCGAGGAGGAACGCCGCCAACTGCTGCGGCTGAAGACGCAACTGGAAGGCGTCATGGCTGGCAAGGAGGAGCGTATCGATCTGGTGCTGGCGGCCCTGGTCTGCGGTGGCCATATCCTGATCGAGGATGTGCCGGGAGTCGGCAAGACGACGCTGGCCAAGGCCCTGGCCGTATCCCTGGGTACCGATTTCGGGCGCATCCAGTTCACCGCCGACCTGTTGCCGGCCGATGTCACGGGCGTGGAGATGTATGACCCGGAACAGCGTCGCTTTATCTTCCACCCCGGGCCGGTGTTTCACCACATCGTGCTTGCCGATGAGATCAACCGAGCCACGCCGAAGGCGCAGTCGGCCCTGCTGGAGGCGATGGCCGAGGGAACGGTCAGCATCGAGCGGGATACGCATCCGCTACCCGATCCGTTTTTCGTCATCGCCACCCAGAATCCGCTGGAGTATGCCGGCACCTTTCCTCTGCCCGAATCGCAGCTCGACCGGTTCTTTATGCGCATCACGCTCGGCTATCCCGATGCCGAGGCCGAGCGGCGGGTGCTGCTCGGTCAGGCCGGACGCGTGCAACTGGACGGGCTGAAGCCGGTATTCGCCATCGGCGAGTTGATGCACATCCGCAAGCTTGTCGCGGCGAGGCCAGTGTCCGAGACACTGCTCGATTACGTGCTGACGCTGTTGGCGTTCAGCCGCAATGGACAATGGCTGCGCCAGGGTGTCTCCCCCCGTGCAGCGCAGGATCTGCTGGCCGCGGCGAAGGCCCGGGCCTGGCTGGCCGGGCAGCCTTATGTCAGCGCCGCCGATGTGCAGGCCATGTGGCTACCGGTGGTGGCGCATCGCGTGGTGGCCGATGGCGATGCCGACAAGGCGCTGCAGGCGGTGATGGAGCAGGTGCCCGTGCCGGCTTGAGAACCTGATGCCGTACGATCCGTCCGATCTGCGCCTGCCGCCATGGCTACTGCGCCTGATGGACCTGGTGGTGCGGGTCGACCTGCACCTCGGGGCCTGGCGGTTGGGGCTGACCAGGCCGGGGGCGCTTTTTTTGGCCACGCTGCTCGGCGTGGCGGCTGCTGCCGTGTATTCCGGCAACAACCTGCTCTACCTGTGTGCTGCCATGTTCATGGCCATCGGTGCCGCAGGGCTGCTCAGTGGCATGCGTCTGCTGCGCCGACTGCCGGCGATTTCCCCGTTGATGCCGGACCATACGCTGGCCGGCGTCGGCCATGCGATCCGCGAGGCCGTAACGGTTTCCTATCCATTCCCGGCCATGGTGACCATCGTCTGGGAGGGGGATGACCATGATTCGATCTCCCTCGGCCTGAGGATGGAGAGGGGTACGGCCATGCTCAGTGGTGCCCTGCTGGCCGATCGGCGTGGTACCCGGGGGCTCAGTCATCTGAGGCTTCAGACCAGCGCGCCGCTTGGGATGTGGCGCCTGGCTTTGGTGCGCGACGAGGCCTGGGACTGGCTGGTGGCACCGGCCCCGGTGGCCCTGCAGGGGGGGTATGCCGCGGCGCGGCAGCTGGCGGAGGCATCCGGTGACGAATGGCGGGATCTGCGCGCCTATACGCCGGGGGATCTGCGATCGCGCATCCATTGGCGCAAGCTGCCGGCAGGCTCGGCCGATCCCAGGCAGTGGCTGGTCAAGCGTTTTGGCTCCCCGGCGCATGCGTTCGAGACGCCGTTGCTGCGGGTGGACATGCGCCTGCCCGAGGGGGCATCCCCACTGGCTCTGGACCACCTGCTGGGCCAGGCCGTTTCATGGCTGCTGCAGGCACCGGCCGGGCATCCGGATCCGCGACGCATCATCGTCGGCGCCGTGGAGTGCACCGTCGAGGATCCCGGACTCTGGCGTCTGCTGGCCGAGGCCGCTGCCCAGGCGGAGCCACCGGCCGGGCAGGGTGGCCTGCTGCTGTCATTGGTCGGTCCATCATGAATGCGAGCGCCGCATTGCCGGCCCCGTTGCTGGAGGCCGAACGGCTGACCCTGGCCGTGCTGTTCTGCGGCGTGGCGGCCCTGGCCCTGTCCGATTTCGTCAGCCCGTTCTACTGGCTACTGGTGACGACAGCCGGTCTGCTGCGCTTGTGGCGTGGCCCGGGCCTGGCCCTGCGGGAGCTGCAGGCCAGCCTGATCGGCTGGACGGGATTCCTGTGGGTCGGCATCGAACTGATGCTCGGACGTGCCTTTCTGGTGGCCCTGACCGATTTCTTGCTGATTCTGGCCCTGGCCGTGGTCGTCGAGGAGGCGACGCCGCGCAATCACCTGCACCGCATCCTGGTATCCGGATTCCTGATCCTGGCGGCGGCGGTACTGACGGATAGCGTGCTGTATGCACTGCCGCTGCTGGCCTTCCTGTTGCTGCTATGGCGTGCTTCACAGCGTCTGTACGGCCTGCAGCATGCCGGGGAGGCCCTGGTTCTGGGCGGATGGGGTGCCGACATGCGCGTGGCGGCGGCGATGGCGGCGGCCAGCGCCATGCTGTTCATCGTACTGCCACGCTTCGATTTCCATTCGGCATTGCGCTCCACCCAGCCGCGGATGGAAACATCCGGTTTTTCGAACCAGGTGCAACTGGCCGATTTTGGCCGTTCCCTCGATCCAACGGTGGTGCTGCGCGTCGAGCCGGTGCACCCCCGGGATGCAGCCCGCTTTCGGCATATGATCCAGGGACGGTACTGGCGGGGGATTGCGCTTGGCCTGTTCACCGGTGACGGATGGCGGCAACTGCCTGCCAATGTGGTGGCCGACTGGCACGGCGGGGACGATATCCCACGCACCGGCGGCGGCATCGAGATCGCCGTGTTCCGGGAAGCGACCGATTACGGCGTGGTGATGCTGCCGGACGGTTGGCACGGCTTGATGAAGATTCCGGCGGCCATGGTCGCCGACAATCAGGGAAGCCTGCGATTTGATGTGCCGCCTGCACACCGCCTGCGGTTGCTGATGACCATCGGCAGGAACCATGTGGGTCCACCCCACATGCGGCCGCCGGTCCCGGCCGAGCGGGATGCCTCGGTGGTGCCGCCGGCGGTGGCCCGCTGGGCCAGGAAGGTGGCGGGAAATACCGGCAGCGCTGCCGAACGGGTGGGACGGCTGGTTTCCACCCTGCGTGGCTGGACCTACGATCTGCATGTACACATCGATTCGGCCCATCCGATGCAAACGTTTCTGCAGACGAAGCGCGGTTATTGCGAGATGTATGCCACCCTTCTGGCGCTCGGCATCCGTGCGCTCGGCATCCCGGCGCGGGTGGTCAATGGCTATTACGGTGGCGAGTGGAATGATGTGGGGCATTTCCTGCTGATCCGCCAGTCGCATGCCCACAGCTGGGTCGAGGCCTGGATCCATGGGCGCTGGCAGCGCGAGGATGGTACGCCTCCCTCGCGTTGGGGCCTGAGCGGAGTGCGTTTTCCGACGCTCGATGCCGTGTGGGAGGCGGTCAGGATGAGCTGGTACAGCTATGTGCTGGAGTTCGAGTCGGCGGACCGTGGTCGTATGGTATCCACCATCTGGAACTGGCTGCGCATGCAGGTGCCGGTTGTACTTGCGGCGTTGTTGATCCTGGCTGTTGGGACCTGGAGCCGGCGTTATCTGCGCCGACGCGGCCGATCTCGAAAGGTCAGGGCATGGCCATTGCTGGACGCATGGCTGAAGAAGCGCGGTTGGCGACGTTCGCCCTCGGCACCCTTGCGCAGTGTGCCGGCGCCCTCAGGCATCCCGGTCGGGCAATGGCAGGCCTTCGTCAAGGCCTGGGAGTCACAGGCCTTCGGTGCGGCGCGGCCATGGCGGCGGCGTGAATTGCGCCGCAATCTGCGTGCGATTTCGAAAGCACGCTGGTAACCTGCGGCTATCCGCGTACGAAGGAGGAGAGGCTTGGGCATTCTGTCTGGCAAGAAAGGATTGATCCTGGGCGTGGCGAACGACAAATCGATCGCCTGGGGCGTGACGCAGGCGGCACAACGTGAAGGTGCCGAGCTCGGATTCAATTATCTTGGGGAGGCCCTGGAAAAGCGCGTGCGCCCGTTGGCCCAGTCTGTCGGGGCCTCCTTGATCGAACCGCTGGATGTCGGGGATGACGCCCAGCTGGATGATTTCTTCGCCAAGGTCGAGCGCCAATGGGGCAAGCTCGATTTTGTCGTGCATTCGATCGCCTATGCCAACAAGGATACCCTGAAGGGGCGCTTCATGGACACCACGCGGGACGATTTCCAGATGGCCCTGGACATCTCGGCCTATTCCTTCATCGCCGTGGCCCAGCGGGCGGCGAAGCTGATGAACCCGGGCGGTTCGCTGCTGACGATGAGCTATCTGGGGGCGGTGCGTGCCGTACCGAACTACAATGTCATGGGCGTGGCCAAGGCGGCGCTGGAGGCCTCGGTGCGTTACCTGGCCCAGGATCTGGGGACGGACGGCATCCGTGTCAATGGCATCTCCGCCGGACCGATCAAGACGCTCGCCGCTTCCGGCGTCGGCAATTTCCGCAGCCTGATGGCCAAGAGTGCCCGCGGTGCCATGCTGAAGCGCAACGTGATGCAGGAAGAGGTAGGCAACTCGGCCGCCTATCTGCTGTCCGACTGGGCCTCCGGCGTCACCGGCGAGATCCACTACGTGGATGCCGGGTTCAGCATCGGCGCCGGGGATCCGGGCGCCGAGGAGTAGGATTGTCAGGCAGCAGTTTCGGCCAGATCTTCCGCGTAGCCACCGCCGGCGAGTCGCATGGCCCGGCCCTGGTCGCCATCGTCGAGGGATGCCCGGCCGGCCTTGAGCTAGCGGAAACGGACATCCAGCCGGATCTGGATCGCCGACGTCCCGGCCAGTCGAAGTATACGACTCAGCGCCGGGAGGCGGACGCGGTGGAGATCCTGTCGGGGGTGTTCGAGGGGCGCACTACGGGCTGCCCGATCGCCCTGCTGATCCGCAACACCGACCAGCGCAGCAAGGATTATGGCGAGATCAGGGACAAGTTCCGTCCCGGGCATGCCGATCTGACCTATCTCGAGAAGTACGGGCTGCGCGACTATCGCGGCGGCGGGCGTTCCTCGGCGCGGGAAACCGCCATGCGCGTGGCCGCCGGGGCCATCGCCCGCAAGCTGCTGGCCGCATCCGGCATCCGTATCACCGGCTGGGTGGACCAGATCGGCCCTGTGCGCATAGTCCCCGAGCGGTTCGACGCCGACGAGATCGGGCGCAACCCGTTTTTCTGTCCGGATGCCGAGGCGGCCCGCGCCATGGCCGAATTTCTGGACGGACTGCGCAAGGAGGGCGATTCGATCGGCGCCGGCGTGACGGTCGAGGCGCATGGCATGCCGGCGGGGCTGGGTGAGCCGGTATTTGACAGGCTCGATGCCGACATCGCCAAGGCCATGGTATCGATTCAGGCGGTCAAGGGGGTGGAGATCGGCGATGGGTTTGCCTGCGTCGAGGCGCGCGGCTCCGAATTCGGTGATGCCATCCGCAAATCCGGGTTTGTCAGCAACCATGCCGGCGGCATCCTCGGCGGCATCTCCAACGGTGATGCCATCCGCGTGCGCCTGGCACTGAAGCCGACGTCATCGATCCTGAAGCCCAGGCCGACCGTCGATATCCACGGCAATGAGACGGACATCGTCACCAAGGGCCGCCACGATCCCTGTGTAGGCATCCGCGCCGTGCCGATCGCCGAGGCCATGCTGGCACTGGTGCTGGCCGATCACCTGCTGCGGCAGCGCGCCAGTCGCCTGGAGGGCTAGGGCCAGTTAACACTGGCCCTAGGGTCCGAAGGGGTCCTTGTCGAAGTCGTCCTCCGTCGATGCCTGCGGCGGATGGCCGTCGTAGATCTGATACAGCCGGTTCTGGCGCCAGGCCTCGCGTGTGAATACATAGGGATCGAGCGCCAACTCGTTGACCATGTTCGTGGCCTCCATCAGATGCGAACGCGTGTTCAGCACCGACAGGATCCCCAGCGGGATGGTGATCTCGGGCGCGGTGGCATTGAGCGAGATCCAGAACAACGGATTGGTGGCATAGGTAGAGGCGATGCCAAAGCTATCGCGCACCGAACTCGGGCCGAGGAAGGGGTAGACGAGATAGGCGCCTTGCGGTACACCCCAGACGGCCAGCGTCTGGCCGAAATCCTCGCTATGTTTTTTCAATCCGATGCCGGTGGCGGGATCGCCGAGGCCGGCGAAGCCGACGGTGGAGTTGACCAGGAACCGTCCCAGGTCGGACATGCCCTGTTTTCCTTTGCCCTGCAAAAAATCATTGAGCACCGTATTCATGTATCCGATGTTGCTGAAGAAATTGGACACCAGAATCCGAAATCCATGTGGGGTGGCGGCGCGGTAGGCGCGGGTCGCGGGCAGGATGACCAGCTTGTCGGCGGCGTCATTCATGGAGTAGAAGCTGCGGTTCAGCGGCTCGATCGGATCGTAGTGATTCTTGGCGGTGGCACAGCCACTCAGCAGCAGCAATATCACCAGCACCAGCCAGAAACGGCGCTGACTGAGGCCGGGTTGCATGGGAGGCTGCAAGGAAACGGGCGCGCTACTGGCAGGCGGGACAGGCGCCGGCGCCGCAGGCCGGTACGGCGCAGGCGGGCTCAGCCTGGCCATGGCCGACGGCATGGGCGGACATCAGCTTTTTCAGGTTCGTACCGCTGCAGTCGGGGCAATGCACCTTCTCGTCTCTGTGCATGACCAGAGACTCGAAGCGGTGATGGCACTGTCCGCATTCGTATTCATAGATCGGCATGGCTTCTCCTTTCCCAACAACACCCATCCTAGTCAAGCCGCGGCCGTCTGGTAAAGCGGAGGGCGGGTGTGCCCCGGGTGTTTCAGGGCAGATCGTCGAAGCCGATGTCGAGTACCGGATGACGGCGCCACGAATGGTGGTCGAAATGCCACCATTCGTGCGGGTGTACGGCAAAGCCCTCGCCCTCCATCAACGCGCGCAGCAGATCGCGATTGGCAAGCCGCGTTGAATCTCCATCGCTGTAGGTGGGGTAGGCGCGTTCGTCGAATTCATCATAGCCGCTGGGCATGGCCAGCTCACGGCCACTGGCGAGGTCGAACAGCGTCAGATCGACGGCGCAGCCGCGATTGTGCACCGAACCTTCAGCCGGATCGGCAATGAAGCCGCGGTATTGGGGATAGGCCTCCCAGAAGGCACGCGTCACGTGCCACGGACGGTAGGCATCAAGAATAAGCAGGCCGCAGCCTTGCGCGCGCGCCCGGTCATGGGCGCGGCGGAGATCTTCAGCCACCTCGCGCTGCAGCCAGGCTCCGGCCCGGGTATAGACCGGGCGGCCGGTGAAGTTGTTGGCGCCGGCATAGCGGATGTCGAATGCGAGGCGCGGGTCGTACCGGGCCAGATCGACCAGGTCGTGGGCTGCCGACACCTGTTTTTGCATATCAAATCACGCTGATGATCCGGTCATGGGTGACAGCGGCGGCTCAGGGAAGATCGAACAACAGGATCTCCGCATCCGCCGCGTGCTCAAAGATCAGTTCATCCTCCTGTTCGATATAGGCGCCGTCGCCGGCTAGCATAGGTTTGCCGTTCATGTGGACCTTGCCACGCGCCAGATGAACGTAGGCTTTGCGTTGAGGGTCAAGTGGGCGCTGCACAGCCATGGAGGTGACATCCATGCGGGTGATATACAGGCGCACATCCTGATGGATGGAAACGCTGCCCTGTCCGCCATCCGGCGAGGCCACGAGGCGGAAGTCGCTGTGCAGATCGTCATCGGAAAAGGCGACCTGGGCGTAGCCGGGTGTGTAGCCGCTGCGGTCGGGAAGAATCCATATCTGCAAAAAATGCGTGAGCTCGCTGTCGCTGGGATTGAATTCGCTGTGGGTGATGCCGGTGCCGGCGCTCAGGCGTTGGATTTCCCCTGGACGGATGATCGAGCCGTTACCCATCGAATCACGGTGTTCCAGGGCCCCCTCCAGCACCCAGGAGATGATCTCCATGTCACGGTGCGGATGGGTGCCGAAGCCCTGGCCAGGCGCCACCATATCGTCGTTGATCACGCGCAACACCGAATGCCCCATATGCTGCGGATCGTGATAATCGGCGAAGGAGAACGTGTGCCAGGAAAGCAGCCAGCTGTGCTCGGCATACCCGCGCTCGTTGGCCTTGCGCATACGAATCATATTCCCTCCTTCAGTCGACGTACGGCCCGTGCTGGCGGATGGGCTCGTTGTGCGCTTTGCCGAAACACCACATCAGCCGGGCCTCTTTTGCAGCCGACAGGCTGATCGCCTCCATGCCTTCGACCAGCAGGGCCTGGCCACGCGATGCCGTGTGTCCATCGACCACGATATTGCCCGCGACGATGTAGAGAAAGCCGCGGAAACCGGCCGGGATTTCCCGGCTGAGGCCCGAGCCGGCGGCCATGCTGACATCGAGGTATTCGACTGGTGTATGCAAGGTCAGCGGCGATCCCTCTCCGACAATGGTACGGATGCGCACGCCGCTTTGTTCGCGTTCCGGGAATTCATCACCCTGCAGCTGCTGGTAAGCGGCGGGGAGGCTTTTCAGGCGCTGGGGCAGGTTGATCCACAGCTGGATACCGGTGGCATGACCGTCCGGGAATTCCGAGTGCACGAGGCCGCGTCCGGCGGTGAAACGCTGGGCACCCCCGGCATGCACGGTGCCGCGGTTGCCGAGGTTGTCGGCGTGTTTCATGCCGCCGGCGAACAGGTAGGTAATGGCCTCGAAACCGCGATGCGGGTGATCCGGAAACCCTCCCGATGCAATGTCGAAATGGTCCCACAATACGAAGGGATCGAAGTTCAGCAAGCCGTGTACGGGCATCAGACGCTTGACGACGACATCGGCGCCTTCGGGCACGGTCTGCGCCTGCTGTTTTCTTATCGTGCCCATGCCCGCCTCCTTCTATATTTCCCAGCCGGAATCGAATCGGGTGTGCCGCCGCGTGTGGGCTGCCCGAGCGTAGAGCGTAGTCTTCCCTGACTTGATCCCGATCGCAAATGACCCGTTTTGCAAAGTGAGCAGTGGATCGAGGCTCAGTGATCCGTGACCAGCACGAGCTTGCCGGTCATGCCGCCCTGTTCGAGCCGCCGGTGCGCTTCGGCGGCCTGAGCCAGGGGCAGGGGATCGGCCACATGCATGTGCAGGCGGCCGGCATCGAAGTGTTCGGCGCAGTCGGCGAGAATGCCGGCCTGGTGGCTTGCCTCCGGCAGACCGAACAGCTGCGGGGACAGCATCAGCTCCTGGCTGATATGCAGGTTGCGCAGGCGTGCGCTCTTCCAGTCGGCATTTTCCGGCGCCTGCAGGATCGTCACCAACTCGCCATAGAAGCGCACCAGCGGGATGCTTTGGTTGAACACATCGCCCCCGACGGTGTCGAAGGCGATATCCACCCCCCGGCCGTGGGTCCAGTCCATGATCTCCGCATGCACATCCTGCTGCCGGTAGCGGAAGATGCGATCCGCTCCGAGCCCGCGTACGAATTCGGCCTTGGCCTCGGTGCTGACCGTCGCCGCCACCTCGGCACCGGCGATCTTGGCCAGCTGGATGGCGACATGCCCGACACCACCGGCACCGGCATGGATCAGCACCGTTTGCCCGGCCCGAAGGCGGGCCCGGTCGAACAGTGCCTCCCAGGCCGTGATCAGCACCAGGGGTGCGGCGGCGGCCTGCACAATATCCAGCGAGGCCGGTTTCGCTGCCACGTAGGCGGCATCGGCGATCGCATATTCGGCATAGTTGCCCGTGCGCTGCCGCCCGAGCCCTCCGTAGCAGTAATACACCGCATCGCCGGCCCGGATATGACGCACGTCGGGGCCGACCTGCTCGACGATGCCGGCGCCATCGCAGCCGAGCACACAGGGAAGGCCTTCGTCGATCATCGGCCCGCGCGCCCGGATCTTGGTGTCGACGGGATTGACGCCCGCGGCTACGATGCGCACCAGCACCTCCATGGGGGACGTAAGGACGGGCTTCGGGATGGAGGCGGATTCAAGCACCTCCGCCGGTCCGGGCCTGGTCATCACTACCGCACGCATGGCTCCTCCTTCGTCCGGCTCCTGCTGCTCCACCTGGGCGGAAACCGGCAGACAGGAGTGCATATTTGCTCAATTGCAGGGTTTGTACATCATAAACCATGTGTGTCCCGATGTGAGCATGCCTCTGCCCCGGAATTGCCACCGGGAGGGCTTACATTTGGCCGGCATGGGGCGTATCATCATTATAACGGCCGCAGCCGGCGGACAAGAGGCAAGCAAACCACATGGTTCCTTCCCGCATCGAGCTTTACGATACGACGCTGCGCGACGGCGGTCAGACGGCCGGTATCCATTTTTCCGCGGAGGACAAGCGACGCATCGCGAATCGCCTGGCGGAATTCGGCATGGACTGGATCGAGGGGGGGTGGCCCGGCGCCAGCCCGAAGGACGACTTGTTCTTCGATCTGATGCGGGGTCGGCAATGGCAGAAAAGCCGCCTGGTGGCGTTCGGCTCGACGGCCCGGCCCGGCCGGCCGGTCGAGGACGATCCTTCCCTGCAACGCCTCGCGGAATGCGGGGCCGATGCCGCCTGTATCTTCGGCAAGAGCTGGCGGCTGCATGTGACCAAGGCCCTTGGTATCGACCCCGAACAGAACCTGGAACTGGTCCGTGATTCCGTACGCTTCATGAAAGGGCACTACCCAGCGGTGTTCTTCGATGCGGAGCATTTTTTCGATGGTTACAACGATAATCCGGCTTATGCCATCGCCGTGCTGGAGGCGGCCCGGGAAGGGGGGGCGGATGCGTTGGTGCTGTGCGACACCAACGGCGGCAATATCCCCTATCGCGTGGCGGAGCTGGTCGGCACCGTGATCGGCCACTTTCCGGAGACCACGATCGGCATCCATGCACACAACGACTGCGAGCTGGCAGTGGCCAATTCCCTGGCGGCGGCGAGGGTCGGTGCCAGGCATGTGCAGGGGACCGTCAATGGGGTCGGCGAGCGCTGCGGCAATGCCAATCTGGTATCGATCATCCCCGGCCTGCAGCTGAAGATGGGGCTGGATTGCGGCGTGGAGCCCGAACAGATGCGGCAGCTGGCCCCGCTGTCCCGCTTTGTCAACGAAATGGCCAACCGCCTGCCCTGGCAGCATCAGCCGTATGTCGGACTCAATGCCTTTGCGCACAAGGGCGGCGTGCATGTGTCGGCCGTGCGCAAGGATGCGGCGCTGTATGAACACATCGATCCGGCCCTGGTCGGCAACGAGCAGCGTGTGCTGGTATCCGACCAGGCAGGTCGCAGCAATGTGTTGGTCAAACTGTCGCAGATGGATCTGGGCAAGGATCTGGATGCGAATGATCCGGCGGTGGCCGAGGCGGTCAAACAGGTCAAGGCCTGCGAGGCCCAGGGCTATGCCTATGAGGGTGCGGAAGGATCGCTGCAGTTGCTGCTGCTCAAAGCCATGAAACGCTTCCAGCATTACTTTGAGCTGGACGGGTTTCGGGTCTATGATGAGAAGCAGGGGCACGAAGGCAAGCCCATGGCGGAAGCGACGGTTAGGGTCAGTGTGGCGGGCCGGCCGGCCCATGCCGCTGCCCTCGGCAACGGGCCGATCAATGCCATGGATAACGCCCTCAGGGCGGCCCTGCTCGATTTCTACCCAGGCCTTGGAAAGATGCGGCTGTCCGACTTCAAGGTGCGGGTGCTGACCACAAAGGAGGCGACGCGGGCGGCGGTGCGGGTGCTGATCGAATCGACCGACGGTCAGAACAAGTGGGGGACGGTGGGGGTATCGACTGACATCATCGAAGCCGGCTACCAGGCATTGGTGGATGCCATCGAGTACAAGCTGTTGCTAGACCACACGCCGTATCCCGAGCAGGAAGCGGTGGTGCAGGG
>Ga0307418_1000029_pt1 | contig 41282 bp, 47 predicted proteins | sample SalMarWE160220MG_2_FD_202160 | JGI IMG/M metagenome (GOLD analysis project Ga0307418, IMG submission 202160) | Salt marsh sediment microbial communities from the Plum Island Ecosystem LTER, Massachusetts, United States - WE1602-20 | ecosystem: Environmental > Aquatic > Marine > Intertidal zone >...
TTCCCAGGGGTGGAGACCACCGGGAGATGCGTTGGCCAGGGAGATGTTGATGACGGTGTGCGTACCGTCCGGACCGGGAGCCATGGACGCCGATCCATTCATCTGAACCGCGCCGGCCAGGCTCGCGGGGGAGGCGAGGTTCGCGTGCCATGTGCTGTTGAGCGTCGCATCGCCGGGGCTCACCTGGACCGCCTGGCTGTGATGAAAGGGGTTGCAGGCCGTGGCGGAGAAGGCGCATAGCATGATCGTGAGAAGCCGGTTCTTGGACACGGGACCTCCAACTCGAGAGTGCTCGGCTGTTCTGGGGTATCCTTCCAGCTATGAATGGAAGCTACCCGGTGGGTCGACGACGCGAATGCGCCGTTCGACTGAATTGTGCTCTAGCTCGAAAGGACTATCCCATGTCGGGCCCAGGTACGGCCTACTCGTTCACGCAGCGGCAGCGCCATCTCCGATGCGGTCGACGTCCTCGTCCAGCCTACCCTCGCGCTACATCATTCGCTCGACCGGCCCTATGTCCACCTGGGCGACGAGGCGGACGGCGAGCTCTCTCAGGAAATCGATCTGCGGGGCGTTCCAGCGGCAGGGCCTGCAGTCCATCACCCTCAAGGTTCCCACCGGGCGGCCATCCGAAGCCACGAGTGGGATGCCCACGTGCGGCGTCGACATGACCATCAGGTTCATGAGCCGCGGGGAGACGGCCGAGCTGGTCGGAGCCCGCAGACCGCAACTGCTCACCATATTGTGGTGTTCATCCACCAGGGAGACGCACACGACGGGGACGTCCAGCACCTGCGCCGCCAACTGTGTGAGGCGGGCCAGGATGACCGGGTCTATGGGGTCCACCATCAAATGCGCCATCACGGCCTCACTTGCTATCTCATCGCTTCGGCGTAGGACCGGGCGAGCGCCGGATCCGCGGCGATGTCGTACATGAGGGAGTCGAAGCCCGCGCGGGTGAGTCCGTGCGCCCCGAGGATCGAATCCGCGGCCGTGGGCTTTGCCTGGATCGCCTGCGCCGTAGCCACTGCGAGATCCACGCCCGTCACCGCGGAAGAAGCGGCGGCCGCCTCGGCCGCCTTCCCTTCCGGGTGAGCGCACGCGCTTGCCAGGAACAACACCGCCCCGCAGGCGACACGTCGGACGTGCGTGTTCATGGTCTGCCTCCTCCGTGCTTGGTGGTGTCCCGTCCCGGAGGCTTGTGGCCCCCCGGACGGCCGATGCCGCGGGCCTTGTGCTCGGCCCGGATCGCCTGGGCCAGTGCCCGGCCACGGAGGCCCGCGTCGAGCTGCTGGTGCACGAAGCCACCGAAGTTGTCCTTGGGCTCACCGGCGTTCACGGCATCGACTTCCTCGCTGACCACCATGGCGGCTTCGTCAGCGGTCAGGCCGCGCCCGCGTAGCCCATCCAACACCTCCCGCACCACCGTCTCGGTGACCCCGATCTGACGGGCCTCGGCCACCAGCGCCGGAAGCCGGATCGCCCAGAGTATCGCGGGCGTGGGTTCGTCGATCTGTGAAACGGGCACCACGGTGAAGAGCAGCGCCAGCGCGAGGATCCTCAGCATGGGGTCATCCTCCCTTGGCCATCACCGTCAGCGGCTGCCTCAAGGTCAGCATCAGGTGCGAGCCTTCCGGCAGCACGATGTCCATGTCCTTGACCAAGGCGGAGACCGCGGCCCCGGCGGCGGCACCGGCCACTGCGCCGATGATCGTTCCCTTCGAGTTGCCGCCGATCACCTTGCCGAGAATCGCTCCGGCTGCTGCGCCCCCGGCTGTCCGCACGACGTCCGCCTTCTCGATCCCGCGGGTGTCGTTGACCGTCGCGAGGGAGTCGATGGAGGTCTCAATGCCATACCCTCTGCCGTTCACCGTCAGGCCGGTGACGGCGAGCGTGAGCGTGCCGACGGATCTGTCGCTGGAGGCTGGGCTCACCTCCGTGACGCTCCCCTGCATCACGGAGCCGGCGGGGATGACGACCGTGCCGGCGGCGTCCCGCACATCGCTCGCCACGAGTGCGGTGAATGCGTCGCCCGCGACCCCGTGCTGCGAGCTGATGGCCGTCGTGGTCGTCGCGTCGATGAGCGTGCCCGAGGCGAGCGTGTGGCTCGACGGCGCCCGGGCGGCGCTGGCCGGTTGATCCACGGGGGTCCCTTGGGGGTTGTCCGCCGACTCGGCCTTCGAGCATCCGGCGAGCAGGATCATGGGAATGGCCATCAGGAATCGTTGTGTCGTCTTGGACATCATGGTTGCTGCCCCTCGGTGTTCTGTGTCGGTGTGGCGGCTCTTCCGCTTGTTCCGTTGTTCGTTGGTGCTTCCCCTTCACATGGCCCTTCGCCCCGAAATGACCCGCACCAGGACGACGATGATCGCGACGACCAGGAGGACGTGGATCAGGCCACCCATGGTGAAGGACGTGACGGTGCCGAGTGCCCACAGCAGGATGAGGATGATCGCGATGGTCCAGAGCATGGTGATCTCTCCCTTCGCCCCGACGGGCGGTTGTGCGGCAACTGTGCGCGTGTGCGCCAAAGCCACTTCAGCATGTTCAACGCAGGTAGCGGTAGAGCCCGATGAGCCCGATGACACCGCCGCCGACCATGATGATGGTCCCGGTGTCACCGTGGACGACGGAGCCCACCACCAGCGCCGCTCCGCCGACGATCATCAGCGCGACGTTCGCGCTCTGGGCACCCTCAGCGGGTAGCGGCGCGATGGCCGCGGCGGGGACCGTGACAGGGGTGATGCGAAGGCTGAGCGCCGTACTCTCTTTCGTGGGCGCGAGGGAAAGGACGGGCGTGGGTGCCGTGACCTGGACCGCGGAGGCGGCCGGCTGAGGGGCGATGTTCGCGGAGGCGGCCGGCTGGGGGTCGGTGTTCGCGGAAGCCGCTGTCTGAGCGGCTGCAGGTGCCGCGAAGACGAGGGCGGCACCGACTGCGACGAGCCAACTGTGGGTAAGTGACATCGGAGATGCTCCTGGGGTGGAAGGAACCGGTCGGCAGGGTCACCGGCCGGTGGCATGCTGTGGCTTCTCTGTGGTAATCGCGGCGGGTCCGACGACCCATTTCACTAGCCGGCCGACTTCCAGAGGCGTATCGAGGGCGACCTGGTTGATGAGGGCGAGCGTCGCCGCCGAAACCGGCGAGGATCGCTGCCGTGCCAGCGCCGCGATGGTCGTGCGCCCGGCGATCTTCACGATCTCCATACGCTGCGGCTGCGCGTTCAGAGCGGCGGGATCGGTGAGCGCCTGGAAACTGTGCAGCGTGCCTTCGACCACTGTCTTGTAGGTGGGCCAACGTGCGTCCGGGGCGTAACCGATGAGCGCGAAGACCCCGCCGCGGTATTCGACGAACAGCGCCATCCCCTGGATGGTGCCGCTCGACGTCTCCGCACCAAAGGGAGCGCTCACCGTAGGGAGCCCGTGCACGCTCGCGCGGGACGTGGCACCGGCCGTGATCCCCTGCTGCGCGAGGAACGCGCCGGCCGCGGCGTTGGCGCTCGCCTCCTGCGCGGCCGCGACCTCGACGGCCCCGTCCTGCCCGGGGCTGACGGCGATGACCGCCTGCTTCCCGTTCTGCGTGGTCCAGCCCTCGGGGAACACCAGTTGGAAGCGCAATCCGGGGTGGAGGAACCGACTGCCCTGGAAGTAGCCCTCGCGCGGGTCGTCCCCGAACACCAGCCCGTCGAGGCGCCGCAGGTACGAATCGCCATTCACGGTGGTGCCGGAGAAGTTCTGCGGCAGGGCCGCGATCTGGGTGGTGATCGCGCCCACGCGATTCGCGGGGCTCGGGTGCGTGGAGAGCCATGTGGGGAGTTGGCCACCACCCTCGGACGCGGTCATCTGCTCGAGCATGCGGAACACTTCCGGCATCCGCCGCGGATCGAAGTTGGCGCGGGTCATGTAGCGCAGTCCGAGCTCGTCCGCCTGGCTCTCGTCGTCCCGCGAGTACTTGAGGTAGAGGATGCCCAGCGCCTGGTTCGCGGTTCCGGCGTACTTCGCGACCGTGGCGCTCGCCATGCTGCCCAGCGCCAGGCCCGCGCCGATGAGTTGCTGCTTGCTCATCTCCGCGGCCGTGTGCCGGGCGGTGATGTGGCCGATCTCGTGGCCCACGACGGAGGCCAGCTCGGCTTCGTCGGTGAGATGGGTGAGGAGTCCCCGTGTGACGTACACGAAGCCGCCGGGGACCGCGAAGGCGTTCACCGCCGGGTCGTCCACCACCCGGAAGGTCCAGGGGAGGTCGGGGCGCTCGGAGGTGGCGGCGAGGCGCGCACCGAACTGCTGGATATAGCTCTGCCAGGCCGCGTCGGGATAAAGGCCGATGGTGGCGATGATGGCCGTATCGGCCTGCCGCCCCATGGCGATGCCCTGGTCCTGGCTGACCAGCATGAGCTGATTCTTGCCGGTGGCCGGGTTGATCGCGCAGCCGGCCGCGGCCAGAGCGGCGAGAACCGCCAGTGTGCCCGGCGTCCGGACCCGTGCGCCACACGCCATGGTCGTACCTCCAGTTCGTGGACCGGGATTGACCCTCATGAAGGCTCGCGGCCGGTGTGGCCCGCGGAAATCGCCCGAAGGGGGGAAAAGCGACGTAGCCGGTGAGCGCCGGGTCCTCACCCGGAAGGACTAGCGCGATCGAGCCACCGCTTCCGGAGCGTCGGTACCGCTTCCCATGCCTCGTTTTTCACACCAACGAGCGATGGGTACCTACGATAGTCTCGGGTAGACTTGGCTATCGGTGGTGTCACATCCACAGCTCGGAGGACGACGATGCGGATACTCACAATCGTAGGTGCAGTGCTGATCGTCGCCGGTACCTTCCTCTTCTTCGGAGGGAGCTTCACGTCGCGCCGCAACGTCCTGGACGTCGGAGGCCTGACCGTGACTGCTGAGGAACAACACTCGGTGCGGCCATGGATCGCAGGCGTCGTGGTCCTCGCCGGGCTCGCCCTGGTAGTCGTGGACGTGCGCCGCAAGGCGTAGGGCATCAGCCCGACGACCTCCCTCACGTGGCGCGTCAGCCGGGAACGGAACACACAGAGCAGCTCCCATCTTCAGCGAGGTACCCATGAGCATCACGAAGTTGTCTACCGGATCGGCGCGCCTGATGAAGCACGCGCTGCTTCTCAGTGTCGCTCTCACGTCCACCGCGTGCGCCTGGAGCAACAAGACGAAGGGTACCGGCATCGGTGCGACCGCGGGCGCGGCCGCCGGTGCCGTGATAGGGAAGCAGACCGGGTCGACCGCCCGCGGAGCCATCATCGGCGCCGTGGTGGGAGGCGCCGCGGGCGCCATCATCGGTCATCAGATGGATCAACAGGCGAAGGAGCTGGAGATCGCGATCCCGGGTGCGGCCGTGCAGAGGGTAGGCGAGGGGCTGGTGGTCACCTTCGCTTCCGGGCTCCTGTACGACTTCGACTCCGACGCCATCCGTCCGGATGCGGCGCAGAACCTGCAGAGCCTCGCGGCCAGCCTGCAGAAGTACTCCAACACCGAGGTGCTCATCGTCGGTCATACCGACGACGTCGGGACTACCGCATACAACCAGGATCTGTCGACGCGGCGCGCCAGCTCGGCCGCCCGTTATCTCGCGATGCAGGGCGTCGCCGGGAGCCGGATCCGAATCTCCGGCAAGGGCGAGATGGAGCCGGTGGCGTCGAACGACACCGACACGGGCCGTCAGATGAACCGGCGTATCGAGGTGGCGATCTACGCGGCGGCGGCGAACGGCACGGGATCGCGCTAGGCGGCGGTACCTCGACCAGCTACACCTGCTTCGGGGCCGACAGTCGGGGCGGCGCCCCCGCGGACGAAGACAGCCCGTGGGGGCGCGGCCAACGAGCGCTCACCGAGGAGGTTTTCGCTTTCGTATCCTCTTCGCGTCAGCTATGATTGGGACCACGTCCGAGCTGGGGGAGCGCGCGCCGAGGAGCACAGTCGATGTCCGACCCTTCCGAGAGCGAGGCAGCACCCGACACCGCGACCATCCGCAGCGGAGTGCCCGAGGTGATCGCCGTCGCGGTGATCGAAGACAACCGGCTGGTGCGCGAGGGGATCACGGCGCTCCTGAATCAGGTCCCTGACCTGAGGGTCGTCGCGGGGGCATCCAGCGGTAACCTCGCTCTCCTGAGCGAGAAGAGGCCAAACGTCGTCCTCCTGGACCTCGGCTTGCGCAACGGCGACAGCCTGCGTGTGGCCGAGACAGTCAAGCGGGAGTTTCCCGAGTCCAGGGTCATCGTGATGGACCTGCTCCCGGTCCACGAGGACATCATGGAGTTCGTCCACGTGGGCGTGTCCGGCTTCATCATGAAGGACGCCACCCTCGAGGATCTCGTGCGCACGATCCGATCCGTGGCTGAGGGGGCCCACGTGCTGCCGCCCCAGATGACGAGCACGCTCTTTTCCCAGATCGCCAGGGTGGCGGTGGCGAGTGGTCGACCGGAAGCGCTCAATGCGGTGCGGATGACCACGCGCGAGAGGCAGGTCATCAACCTGATCGCGGAAGGGTTGGGGAACAAGCAGATCGCCGCGCGCCTCCATATCTCGATCCACACCGTGAAGAGCCACGTGCGCAACGTCATGGAGAAGCTGGCTCTGCACACCCGTTTGCAGATCGCCGCCTTCGCCCACCAGGATCAAGGGGACTAGCCCGGAACCTCGTCCGTCATCCTTCCGGACGATGCCTGTTTGAGCGATACCCGGGTAACGCCGCCGGGACTATCGTTCCAACAGCAGGTTTCGCCAAGGCGATTTTCGCCTGAATTCGAAGGGGCCTACGGACAGACGAGGAGCTCATGGCACGCGAGCAGCAGCCGCGGAAGCCCAAGTCCTCTTGGGCCTATGCCTATCAGATGGTACCTGCCCAGCCGGAGAGCCGGCTGCGCGCCGTCAAGGCCCTGCTCGACCACGAGCGGGCGCAGGCCGGACTCGAAGAGCGAACCTGGGAAGGCCGCCTCGTCCTCGAGCAGCAGGTTACACACATTCTGGTGGTCACTGACGATCCCGATCAGGAAACGGACGTCAACCGGCGCCTGGAAGCCGAGCTGCGAGGCGCGGAGGTGGCGTTCGCCCTGACCATACCCATGGCCGTCGCGGACGAACCCGTGCCGGCTTCCGTGGACCCCAGCCCGGCGGGCCCCCCTCCGCCCCATACCCCTCCCGGGCGTCTTCCGCCGAGAGAGTGATGCCGGCGTCGAGGGGGGCGCCTCCGACCTGGCCGCACGCCGGCGTTGGGCTCACTCCAGTGACGCGAGGACTGCCGAAGGGGATGACGCAGCGGCTCCCGTTCAGGTAGATCTCTGTCAGGAGGATGATGCCCTCATCGCCAGCCTGGCGGGTGTCTGGCTGCCTCCTCGAGATCACCTGGGCAGTGCCGGAGCGTGACCCACGGAGAGGCGCTCCGGGATTGGCCACGATCCTCCGTCCCAACCTCTGGAGCACGCCATGGACTTCGCCGAGATGGCCCGTTTGGTGGGCCAGGTCATCAGGTACCCCCTGTTCACCCTCCAGGGGCGGGCCATCACGCTCATGGACATCCTGACCTTCACGGTCCTCGTCCTCGTCACCCTCTTCGCTTCACGCCTCCTGCGCCGGGGCGTCGAGCGGACCCTCCACGCCCGGGGCGTGGAAGACCCGGGCACACACGCCATGGCGAGAAAGCTCATCCACTTTACGGTCCTTCTGGTGGGCCTGGGTACCGCAGTCACGAACCTGGGCTTCAACCTGTCGGCCGCCTTTGCCGCGGCTGCGGTCCTGGGGGTCGGGATCGGCTTCGCCTTCCAGAACGTGGCGCAGAACTTCATCTCGGGCCTGCTGCTCCTCTTCGAGCGATCCATCAAGCCCGGCGACATCCTGGAGGTAGAGGGACGGGTGGTACGGGTGGAGGACATGCGGGTCCGGGCCACGGTGGCCCGCACGCGTCACGACGAGCAGCTCATCATTCCCAACTCCGCGCTGGCTCAGGGGACGGTGACGAATTTCACCATGGCCGACTCCTACTACCGGATCAGCGTGACGGTGGGTGTCACGTACGACTCGGACATGCGGCGCGTACGTACGGCCCTGGAGCGGGCCACCGTCGACCTCCCATGGCGGTCCAGGAAACACGAGTCCGTGGTGCTCATGACGGCCTTCGCCAACTCGTCGGTGAACTTCGAAGTCTCTGTTTGGATGGACGATCCGTGGCGCTCCCGCCGCGCGCTCTCCGACCTCCACGAGGCGGTCTGGTGGGCGCTGAGGGAGGATGACATCGTCATCGCGTTCCCGCAGTTGGACGTACACTTCGACGGAGCGCTCCATGAGCGCCTCGACCGGTTCCAGCGGGCGTCGTAGGCGAGGCGGGACATCTATTTCACCAACGGGCCGGGCGTGGCAGTCGGAGCAGCTCACAGGTGGCCGATGTTGTCCGCTGTCATCGTCCTCCCGAGCCGAGGAGAAGACGGAGGAGCTGAGAGAGGTGATGGACCGGGGGACCCCGGCCAGTCGTCCATGTTGGATCCCCTCCAGGGCGAACCCCACCTGGCGGAGAGCCGCGGCCTGCTGAAGGGTGGCACAGGCGCCGAAGCCGGCAACCAGCAAGAGCGGGAAGGTGCGTCTGCTCGCCGCCGCCGTTTCATCGGGATCTTCCACGGGGAGGGCGGGATTGGCTCCCGAGGCTAGCTCCACACCCCCAGGATGCCGCCCATGACCGTGAACGCCAACGTCAGGTAGCCCGCGTTCAGGAGCCAGAGCCTGAGTGAGCGCCGCTCGAAAAGATAGACGACCCCCAGCGCCGTGCTCACCCAGAACAGCCCGGCCAGGAAGCCGGTCTGAAGACCGAGGGAGAAGGTCGCCTCCGTGCCGATGAACATGGCCAGGACGAAGGCCGCCACCAGCTCCAGCACAAAGGACGCCCCGAAGATCAACCCCGGGTTCCCCTCTTTGGTCTTCTCCTCCGTCAGTCCCGAAGCGGCCATCCACAGCTTCCCGAGAAAGGCGGGGGAGTACCAGAGCGTTCTGAGGATGTAGACCGCGACGGCTGCGACGAGGACCGCCAGATAGTTCATGCCGGAAATGGCGGATGTCAGATCCATGGGAGGACTCCTGATAGGCGGGGATGCCGGGGGAGACCTCTGAACTCGATCCCGCCCCCTGCACCCCGCGTGTAGTGGAAGCTCTATCCGTCGGAGAGGGTGCGGTGCCCGACTCCGGCGGACGGACGGAAGACGCCGAAGCTCCTAGTACATCCCGCCCATGCCACCGCCGGGCATGGCCGGAGCCTTCTCATCCTGCGGCTTCTCCACCACCACCGCCTCGGTGGTGAGTAGGAGACCGGCGATGGACGCGGCGTTCTGCAGCGCCGTGCGCACGACCTTGGTGGGGTCGATGACGCCCGCCTCCACCAGGTCCTCATAGGCGTCGGTGAGGGCGTTGTAGCCGTAGTTCACGTCTTTCTTCGCGCGTACCTTCTCCACCACGATGCTCCCTTCGGCACCTGCGTTCGTCGCGATCTGACGGATGGGGTGCTCCAGGGCGCGCACCAGGATGGCGACGCCGATCTGCTCGTCCTCGCGCTCGAGCTTCATCTTCTCCAGCGCCTTCTGCGAGCGCAGCAGGGCGACGCCGCCGCCGGGCACGATGCCCTCCTCGACCGCCGCGCGGGTGGCATGCAAGGCATCCTCCACCAGCGCCTTCTTCTCCTTCATCTCGCTCTCGGTCGGGGCGCCGACGTTGATGACGGCCACGCCGCCGGCCAGCTTCGCCAGCCGCTCCTGGAGCTTCTCCTTATCGTAGTCCGATGTGCTCTTGTCGATGCTGACCCGGATCTCCTCGATGCGGCCCTTGATCTTGTCCTGCGCGCCGCCGCCGTCGATGATCGTGGTGGTGTCCTTGTCGATGACGATTCTCTTGGCCTCGCCGAGGTCGCTCATCACGGCGTTCTCCAACTTGAAGCCGACCTCCTCCGAGATCACCTGCCCACCTGTCAGCACGGCGACGTCCTGGAGCATCGCCTTCCTGCGGTCCCCGAAGCCCGGCGCCTTCACGGCAGCCACCTTCAGCGTACCGCGCAGCTTGTTGACCACCAGGGTGGCCAGCGCCTCGCCCTCGACGTCTTCCGAAACGATCAGGAGGGGCTTGCCCGCCTGGGCGACCTTCTCCAGAACGGGCAACAGGTCCTTCATCGAGCCGATCTTCTTGTCGTGGATCAGGATCACGGCGTCCTCGAGGACGGCCTCCATGCGCTCCGGGTCCGTGACGAAGTAGGGAGACAGGTAACCACGGTCGAACTGCATGCCGTCCACGGTCTCCAGGGTGGTCTCGAGACCTTTGGCCTCCTCCACGGTGATGACGCCGTCCTTGCCCACCTTCTCCATGGCGTCGGCGATGAGGTTGCCGATCTCCAGGTTGTTGTTGGAGCTGATGGCACCGACCTGCGCGATCTCCTTCTTGCCCTTCGTCGACGTGGACATCTTCTTCAGCGTCGCCACTACGACCTCCACGGCCTGATCGATCCCGCGACGGATGCCCATGGGGTTGGTTCCAGCGGTGACGTTCTTCAGCCCCTCGCCGAAGATCGCCTGCGCCAGAACGGTGGCCGTGGTGGTGCCGTCACCGGCGACCTCGGAGGTCTTCGTAGCGACCTCCTTCACCATCTGTGCCCCCATGTTCTCGATGGGATCCTCCAGCTCGATCTCCTTGGCCACGGACACGCCGTCCTTGGTCACGGTGGGAGCCCCGAACTTCCGATCGAGCACCACGTTCCGGCCCTTCGGTCCGAGGGTCACCTTCACCGCACGGGCCAACTTGTCGACGCCGATCTTGAGGCGCGCCCGCGCCTCGACGTCGAATCCGAGCTCTTTGGCTGACATGATTCGTAATCTCCTTGATTCGTCGAATGCGTTGGCTTACTTGATGACCGCGAGGACGTCGCTCTCGCGCAGGATGAGAAACTCCTCCCCGTCGAGGGTTATCTCGGTCCCGCTGTACTTCCCGTACAGGACCTTGTCCCCGACCTTCACGTCCATGCCGAGGCGCTTGCCGTCGTCCGAGATCTTGCCAGGGCCCACGGCGACGACCTCACCCTGGGACGGCTTCTCCTTGGCGGTGTCGGGGATGTACAGCCCGCCCCGCATCTGCTCCGATTCGTCCAGCGCTTTGATGACGACACGGTCTGAAAGCGGCTGGATTCGGGTTGCGGCAGTAGTGCCCATCGAGCCTTCCTCCGGTTGCAGTTGAGGCGGATGTGGAACCGGTCCTTGGTAAGCCGGTCAGCATTCTCGCGCCCCGAATGCTGACGACGGCATGCATCGACGAATCGCCGCTGAACCGGCAACGAGAAGAACCACATGCCCAATTCGGAGAGTACCGCGAATCGCTGCCGGGAGGTATCGCCCAAACGGATGACAGACGCATCACAGCCGATCGAGGGATCCTCGCCGCGGAGCGGCGCCATCGGGCGGCCATCCTTCCGGGGAGTCGCCCCTCGCGTCGGGGGACGGCCTCGCGGACGAGCTGCACGACGAAGGACGGAGCGTCCCCAGCTCGACGGAGCCGATGGACCCGCACGGTCGATGCTGTCGGAGAGGTTCCGCTCCCACTATGTTTACCACCTGACATAGCGGGGGAGGGAGCCGAGCGTGCGCTCCCAGTGGACACACACCGCCTTACTATCGATGGTGCGCTGGCGCCGACGGCCGCCGACCCCCTGACGCACTGACCTCGTCGGACGCTCGCCTGTGCGAGTGGGAGGCCAAGTGCGTCGACTTCGTGTCCTGGTCGTGGATCTCACGACCCAACGGCCCACCCGTGCGCTTTACCAGCGCCTCATGAACGCGAACTTGGCCAGCATCATGCCGCAGGTCGTCGCGGTCTGGTGCGAGCAAGCCGGTCACGACGTTCGCTACGTCTGCTACACAGGGTTCGAGGACCTCCGCCAGGAGGTGCTCGGGCCGGCCGACGTCGTCTTCATCGGTGCCTTCACCCAGGCGGCGCACACCGCTTATGCGATCAGCAACGTGCACCACCGGCGCGGCGCGGTCACCGTACTCGGGGGTCCCCACGCCCGCTGCTACCCGCACGATGCGGCGCGGTACTTCGACTACGTGCTGGGGTTCACCACCCGCGCGTTGATCGAGGACGTGCTCCGTGGACGCGAGCCACGGCGCGACGTGGGCCAGCAGCTCAGCGCGCCACGTCAGCCTCAAGAGCTCCCCGGCGTGCAGGAGCGCTGGAAATTCATCGCGGCCACCCTCGCGAAGACGCCGGTGCTCAAGGTGGTGCCGATGCTGGGCAGCGTGGGATGTCCGTACACCTGCTCCTTCTGCATCGACTCGACGGTACCCTATCAGCCGCTGGGCTTCGAGCAGATGCGCAGTGATCTGCGCTTTCTGCTCACCAAGATGCGCCACCCCAGGGTCGGCTGGCATGATCCGAACTTCGGCGTGCGCTTCGACGACTACCTGGGCGCGATCGAGGAGACGGTGCCTCCCGGCAAGATCGACTTCTTCGCGGAGAGCAGCCTCTCGCTCCTGTCCGAGGAGCACCTCACGCGCCTCCAGAAGAACGGGTTCAAGGTGATCCTGCCGGGCGTCGAGTCGTGGTTCGCGCTCGGGAACAAGGCCAAGACCGGGCGCGACGTGGGCATGGAGAAGGTCCGCCGCGTCGCTGACCACATCAACATGATCCAGCGCTACATCCCGTACGTGCAGACCAACTTCGTACTCGGCCTCGACACCGACGAGGGAGCCGAGCCGTTCGAGCTCACGAAGCGCTTCATCGACCTGGCCCCCGGCGTCTTCCCGGTGTTCTCGCTTCTTTCTGCGTTCGGCCGCGCGGCCCCGCTCAACCTGCAACTGCAGCGCGAAGGGCGCGTCCTGCCCTTCCCGTTCCACTTCCTGGACGCGAGCCAGGCCATGAACGTGGTGCCGCGGAACTACGCCTGGCGCGCGTTCTACGACAGGCTCGTCGACCTGGAGCGGTATGCGTACTCCGCGCCCCGCATCGTGCGGCGATTTCTAGCGAACCGCGGGGCGATTCCGAAGGGAATGAACGTGGTCCGGGGCATCTCGTCGGAGCGGCTCGACCGGGTCAGCTATCACGCCCGGGTGCGCGCCCTCCTCAGTTCCGACAGGAGCGTGCACCGCTTCTTCGACCGCGAGACGTCCACTCTGCCGGCGTTCTACGCGAACCGTGTGCGCCGGGACCTGGGCGCTCTCTGGGAGGCACTTCCCCTCGGCGGCCTGCTGCACGACCACACTGCGTACCTCAGGAGCGCGACGAGCCCAGCCGTCTGAGCGGGGCGTCCCCTCTCTGGCGCAGGGAGAGCCTCCGCTCTCGATGCGCCGAGGTGAAGGACCATGTCCACGAGTACGCGCCGACGCGACGAGCGGAACCGGCTTCTGCTCGCCCTTTCCCACGCGGAGTACGAGCGCCTTCTGCCGCACCTCGAAACGCTTGCGGTCCCGGCAGGTCTGGTCCTCTACCAGCCCGGTCAGGCGATCACCGCGGTCTACTTCCCGCAACGATGCGTGGTCTCCACGCTCATCGCGGACGGCGATGGTGGGTGGGCGGAGATGCATGCGGTCGGCAACGAGGGGATCGTCGGACTCGACGTGTTCCTGGGTGGACACACCGTTTCCGCCAGGACCGTCGCCCGCGTCCCGGACCACGCGATGAAGATGAGCGCGGCTGCGTTCCGGACTGCGCTGCGCCGAAGCGACCCCCTGAGGAAGATCTTGTTCCGGTACACACAGACCGTGGTACGCACGCTGTCGTTGGCCACGCTCTGCCACCGACTCCACCGGCTCGAGGCGCGTTGCGCCCACTGCCTGCTCACGACCCACGATCGCGTGGGCGCCGACCGGTTCCTGCTCACGCAGGCCTCCCTGGCGCAGATGGCCGGTGCGACTCGACCCAGCATCGCCACCGCCGCCACCGTGCTTCGACGCGCGGGACTGATCCGCTACACCCGCGGCCGCATGACGATCGCCGACCGCCCGGGCCTCGAAGCCGCATCATGCTCCTGCTACGGGGTCCTCCGCGCCGACTACGAGCGACTGTTCGACTCGGGTCACCATGCGACCCGATAGGACCGTCCGGCAGCCGGGCCGTCGATGCCCGTGCCGCCGAGCGATCCTCGGCGACCTGCGGCCCCAGGCCCTCTGCAGGGAGCGGGTCGGGCTCGACCCGAAGGGGCCCTCCTCGGTCACCAACCGGCTTGCAGTGTCCCGACCCGGACCACCTCTTCGTCGCGGACGCCGACGGCCGGTCAGCGGGTACGATGCGCTTTCGTCCGACACCGTCCGCTCGTCGACCTCATGCGGGTGAGCGAGGACGCGAGAGACGCGTATACCGACCATGCTGTTTCCCACACTTATGTGTTAGCATTAGGGTCAGCGAGGCGTGGTCCTCGCACCCAACGCTGGCGGCGAGCACCCCGCGGTGCGTCCGCCGGCGTCTTCTTTTCGGCGGGTATAGAGCCCCGCTCGAGGCGACATGGTGAAACAGGAGGCGATCGAACTCGACGGCGTGGTCACCGAGGTTCTCCCGGACCAGAACTTCCGGGTGCGCCTGGCCAATGACCACATCGTGCTGGCCTATGCCGCCGGCAAGATGAGCAAGTTCCGGATCCGCGTCCTCGTGGGCGACCGCGTCACCATGCAGCTCTCTCCGTACGATCTGTCGCGAGGCCGCATCGTGTATCGCCACAAGACGGGCGACGCTCCAGCACCCGCCCGATCGCGGGGCCCCCGCCGATGATCCGTCGCCCCGCCCGAAAGCCCCTGCTGCCGTCGACGATTCCTTGGGTCGACGCCCCACCAACGCCCCCACCTCCCGGGCAGTCGGGAAGGGACGTCCCGACCGGCAACCCGCGTCCTTCGATGCGGGAACGCCTCCGTGTGACATCCATGGACGTACCGGGTTGGTCCGTGGTAGACGCCCCTGCCCCTCGCGTGGGCGAGAGCGTGTTCTGCGCCGACGGGCAGGCGACCGTGGTGTGCATCCTGGGACGCACCGGCGACGGAAGTCGGCTCGTGGAGCTGCACCTGGCATCCGGGCCGAAGGCACCCTACTTCGCGGCGGCATCCAACGTGCTGCGCCGATCGGCGCAGAACGAGGAGGACGCCACCCCGGGTCGGGGCGACGAAACCGCCCTCATCGGTGAGCGATAGCTGTCTGCGGCCATATTCGTATAGATGGTGGCGACGCATCGCGACGAGCCGCCAGGTCTTCATATTACCCTTGCGGCCTCACCGGGGCCGCGCATTCGGAGAGACGATGACGCAGCCGTTCAACCTTCCGCGATCCCGTTGTTCTCTCCTGTCCGATCCGGCGCTCCGTCGGGAGATCCAATCGCACACGGGCAACGAGACAGAGACGTCGAGCATCCTTCGGTCCATCGAACGGTTCGGGGCCGATCTCTCGATCCGGTACTACGAGCTGACACCGAGCGCGCGCCGGGCCCACTTCCACAGCGCGTCCGCGTCCTGGACGGTACGCGCGGTGCGCTGAGGTACCCCGCTGAAGGCGTGGCGACCGACCGCCGCGATCCCGGTTTCCACGTCGTCCCGGCCGATGGGTGCGGGGTGCTCGGCCCGCGCCGACATCGTCCATGACCATCCGCTACTCGACCTTCACGGGCTCGGGGAGCGACCTCCCGACCCGGGTCGTGGAGAACAGCGCGTCCATCGCGAGCGGGTTCTATCGGGACTGCGGCCAGCCCACCGATCCGGCGGAGAACGCCGGCGTCATCGAGCGTTTCGGGGAGATCACCGATATCGCGAGCCGCCGGTACGCAACGGACTCGCAGGTGGCCTCCTGCCTGGGCACCAACCGCTGCCCCTGATACACCTCATCGGACGGGGGCGGTGGCGGTCGATTTGACGGGGGTGTCGTTCGCCGCGAAGCTTCAGGCGAGCAAGATGCACCGAGCAGCACTGTCAGGATGCCGGCGGGAGGCCCCTGGACGGGCCCTTCCGCTTTCTTGTTCAGTGGCACATCCGCCACCACCCAGCGCGGGGGAACGACCGCGTGGGTCAGCAGTCGGCAGCTACGGATCTTCCGAACACTCCGACCGAGGGCCAAGCATCGAGGAGTAGGAACATGCGTAGCACCGGCACCGTGAAGTGGTTCAACGATCAGAAGGGCTTCGGCTTCATCATGCCCTCCGACGGCAGCAAGGACTGCTTCGTACATCACTCCGCCATCCAGGCGGAGGGGTTCAAGTCGCTGAGCGAAGGCGACGAAGTGGAGTTCGACATCACCCAGGGCACGAAGGGCCCGGCGGCGGAGAATGTCGTCAAGGTCTGAGTCGGTCCGCCGATTCGCGTCACGACGGCCCCTCGGCGCCTCTCGGCGCCGGGGGGCTTCCCCTTTCAACCCCCGGACCGCCCGTTGATCCCCATCTCTCAGCGTCCGCCTGATCCAAAGCTCCACGCCCGGCTCACCCAGCTGGGCGAGGAGGGGTGGGAGATGTGGGCGCGCTTCGACCGGGAGGTCCGGCATCGCCGGTGGCATCCCTTCGTGCCTGCGGAGTACGACCGGGTCCTGGCCGTGCTCTGCGAGCTCTGGCGCCCGGGGCTACGCTTCCTCGAGTTGGGCTCGGCCATGGGGATCATCACGGTCATGGCCGACCTGCTCGGCTACGAGGCCTATGGCATCGAGATCGACGAGCGGCTGGTGCAATCGGCCAGGGAGATCACCGTACGGTACGGATCCAGTGCCCGCTTCGCCGCTGGCAGCTTCCTGCCCCAGGGCTGGGTGTGGCGTCCGCGCGATGGGGACGGGCGCCTCGGCACCATCGGCGAAGGGACCTCCGGATACCAGGGACTGGGCTTGCCCTTGGACGAGTTCGGTCTCGTGTACGGGTATCCGTGGGGCGGGGAGGAGGCCATGATGCTCGACTTGTTTCGTGCTCACGGAGCTCCCGATGGGCGCCTCCTGCTGCACCTTTGCTCAGGCGAGTTGCGCCTGATGCGTCGGGGCCGGATCGAGCGCACCTGGCCGTATGCAGGGGACCCTGGGCATCTCGCCCCCTGACGCCCGGCTGGATTCCCGTTAGCTTCCCCGCTGCGACCCGCCTCGGGCTTTCCGCTCCGACGGCCTTTCCCCGGCTCGCAGCCCTGCACATCCCACCCCGCCGGATTCGCCGGCCGGCAAGGCTGAGCAGCCCCCTTTCAGGATCGACAACCTTTGACGTTCTCTGCCCTCGCCCTCCACCCGGCGCTGCTTCGTGGCGCCGCGGATCTGGGCTTCGACGTACCGACCCCCATCCAGTCGCAGGCCATCCCCGCGGCTCTCGCGGGTGGGGATCTCCTCGCCTGTGCGGCCACAGGAAGCGGCAAGACCGCCGCGTTCCTGCTTCCCATCCTCCACCATCTCGTGCCGCGGCCACGGGGGACCACACGTGCCCTCGTCCTGGCTCCCACCCGTGAGCTGGCCCTGCAGATCCTCGCCGACCTGAAGGCGCTCGCGCGCCACACGTCCGTCCGGGCTGCCGCCGTGCACGGTGGCGTCGGGATGGGTCCACAGGAGCAGGCGTTCCGTCAGGGCGTTGACGTGGTGGTCGCGACCCCCGGGAGGCTGCTCGATCACTTCCGCGGTGGCCAGGCACCTCTCACCGGCCTCGAGTTCCTGGTCCTGGACGAGGCGGACCGGATGCTCGACATGGGCTTTCTGCCCGACATCGAACGGATCCTGGCCCACGTCCCGACCCCGCGGCAGACGTTCTTCTTCAGTGCCACGATGCCTTCCCCCATCGAGGCCCTGACCCGCAGGATCCTGCGTTCCCCTGTCCGTATCGCACTCCAGCGGAAGGCGATGCCGGCCGCCGGCGTGAGCCAGTCCGTCTATCAAGTGCCCTCGACGCTGAAGGGTCCACTCCTGGTGGAGCTTCTGGGTAGTGGACACGTGGAAGACGCGCTGGTCTTCACGCGCACCAAGCATCGCGCGGATCGACTCGCGAAGCTGCTCAACCGGAGCGGAATCACCGCGGAGCGCATCCACGGGAACCGATCTCAGGCACAACGGACGCGCGCACTGGCCGGCTTCAAGGCCGGCCAGTTCCGCGTGCTCGTGGCCACCGACATCGCGGCTCGCGGCATCGACGTGGAGTCGCTCGGCCATGTCGTGAACTTCGACCTCCCCAATGCACCCGAGGACTACATCCACCGTGTCGGGCGCACCGCACGGGCCGGCTCCACCGGAGAGGCCATCACGCTGGTGGCACCCGAAGAGGAGTCGGACCTCAACCGGATCGAGCGCGTCGTGTCCGCGAAGATTCCGCGAAAGCGGCTGGTCGGCTTTGCCTACGCTGCAACGGGAGAGGAGGCGCCGCTGGAGATTCCACGCGGCGATCGCATCGCCGCGATCCGCGCGCAGAAGGCCGCACAGCGGGCGCGAGCGGCAGGAAAGGCTCCAGCCACGTCGTCCAGCGGCACGGAGAGCGAGGGCCGTGCCGGCCCTCGTCGGCGACGGTTCCGGGGCGGTGGTCGCTGGTAGTTCAGGGAATGAACTCGCCCTCCGCTCGCGCGACGACCAGCGAGGCCAGCGCCACCCATCGAATCGGTGTGGGATCCAGCTCTTCCAGGATCTGATCCGCCGTAACGCCCAGGAACACTCCCTTGCGCGACTTCTCCTGCATGGCGCGGTAGGCCACGACGGCCCGGCGAACGGCGACCTCTTCGGCGCAGGAGAGCTCCATGACTCAATCTAGCGGCTCGCGAGCGGCGGCGCCTGTCGCGACACGGAACAGGCCCCCGCCAGAGGCCTCCACCACCCCGGTGACGCCGGCCTGTCTGAGGCGGCGGGCGACGAGGCTTCCTTGGGTCGACAGTACCTACCCGCGTCACTTCGGGTGATACTTCATGCGGTGCGGCGCGCACATTATGCATCGTGATCCCCGGTCGAGACGAGTCATGCTCGAATTCGCGAAGTCGGGGCCCTTCACGCTCGGCGTGGAGATGGAGCTGCAGGTCATAGACCGCGATTCGGGAGAGTTGTCGGCCAGGGCTGAGCAGTTCCTCGATGGCTGGACGGGTCCGCAGCGAGTGCGTGCAGAGCTGTTCCAGTCGATGCTCGAACTGAACACGACCGTCTGTCAGACCGCCGCCGACGCGGAGCGCTGCCTCCGCGCCACGGCTGTGCCGTTGCTTGCGCGGGCTCGCGAGCTGGGGGTCCGGTTCATCAGCTCCGGAACGCATCCCACGGCGCGGTATCAGGATCGCCACGTATTCCCTGCCGAGCGCTACTATGGGCTGGTCGAACGCAACCAGTGGATTGCGCGGAAACTGCTCATCTTCGGACTTCACGTACACATAGGCATGCCCGATCCCGCGATGTGCATCGCGGTTCAGAACGAGCTGCTCCATGACCTCGGCCTCCTGCTCGCAATCTCGACGAGCTCGCCCTTCTCGCAGGGCGAAGCGACCGGACTCGCCTCCTCCCGCATCACCGCGTTCGAGGCCATGCCCACCGGTGGTACGCCTGCACTCGTAGCCGACTGGTCGGAGTTCAGCACCCTCGTGGCCGCGCTGATGCGGTCCGGTGCGATCACGTCCATGAAGGACCTCTGGTGGGACATCCGTCCGAGCCCCCGGTTCGGGACGCTCGAGCTCCGCGTGTGCGACGGCCTTCCAACGATTCGCGAGACGTGCGCGGTCGTCGCCCTCTCTCAAGCGTTGGCGCGCCGAGCCGGCGCCCGCATCGCGGCTGGCAATGGGCGTTCGTTCCCGCCGGCGTGGCGCATTCGGGAGAACAAGTGGCGGGCCTCGCGGCATGGTATGGAAGCAGACCTGGTCATCGGCGACGACGGAACGACCATGGGGTGCCGCGCCTGGCTCGGCACTACGCTCGACGAGCTGGAGTCCGGCGGGTACTTCACGGGGAGCGCGTCCTACCTGCCCGACCTGCGTCGCTTTGTCGACGGTGCGCCCACCAGCGCCGTGCGGCAACTGCGAGTGTTCGAGCGCACCCAGGACCTCGACTCTGTCACCCTCGCGCTGGCCGACGAATTCGAGGCCGACGTGCTGGGAGGATCCAGGCTGACAGAATCGGCACACCGTGGGTAGCGAGAACCTCATCAGCCCCGAGGTTATTGGCTTCTCGACTACTTGGCGAGAGCGGGCAGCGGTGTGGGGCCTTGTCTCGGAGCGGAGGAGTCGCCGAATCTGCGCTCGAGAACGTGGTTCCCCGACGGCAGTTGATGGTCCCTCGACCGGGACGAGATCTTGCTTCGGCTGGGTCTTGGAGCACTACGCCGCCCGGCTTCGAGCCCCGGGTGTTTCTGGGAGGAACCGTTCGGACGGTTGGCCGACGATCTGGGGCTGCCCGCGAACACGCCCGAGGATGCCACGGCGGAGGCGCGAGCCTTCATTGCTAAAATAGCCGCCGCACCTGCCCTGCGGGACGACGCGGAGGGCTTGGATCTCACACCCCTGCGCTGAGCCCAGAAGCCCCACCACCCTGACATCAACGAGCGGCACCTGGCCGATCTTCTTCGCGTTCCACCTGTGGGTGGCGAAAATTCCATCCGCGCAGGGGGATGGCGCACAGACGGCTCAAGGACCGAGTGCTCGTGCATGAAGGGCCAGTCGCTATTCAACGACCGATGGGTTCGCGACGTGTGGTAGTACGAGGCATAGCTTCGAAGTACCCGCTTGAGGTGTCGTTCGCCGAGAACGATGACGTGGTCGAGGCACTCCCGGCGGATCGATCCGATCAGCCGCTCACAGTGTGGATTCTGCCACGGCGAGCGTGGGGCCGTGACCACCTCGTTGATGCCCATCGACTCGACGCGCTGCGTGAAGCTGTGGGCGAAGATGCGGTCGGGGTCGTGGAGCAGGAAGCGGGGTGCGGCTTCGTAGGGAAAGGCCTCGACGACTTGCTGGACCGTCCACCGAGGGGGGGGTGAGGCTGTGACGTTGACGTGTACGATGCGGCGCCGATCATGAGACATGATCACCAGCACGTACAGCGCGCGGAACGTGAACGTCGGGACGACGACGAAGTCGAGCGCGGCGATGTCCCTGACGTGGTTCTCGAGGAAGCAGCGCCACGTCTGGGAGGACCAAGCTGTGGCGGCCGGTAGCGACGGACCGTGGAGTCGCTCACATCGATCCCGATCTTGCGGAGCTCGGCCTGGATACGCGGTTCGCCCCAAGTGGGGTTCGCATGCCACATGTCGCGGATCGGCTTCCCCCGTGCGGTCGGATCACATCGCTCGAAGGGATTAGTCCTCGAGATGTTCGATCCCCCGGCCCCGTTGGGTGCCGGGGACTGCTCCGGCCGAGACGCCTCCGATTCACCACGCCAGTCTAGTCCTCGCATCACCCCATCGAGCGATGGTCCGGCGCGCTTTGTCCGGTACGTTTCCTGTATCCCCCGTCGAGTCCAGGAGAACCCGTGTGGACGCTGCGCATCATCGTGACCCTGTTGCTGGTCCTGGGTGGTGGCCTGGGGCTACGCGCGCCGCCGCAAGTAGCGGCTGTGAAGGTCCAGATCGAGGGGACCCCGTGAAGGCTCCGAAGCGTTCCGCGCCCCCATACGCTGGACCGGACCCCGGAGACGGGGAGTCGGAGATGCCCACCGCAAAGGTGATGTTCGTCGATGACGACGAGGGCGTGCGGATCAGTTGGAGTCGGTACCTGGCGAGCATCGGGCTCGATGTGACGACGGCGGAGACGGCAAAGACCGCCATCGCCCAGTTGGAACGAGATCGAGTGGACGTGGTCGTGTCCGACCTTCGCATGCCGGGCATAGACGGTCTCGATTTCATGAAAATCGTCAAGGAGCGGTGGCCGCGGATCCAGGTGATTCTGTTGACCGGGTACGGGAATCCCGACGTCGAAGGGGCGGTCCACGACCTGGGTGGGTTTGGCTATTTCAGCAAACCGATCAACCCAGAGACCATGGCCGAGACGATCCGCGAGGCCTTCGAGAAGATCCGGGACATTCCGAGGTTGGAATCGGAAGTCGAAGAGCTCTTGCACAAGACCGACATCCCGACAAAACACGCCTTGAGAGAGAACATCGAGGTGGTGGGCGGATTGGTGTTGGCTCCGATGATAGGGCTGGCGTTCGTGGTGTTTCTGCCGCTCATCGGCTTTGCGGCGATCATCTACAGCGCCGGCGAGAGCATTCGCTATCACGTCATTTCTACAAAGTAGCTTCGCCACTTGGGGCGGGCGGACCATGAAGAGAGACATTCTGCTGCCTGGGAAGCTGATCGTCACCTGGTTTGTCAGCGGCGCCGTGCTGAGCGGGGGAGCGCTGGTGTCCTACGGGCTCTTCGAGGAGTCCCTCAATCACCTCATGCTCATCGAGACCGTCGGCGCACTGTATCTCATCGGTGGGGTCCTCGGGTTCCTGTTCGCCGGAGCCGTCGGCATGCTCGGCCGGCCCTCCGGCATGGGAGCCAAGGAGGCCTTCCAAGACCAACTGACCGGCGCACTGTATGTCCTTCCCGTCAGCGCCGTGGGTTTCGTGGCGACGGGATGGATCGCCCTCAGCTATTGGTCCGTCTACTCGGCACACTACGCCGGGCTGCTGCTGGCCACGGTGTCGTGGCTCGGACTGGCTCTGGTGCTGGCTCTCGCCGTGGAATACGGCTGGCTGGGCGCGCGCAACATCGCGGGGAGACTCGGGCAGCTCCGGCACCTGCGTGTGCGCATCTCGCTCCACGAGCAAGACCCGGAGGATCTTCAACCTCCCGCGTCCTCTCTCACCGCATCGAGTTCCTCAACCATCCATCGAGACGATGGTGTGCCCATCGTCCACCGGTAGATTTCATGAGAAGACGACCGCGACCGCATCTTCGGCGGCAGCTTCACGCAGAGCGTCGAGTCGATGGGCATCAACGAGGTGGTCACGGCCCCACGCTCGCCGTGGCAGAATCCGCATGTGGAGCTCGAACCCAACGTGGGGCGCGCCGCGCATCCAGGCCGAGCTGCATAAGCTCGGGATCGAGGTCAGCGACTCCACCATTCGGCGGTATCGGCCGCCGCGGCCCGGGCAGCCATCCCAGAACTGGCGCTCATTTCTGGAGAACCACCTGGGTGATATGGTGGCCATGGACTTCTTCTTGTCCCCACGGCCACGTTCCGCGTGCTCTACGTCCTCTTGATCATGGCGCATGACCGACGCCGGATCCTGCACGTCAACACTTCGCGGACCCATCGTGCGTTGGATGGCGACTCCCCTGATGGCCGTGCCGTCGAGCCGCCCGAGATGGGCGACGTCGTCGCGCTCACCCAGGTGGGTGGGCTTCATCACCGCTACACCCGCCAGCTCGCTGCCTGACCCTCCCCTCCAGAACCTCTGCTGAGCTCACCGCCCGGTACACGTGGCGGCACGCCCTCTATTCGCATACGCCTCGGCCAGCGCGCGTCACCCACGACCTCATGACAACTCTGGCCTGTCGTAGGACGGCCCTTCATGCACGAACGCTCCGTCCTTGAGCCATCCGTGCGCCACTTCCCCGCCCGGATGGAATTTTCGCCACCCACAGGCGTCCTCCCCGTGGTCCTGGGCCTGGTCCTGGAGTCTGGGCTGGCGTGGGCGGGGTTGCGCTTCTTCAAGATGGGCGTGGCGGGCCTGAAGGAGGTCAGCCCCCTGGCCTTCGTGGCCGCCGGGGCCCTCCTCGCCCTGGCCACGGTGGCCGCCATGGGAGTGCCGGCTGTACGGGCTTCACGGACCGACGCCATGGAGGCGCTGAGGGCAGAACAGAGTTCTCGCGATAGCGCTGCCCGACCGGTCATGGCGGTGTAGAAGAGCTGGAGGCTCATGTCCGCGCAAAAGCCGGTGCTGGCGAAAGATCAGGAAGTACCGGAGCACATTCACGATGGCCGTGAGCCAGGCCCCCGGCCGCCCCCGGCAATGCGCTGCAACCTCCCGGCCGTTGGCCCTGTCTCATGGCATGAACAAGGGATGGAGCGGGGTGTTTGTGTGAGTTCGTAGCATAAAAAATAGACTACGAATCTGAGCGTGCCCCGCTCTCCGCTCAGCAACGGAAGCCCACATGCCCAAGCTCGGCGAGTTCGGACTACTGGTCCTTCTGTCCGTCCTCAGGCAAGGAGAGGCGCCGTACGCCAACCGGGTCCGCGAGGACCTGGAGGAGAACGCCGACCGACGGGTGACCCGGGGCGCCCTCTACCGGACCCTCGACCGGCTCGTGGAGAAGGGATTCCTCACCTGGGAGCTCGAGGCTAGCGAGGTGCCCGAACGGGGAGGCCATCCCATGCGACGGCTCGTGGTCACCGACGCGGGCCGGGAGGCGGCACGCCAGGCCCGGGACGTCCTCGCGTTCTTCTTCGAAGGCCTCGGGCCCGTGGGCTACTGACGTGTCGCCGAGTCCGCCCCCCCTGGCCGTCTGGGTGCTCGCCCGCGCGCTGCGCGGCGACCCTGCGGCGCAGGCCATCCTCGGCGACCTCCACGAAGACTTCGTGGCGCGAGTGCGCCGGAGCGGGGCGGGCCGCGGGCGGCTGTGGTACGCCCGGGAGTCCGTGCTTCTTGCGCTGGGCAGGCTCGTCCGAGACCCCGTGGCCCTCATCGCCTTCTTCCTGCCGGTGCCCTACGAGCCGGCTTCACCCGAAGCGTCCGACATGAACCGCGCATCCGCCCTCCAGTCTCTCGGCCGGGACATCCGCCACGCCCTGAACACCCTGCGCCGCAACCCGCGCTTCACCCTCTTCGCGGCGGTGGTCATGGGTCTGGGCGTGGGCGCCGCCACCACGGTGTTCAGCGTGCTGAAGCCCCTGGTGCTGGCGCCCCTCCCGGTGAAGGACCCCGGACGGCTGGTGTGGATCGCCAACTCCGGGAGCTCCGCCAACGCGTCGCTGTCGGCGGTGACGTCCCGGACCGGCAACCTGCGGGACTTCCGGGAGCGCACCCGGAGCTTCACCGGTCTCACCGGCTACTACGCCTTCTTCGACCAGGACTCGTATACGCTCACCGGCGCGGGGGAGCCCGAGCGCCTCGTGGGTGTGGGCGTCGCCGGCAACTTCCTGGACGTTCTGGGCGTGCAGCCGCTCCTGGGACGGAACTTCAACGAAGCCGAGAGCCAGTGGGAGGGGCCCGGCGCGGTGATCCTCACGTACGGCTACTGGCAGCGGCGCTTCGCCGGGGACCGCAGCGTGGTGGGACGCGTGCTCACGTTGAACGGCACGCCCCGGACCGTAGTGGGGGTGTTGCCGCCGAGCTTCGACTTCTCGTCCATGTTCAGCCCCGGCGTGAACGTGGACTTCCTGCGGCCCTTCGCCATCGGCGCCCAGACCGACCGATACGGGAACACGCTGGTCATCCTTGGACGCCTGAAGCCCGGGGTAACGCCTCCGCAAGCGCAGGCCGACCTGGACGCCGTGCTGGCGACCCTCAAGGAAGAGCAACCCGACCGGTGGGGGCTCGGCGCCCGACTCACACCCTTGCAGGACAAGATCGCCGGCCCCTTCCGCCCGGCGCTCATGCTGCTGGCCGCCGCAGCCGGAACCCTCCTCCTCATCGTCTGCGTGAACCTGTCCAACCTGCTCCTGGCACGCGCCCCGGGACGGGCGCGTGAGGTGGCGGTGCGTAAGGCCATGGGCGCGCCCCGGGGGACCATCGCCCGACAACTCGTCCTCGAGACCCTGGGCATCTCCCTGCTGGGATCCCTGGTGGGTGCCGCTCTGGCCTGGGGCGCCACGCGCTTCGCGGCCACTGGCACTCGGGCCATGAAGGTGCCCCTCCTGAACGATGTCCGGGTGGACGGAAGCGCCCTGCTGCTGGCCGTGGGCGTGGCGCTTCTGGCGGGCCTTCTGGTGGCGCTGGTTCCGGCCCTCCAGGTGTCCGACGGGGAAGAGGCCACCGTGCTCCGCGCGTCGGGGCACGGCAGCAGCGCCAGCCGGGGCGCCCGGCGCCTGCGCGACGGCCTCGTGGTGGCCGAGGTGACGCTGGCGTGCACCCTCCTGGTGGTGGGCGGGCTGCTGGTGCGCAGCTTCCGCGCGGTTCTGGACGTCAACCTCGGATGGGACCCGTCCCAAGCGGTGGCGTGGCAGGTCCGCCCCACCAACCGCTTCGCTTCCAGCACCGAGCAGGCCGATTTCTACGCGAACCTCACGCGAAAGGTCGGTGAGATCCCCGGCGTGGAGCGCGTGGGCGTCGTGGACGCGCTCCCCCTGGGATGGAACCGGAGTTGGGTGTTCACTCGTCCGGACCAGCCCGACAGCCAGGAGCGCACCGACCGGTCGAACCGCTTCGCCTTCTTCCCCTTCCTGGTGGATTCCGGATACGTGCCCGCCATGAAGATCGCGTTGGTGGCCGGCCGGAACCTGGCCTCCACAGACGCTGCGGATACGCCACCCGTCATCCTCATGAACGAGTCCGGCGCCCGGCGTGTCTTCCCGGAAGGGAATCCCGTGGGTCGCTACATCTTCTTCAACAACCGCAACGTCGAGGTCGTCGGCATCACCCGGGACATCCACAACGTGTCGCCGGAGACCGCTCCCGGCATCCAGGTCTACTTCCCCCTGGCGCAGCGGGGCGGCATGTCCGTCATGTCCATGGTGGTGCGCTCGGAGCTGCCCACGGCGAGGCTCGCCGCCGCCGTGTCCGCCACCCTGAAGCAGATCGATCCGGCCATGCCCACCCACGAGTTCTGGACGCTGAAGTCCACCGTGAACCGGGCCGTCTCCGCCAGGCGATTCACGTTGGCCATCCTCACCGTGTACGGCGTCGTCGCGCTCCTGTTGGCCGGGTTGGGCATCTACGGTGTGCTGGCGCAGAACGTGGCCGAGCGTACCCCCGAGATCGGCATCCGCATGGCGCTGGGAGCCACCGCGGGCGACGTCATGAAGAACGTCCTCGTCCGCACCCTGGCGCTGGCTGGCGGAGGGATCGTGCTGGGTGGGGTGCTGGCGGCGTGGAGCGGGCGCCTGGTGAGCTCGCTCCTGTACGGCGTGCGGGCCACCGACCCCGTCACCTACGCTGGGATGGCCCTGGTGCTCGTGGTCGTCGCCGCCCTGGCGGCGCTGCTGCCCGCCCGACGGGCGGCGCGGACAGGAGGCGGGCGGGCGTTGCGCGCCGACTGAGCCGCCGAGGGCGGGAGCTTGCGCTTCGGTAGCCTATGCTTCGGGAGCGGGCTCGTCGGGAAGGACTTCGGCGAAGACTGCTGGGGCGCATCGTCACGCCGGTCCTCTACTGGCTGCTGCCGCCGAACGTGGGGGTCGCGGCGGCAGGGACGTAGGCGCGTGCGGGCAGGTCCCTGCCGCCTCTTGCGTCCTCCCCTGCCCCCGCTAGGGTGAATTGTGAGGGGTACGGTTGCGGGCCGCGACGTCGTGTGACAACCGAGCACGATGCGACGCCGCCCACGTTCCTCGCCGTCCGCTGGAGGCGACCTCATGGCGGTGCTGTTCAGGGCACTGCTCCTGTTCGCACGGGGCCGGGTGCCCTTCGATGGCTCGTTGGAGGGCGTGGCGCTCGAAGACCGCGGCGAACGGCTCCTGGCCTTCCGCCGGGTCGTGCTGGATGCGTCGGAACGGCCGCCGCCGGGCGCCACCTTTCGGGTCCCGTTCGCCTTCAGGAACCTGTCTGCGACGGCCAACCGCCGTCTCTCTCTGATCCCCATCCCGTTCATCGTCGCCCAGCCGGGCTTCCGGTCGAAGACGTGGCTCCTGGGCGAGACGACGGGCGACTTCATGGGGTGGTAGGTGGAGGCGGCTCAGGCGTACTGGCACTCGCTGCCGCTCCGCATGATGCGGCGGCGTGCGGCGCCTGGCTCGCTGACCCACGCCGTGACGGCCACCGAGGCGGAGGACGCGTAGCGAACGCAGCCGTGATGACCGAACGACGCGGGACCGCCGAGCACGTGAAGTTCCTGACGCTCGTGTTCGTCCTCTCACTCCCGTTCTGGATCCTCGGGGGCGTGTACCCACGGGAGCTGCTGCCCGGCGTGCCGTTGAGCGCATTGATGGTGCTGTGCCCGGCGGCCGTCGCCCTGGTCCTCGCGGGACGGGAACATGGGTGGGCAGGCGTCTTGGGCATGGCCGGGCGTGTCCTGGATTTCTCGCGCGTCAGGGGAGCGAAATGGTACGTGGTCACGCTGGTGACGATGCCGCTGATCGCGACCGCCGCCTGCGGCGTGATGCGTGTCCTGGACCGGGACGTGCCGCGGCTCGAGATCCCGTGGCCGGCAGTTCCGGCGATGTCGCTCATGATCCTGGTGGCGGCCGCGGCGGAAGAGCTCGGCTGGTCCGGGTACGCGACTCCGAGGATGCAGGAGCGGATGACCGCGCTTCAGACCGGCCTGCTGCTGGGAGTGGCAACGGCCGTCTGGCACCTGGTGCCCCTGCTGGAGGTCGGGCGGGCGCCCGAATGGTCCCTGTGGCAAGCCGGCAACCTGGTGGCAACGCGCGTCGTGCTCGTGTGGCTCTACAACGCCACCGGCGGCAGCGTCGCGGCTACCGCGCTGTGCCACACCACGGTGAACCTGAGCTGGCAGCTGTTCCCCAACCAGGGATCGCACTACGACCCGCGCATCGTCGGATTGATCACTGCACTGGTCGCGGTCGCCGTCTTTGCGATATGGAGTCCGGAACCCTGGAAAGGGCGCAGAGCCAGGATGTCAACTCGATCCTCGAGGTGAACGCATGGCAGGATCAGCGGAAGCACTCGTCGGTACAGCGCGTGCCACCCGCACCGCCACCCACCTCAACACGATGGTGCTGGGCATCGTCTTCGCCATCGCGGGCCTCCACCACGGCTTCTTCGAGGCGCTCCAGGGCAACGTGCCGACGGGTGGCTGGGGCATCGCGTCCATCGGCGAGGCGCAACGCGCGTGGGAGGGCGGATCGGACGCGGCCATCACGCTGATCCCGAACTTCCTGGCGACCGGGATCGCCGCCATGGCCGTGAGCGTTCTCGTCGTGCTGTGGTGCCTGTTCGCGCTGCGCGGGCGGCACGGGCGCACAGTCTTCCTGCTGGGGTTCGTCCTGCTCGCGCTGGTGGGCGGCGGCATCGGGTTCATCCTGTTCTACGTGACGGCGTGGGCGTATGCGACGCGCATGGGCCGGCCGCTTCGCTGGTGGCGGCGGGTGCTGCGGCCGCGGGCCCGGGCGGCGCTGGCGGGCGTATGGCCATGGGCGCTGGGCGCCTCCGCCCTGCTCTTCCTGGCCGGGCTGGAGATATCGGTGTCCGGGCTGCCCGGCACGAGCGACCCGGGCACGATCTACGCAGTGTGCTGGGGGGCGCTGGGGGCGGCGTGGGTGCTGGAGCACGTGGCGTACATGAGCGGGTTCGCACGGGACATCGAAGCCGCCTGAGCACTGGGGCGGTCGACGGGGAGACGGAACGGGTCGCAGCGGAGGTGACCGGTGTCGACATGCATGTGCAAGGATCGCGACCTGCCCGAGCTCGTTGCTCACGCAGATTGGCTGCCCAAACGTAGGCTGTGCACGCTATGCCTTTGGTCTCGCAACGAGGGGGCCCGATGGAGAGGTCGTCGTCAACTTCTTCGTTCTGGGCGCGCTTGACCGCCGTCTACGCTCTGCATGGCTGCCTGCTCATGCTGTGTGGAAATGACTGGGGCTGGTGGCAGGCGTGGGTCTACTCTGTCCTCTTCGTCTCTGCAGGAGTCGGCATACGACTTTGGGCTGAGCGACGGCATCCGGGACTGATGGCGGAACGGGCGCAGCTCTTGGAGGCTCCGGGCGTCAAGCCCTGGGATAGGCTCCTTGCCCCACTGATGGCGTTGAGCCTCGGCTTGCCCCTGTTCGTCGTGGCTGGGCTGGACCACCGCTTCGAGTGGTCGCCGAACTTCCCTGGCTGGTTGAACATCCTCGGATTGGTGGTGGCCACGGCAGGCTACGCATTTGGAGGGTGGGCGTTCGTGGAGAACCGCTTCTTCTCGGCAGTGGTGCGCATCCAATCGGAGCGTGGACACGTGGTTTGCGACACCGGCCCATACAAGATCGTCCGACATCCGGGCTACTCGGGTAATATCCTGCCCCCGTTCGCCATGGCATTGGCATTGGACTCGGTGTGGACCCTGATTCCAGCGACGGCGGCTGTCGTGCTCGCCGTGGTGAGAACCGCCCTCGAAGACCGCACGCTGCAGAAGGAACTCCCAGGGTACCGGGAATACGCCGACCGCGTCCGCTACCGCTTGATGCCGGGGATCTACTGAGCGGACAGGATTGGAAGACCCCGTCCTGCTCCAAGACGCTGCCGAGGATCAGGCGCCCCTCGTCTGACTTGATGGTTCAGGAGTCCACAAACCTCAAGTAGCAGGCATTTCAGGAGGCCCGTCAGGTCGGGACGCTGGTGACGCCCGATACGATCCTGCGGTGGCATCGGCAGTTGATCGCCCGGAAGTACGACGGCAGCGAGGGGAGACGGCCGGGTCTCCCAGCCGTCGCTCGAGAGATCCGCGAGCACGTGGTACGGATGGCGACAGAGAACGAAAGCTGGGGTTACACGCGGATCCTCGGAGAGCTGGCGAAGGTGGGGCATCAGGTCTCGCGTTCGACCGTGCGACGGATCCTGATCGAACACGGGATCGGACCGGCTCCAGAACGACTGCCGCACATGCCGTGGTCGAAGTTCCTGAAGGCACACTGGGGAGCGAATGCCGCGGCGGACTTCTTGACCGTGGAGGTGTGGACCTCAGTGGGGCTTGTCCGGTACCTGGTCTTCTTCGTCTTGGATGTGGCCACAAGACGTGTGGAGATCGCCGGTATTGCCCCGGCGCCCACCGGATTGTGGATGAGTCAGGTGGCGCGGAATCTCGTCGATGAGTTCGACGGCTTTCTGGGAGGGAAGCGCTACCTGATCCACGGTTGAGTATTGGAACGGGACCGGTTCGCGCTCGAGGCGGAAATCGTCCGGCTCCGGCGCGCCCTCGGGGCGGGCGGCGAGGACGATGCGACGGTTGTTCTGGGCAGGCTGGGACATGGGATAGCTTTGTTCATCGGCTGGATGGCTACGACCCACGGATGCCGCCGAGCGGACGGATTCAACCGCGCCCGTTCCCGCCAGAGGTGCAACGCATGCCAACGGATCGGCGCCACGATCCCACATGAGGGTGGAGAGGGGGGGCTCCGCCCTTGGGTCGTCGCGGTGCCGTGGTGGCGAGTGTTGATCGCCGTTGCGGCGGACAGGGTGCATATTCCGATTCAGCCTCAGGTCGTAGACACGGTGAGTTTCTTCGTTCGGTAGAGCAGCAAGGATGCATCCATGGAAGACGTTAGACTCCGACCGAGCCCAACGACGTCCCGAATCCCCGCCATCTTCCGGCGCCATCCCGTAAGCTGGACCCTGGGCCTCGGCGCTCTGCTCCTCATGGGAGGACTCATCCTGTGGACGCTTCTCCCTGCCAGCGCATCCGGCGTTGCCCTGGAGACCCGGGACGTGGTGCGCACCCTGGTGCTGGTGGGTCGCGTTCGTCCGCCTTCTCGCGCGCGCGTTGGAGCCACGGTGGCGGGGACCGTGGAGCGCGTGCTGGTGCGCGAGGGCGACCGGGTCGGGCGGGGCGATGTGCTGGTGACGCTGGACGACCGCGAAGCCCGGGCTGCGGTGGCCCAGGCTCGGGCTTCCCTAGCTGAAGTCACGGCCCAGGCCAAGGCCACGGTGGAGCAGGCGCAGAACGAAGCTGACCAGGCCGAGCGTGACCTGCAGCGCAGCCTCTCGGTGTTCAAGAGAGGGGCTCTGACCCAGCAACTGGTGGAGCAGGCACAGCAGAGGGCAGACGATGCGCGCAGCCGCCTGGAAGCGGCCCGCGCCCAGGCTGGAGGGGGGCGGAACGCCACCATCGTCCGGGCACAGGCGGCCCTGGAGGCGGGACGGGCGCGGCTCGATCTCACACGGGTGGTGGCCCCGGCCGACGGCGTGGTCCTCACCCGCGACGTGGAGCCCGGCGATGCCGTGCAGCCGGGCCGCACCTTCCTGGACCTGGCGCTGGACGGCCCCACCGAGCTCGTGGTCTTCCCCGCGGAGGAGAACCTGGGCCAGCTCCACGTGGGCGCGCCGGCCACGGCCTCCGCCGATGCCTATCCCGACTCGACCTTCCAGGCCCGCGTGTCCCTGGTGGCACCCTCGGTGGACCCGTCCCAGGGCACTGTGGAGGTCCGCCTCGCCGTCGATGCGCCGCCCCGATACCTGCGCCCCGAGATGACCGTGTCCGTGAACATCGAGGCAGGCAGGCGAGACCACGCGTCGGTCCTGCCCGAGAGCGTGGTCCGGGGGCTCGGCACCGACTCACCCTGGGTCGCCGTGGTCCGCGACGGCAGGCTGACCCGGCAGCCCGTGGACATCGGACTGCGCACGGACAGGTATGTCGAGATCCTCGCGGGCGTGGCCAGGGGGCAGTTGGTGGTACCGCCCCAGGACTCCCCGGCGCTGGGCGAGAAGGTACGCGTGCACGCTGCACCGGGGGGCTGAGGCATGCCCTTCGAGCACTTCGTAGCTCTACGTTACCTGCGAGAGGGCCGTCTGCAGACGTGGCTCATCCTGGCCGGCATCGGCGTGGGAGTGGGTGTCATCATCTTCCTGTCGGCCCTCATCAACGGACTCCAGCAGAGCCTCATCGATCGCACCCTGGGCAGTCAGGCTCAGGTGGTGGTGCGGCCCCCCGAGGAGATGCCACGGATCCTGCCCCGTGCCGACTCGGCTCTGGTGTCCAGCGTGGTGCAGCGCCCACCCCAGCGAGTCCGCTCCATCGTGGAATGGCAGCGAGTCATGAGCCTCCTCCGGCGCACGTCCGGCGTGGTGGCCGTGGCACCTACGGTGGCGGGCCCCGCCATGGCCGTCCGCGGCCCTGGCTCCACCGCTGTCACCATCCGGGGCGTGGACATCGACAGTTACGAGTCCATTGTGGACCTGCGCGGGCGACTGGTGGACGGGACCTTCGACCTCGCGGGCTTCAAGGCCGTGGTGGGCACCGAGCTCGCCCGCGAGCTCGGTGTGGGAGTGGGCGGCAGGATCCGGATCCAGGCCGCCGGCGACCGGGGTGGCGTCTACACCGTTTCGGGCATCTTCGACCTGGGCAGCAAGGACCTCAACCAGCGATGGATCTTCGTGTCCCTGCGCGGCGCCCAGACCATGTTCGACCTGGACGGCGGGGTCTCCACCCTCGAGGTCAAAGGCGCTCAGGTCTTCCAGGCCGAGGAGCTGGCGGGCCGCATCCGGGATCGCACGGGACTGGACGCCGAGAGCTGGATGGCCCGCAACGGGGACCTGCTTGTGGGCCTCCGCTCCCAGAGCCAGTCCAGCGTCATGATCCAGGTCTTCGTGATCCTGGCCGTGGCCCTCGGCATCGCCAGCGTGCTGGCAGTGTCGGTGGTGCAGAAATCCCGGGAGATCGGCATCCTCAAAGCCACGGGCACCCGCACCGGCTCGGTGACCCGCATCTTCCTGCTCCAAGGCGCCGTCCTGGGCGCGGTGGGATCCCTCGTGGGCATCGCCATAGGCACGACGCTGGCGCTCTTCTTCGCCAACCTGGCCAGGAACCCCGACGGCTCGCCCACATTTCCCGTGGACCTGAACCTGTGGCTCTTCGGGCGCTCCGTGGCCGTGGCCCTGACGGTGGGTCTGCTGGCCGCCATCCTGCCGGCACGAAGGGCGGCGCGGATGGACCCCGCCACCGTGATCCGCAATGGATGACACCATGTCCCTGCTCAGGGTCGAGGCGCTGACCAAGACGTACGGCGAGCGGGTGGTGACCCACGTACTCAAGGGCATCGACCTGGAGATCCGCAGCGGTGAGCTCTGTGCTCTCACAGGGCCGTCGGGCTCGGGAAAGACCACGCTCCTGAACCTCATGGGGCTTCTGGACCGCCCCACGAGCGGACGCATCCTGCTCAGGGGCCAGGACACGACGCCCCTGGAAGACGACGCCCGGACCAGGCTGCGCGCCCGGAGCCTGGGCTTCGTCTTCCAGTTCCACCACTTGCTCACCGCGTTCACGGCCGCGGAGAACGTGCTCCTGCCCCTCCTGTCCCTCCACGGGAACAAGGAGCCGTGGATGCGGGAGCGGGCTCTGACTCTCCTGGCCGAGGTGGGTCTGTCGGACCGAGCCGACTATCGGGTGACCGATCTCTCCGGAGGCCAGCAGCAACGGGTGGCCGTGGCGCGCTCCCTGGTCATGGATCCGCCCCTGGTCCTGGCCGACGAGCCCACGGGCAACCTGGACACCCACGCCGGCGAGCAGGTGCTGCGCCTCATGCAGTCGTTCAACGAGCGCCGGGGCACGGCCTTCCTCATCGTGACCCACGACGAGAGCGTCGCCGACCTGTGCGACCGGGTCGTCCACATGGTGGACGGCCGGGTGGATTCGGACACGCGCAACGGTGTAGAGGGATGGGAGCAGGACGGGGGGACGTCGGTCCAGACCCACGAGCCCCTGTCCTGACCCTGTGGGTAGCGAAAAGCCCATCGCAGTTCTGGAACGGCCAGCCGAGGGCCCTCGAGACGGCTGCAGCGGAGTCGCCAGCGGGCTCATGTGTTCGGAAGACGAGCCGAAGAAGGGTCAACTGGCCAGCCATGGAGTCCCACAGGGGGCGACACCTTTGTCTGGTGCGCGCGATGGCCCCGCGTCCGGCGGTCCGGACGATGCGAGGAACCTCCTGCTGTGAGGCGGAAGATCAGGCTGCACGCCGAGTGTAGCGGTGGTGGAGTCCGCCAACCTGCGCATGCGCCACGACCTCGCCCAATTCGGGCGGCTCAACCGCGCGGCTATCTGGAGAGTCGCCATGCAACGCACGATGGGTCCGCGAAGCGTGGTTACACAAGCTCGGGATCGAGGTGAGCGACAGATCCCGCCGGCTCCGCAACCCAGATAAGCTCAGCCTGAATACGCGGCGCACCCCACGTCGGGTTCGAGGCTCCATACCGCAGTCCGGATCCAATCCCCCATCGCCGCCCGCTTTCACCGAGTCGTCAAGAAGCGAGCAATTTTGCGGCCGATGGGGGTCTTCGCTACCTATATCCCGGAATCCCGATGCCTGCCGTGATTCCCCGGATGGACCCTGCAATCTGCCGGGATCAGGATAGCGGGCACGACTTCTTGCATCCGGGCGTAGACAGCAGCAGACAGGTTCCTTCACTCTCCTCGAGTCAAATAGGCGAGATCATTGAGGTCTTTGGGCCGCCCGCTGGCCCGCTTGTTCTTCACCAGAGCCTCGCGCCCGATGAACGTGAGAAGCACCTCCCCACTCTCGGTCGGGATGACAGCGTCCACCCGACCGGGCCATGCCTCGTTGAAGCTCACGCCATCGATGTCGTTCACCAGGTCGATGCGGTTCGGGGGATGCCCGAACTGGATGACGAGTCCCACCGGTGCGAGATCGGCGGGAGATTCGACGCCCGGAATGTCACCTGCCCAGAACTCCTCCAGCGCGGAAAACAGCCGCTCGAGGTTCTCGCGATCTCGGGCGAAGAAGAAGTCCACGTCGCCCGTGAGGCGTACGTGCCCGTGAAGGATGACCGCCTCTCCGCCGACAATCAGGTACCGAACCTCTTTCGCGGCAAGTGACTCGATGAAGGCTCGCGTATCCGGCGAGAAATGCGAGGCGTCTAATCGGATCGGTGCCACGCCCGGACGTCCTTGGCATCCGCCGGGAAGGCCCGGTCCTTAAGCTTACGCGCCGCCCTCAGGCGCTGCTCGGGAGTCATCGAGATCTGCTGCTCGACATCCCAGCGCATCGCCTCCTCGTGGCTGCCCGACTTGTTGACCACACGCTCCATCACGCCTCCGGGTATTCTGATAATATACCCCAAGGACCGTGCACCTTCACCGTTCTGGACGCAAGAAGCCCCGCCCGGTCCTCTCGACCGAGCGGGGTTTCTTCAGCACTTCATGGGCCTGGGTAGACTCGAACTACCGACCTCACGCTTATCAGGCGGCTTCTATGGCGCTGACCGGCGCCGGCGGGCGCCAGGTGGCGCCTAAACTCTAGGCTATGGCGCTCCCTGGCGCCAGGTGGCGCCACCTGGCGCTGGCGGGGTTTGTTACTGCTAGCGTTACTGCGGGAGCCGTGGCTTTGCAGCCCATTCCGCCATGGCGCCGCGCGGTGAGTCACTGCACGCTCGGCCATGGCGACTCCGGCCAAGCGAGTCTTCCGGCCCCCACCCTCACCTGCCCGGCCAGCGCGGCAGGCCGTCTCGCCCACGTATCGCCCGCGACGACCGAAGTCGACGCTGCTCTACCCCGTCGTCCAGCACCATCTCGAGACCTTCCTCGCCCGCGCGGCCGAGGCTGATCCCCTGGGCAACGGCGTGCCCTGGTGGGTCGAGAAGGACTTCCGAGCCTACCTGCGGTGCGGCATCCTCGCTCACGGGTTCGCCCGGGCTCGTTGCGAGGACTGCGGCCACGAGCGCCTGATCCCTTTCTCGTGCAAGGGCCGGGGCATCTGTCCTTCCTGCAACACGCGCCGCATGGCCGAGCTCGCCGCCCATCTCACGGATCACGTGCTGCCCCACCTCGTCGCCAGACAGTGGGTGCTCTCGCTTCCAAAGCGCCTACGTCCCTTCCTGCACCACAACCCTGACATCGCAGGCGCCGTCCTCCGGATCTTCCTACGGGCGATCCGCACCACGCTCTGTCGCGTGAGTCCCGGTGCGCCCGTCGATGCCCAGCTCGGCGCGGTCAGCTTCCTGCACCGCTTCGGCTCTTCGCTCAACCCGCATCTCCACTTCCACCTGGTCGTCCTCGACGGCGTCTTCTCTCAAACCAGCGACGCCGACACCCGTGCGGCTCACTTTCACGAAGCCAGCCTCCTCCAGCCCGAGCACTGGGTCCGGCTCCAGGGCGTCGTTCAGCGGCGTGTGCTTCGGTACTTCCGCACCCACGGGCTGCTCGATGAGCTCGACGCCCGCGACATGCTTTCCTGGCAGGGATCCGGTGGGTTCAGCATCGACGCTTCCGTTCGCATCGCGGGGGACGACCGCGCCAGCCTCGAGCGTCTCCTCCGTTACTGCGCCCGGCCGCCCTTCGCCCTCGAGCGCCTTCATGCCCTCGCCGGCGTCGCCTCCCTGGCCTCTGCCGACGCGCGCCTTCTGTATCGCTTTCCCAAGCCCACCCCCGATGGGCGCACCGAGATCGTCCTCTCGCCTCTCCAACTCCTGGAGCGCCTCGTTGCCTTCGTGCCGCCGCCCCGCATGCACCGCCACCGCTACCACGGTGTCCTGGCGCCCCATGCCGGTCTGCGCTCCGCCGTCGTCGCCATCGGCAGATCTCCGGCCGAGACGCCCTGCCTCCCCGACCCCAACCCCGCCTCTCTCGCCTCCGGCTCCCTGGACGAGCCTCCTCGGCCCGCCACCTCCGCGCGCATCCGATGGGCCGTGCTCCTTGCCCGGATCTACGAGGTCTTACCGCTCCTCTGTCCGGCCTGCGGCGGCTCCATGAAGGTCTTGGCCTTTCTCACCGACCCGCCGGTCATCTCCGCGATTCTTCTACACCTCGACCTCCCCCACCGGCCTCCGTTTCTCGCGCCCGCGCGCGCGCCGCCTCAGCGAGCCTTCCTGCTCGACCAGACGCCGAGCTTCGACCCCGCCGAGCCCGAGCCCGTGCCCGACTTCCAGTTCGACCAGTCTCCGCCCGGCGACTTCGACGACTGAAAACTCGATCCGCCCCCCACGGAAGTCGTCCTTCGGCCCTCCGCCTCCCCCCGCCCATCATCCCATCCGCTCGGCTCCCACGAGCATCCCCAACCACTCGCCCCCAACTCCGCCGGCACGTTCTCCGCCTCTCCCCGCCATCCTCCCGCCTTGCCCCTCGTGGACCCGCAGCCTACCGTGCTTCCCAGGCCGACACGGCGTTTGGACCTCTTATCCTACTCAGGGACGCTGGACAGCATGCGGGTCAGCGGAGGCGAGAAGGACTTTTCGGACTGGGCATCGCTACCGGTGGTCGCCTTGAACGGCGGCTTTGTGCAGACGATCGTCGATGAGGCGCGCGACAGGCGACTGATGGTCGTGTACGGCCCGGACGGCCGTGTGCTGTCGACACTGGTGGTGAATGCGGCTCTGGCACTGATGGCTGCGTCACATCGCCAGGCTCGGATCTACGGCGCACGGCGTACCGATATATTGGAGATCGTCGAATACTCCTATCGCTGGCGGAGTGGCGACGGACGGCTTCCCCGGTCCGCTGACGACGCTCCGATCCTGCAAACGGGCGATTCCCCATCCGCCCGAGGGCACCGGCGTATCGGTATGGCGCCGAGACGAGCCCGCGGTCGAGTGCATGGATAGCGGTCCTCCCTCGTTCGAGACCCTCTCTACCGGGCTGCGATCCACGTGCGCCACGGCATGTCTCCTTGCGCTCAGCCTGTGCGGTGGCTGCCAAAGAACGGCACAGAGCACTCAAGCACATGCAAGCTGGCAGGTGGGCGAGACGCCGACGGTCGTGCTCGGTGCCTCCGACTCCAGCAGCCAATCATCGCTCTATTTCGTGACCGGGGCAGCGCTGCTGTCCGACGGTCGGATCATCGTGACCGATGGTGGCTGGGGGCGGTCCCGCGTTTCCATCTTCTCCCCCGAGGGCCGGTACGTCTCCACCATTGGCGAGACCGGCGATGGACCGGGTGAATTCCGCGGAACGTGGGGCGTCCAGGCGGGGCCAAACGACTCGATCTTTGTTTGGGACGAAGCGCCGCAGAGGATGACGGTCTTCTCGCGGCAAGGCCGACTCAGCAGGACGGCTCACCTGCTGATCGGCGGCGTCCTAGCCGGAACCGAGGGGTTCGGAAGTGTGGCTCGCTTGGCGGATGGAACGTGGGCCGGCATCGGATACCAGCCGGTGGTAGATGTCGCGCCGGGCGAGATCCGGCGCGACACGATTTGGATTGGCTTGATCGATGGATTGTTCGAGCGTTTCCGGCCCATCGTCCGCGTCCCAGGCATGATGTCTACCAAGGGTGCCAACGCCGTTGGTCAGCCGCCCTTCGGTCCAGCGGTCTTCACCGCCTCTTGGGGACGTTGCTTGTTCGTATCCAGAGGCGACACCCCCGACGTCGCGGTCTACTCCTCCGCCGGCCGGCTAGTCACCAGCTTCCGTGGCCCGGGCCGCGGGCGGCCGTTGACCCAAGCGAACGTTGACACTCTACTCGCATACAGGTTGCGGCATGCTTCAACGGCGCGTGACTCCACTCTGCTACGGCGTTGGCTGAGGGAATCGGGCCGTACCGACTCGTTGCCCTATTATCATCAGGTCCTGGTGGACGAATGGGGAGACCTTTGGCTCGAGAAATACGAGCCGCCCGTGGGCATGGGGACCATCTGGTACGTCGTGTCGCAGTCCGGGGCGGAGGCGGGCACGGCGCACTTGCCGACAGCCATGGCAGTCTACTCGATCACTCACAAGGGAGTGCTCGGTCTCACCCGAGGTAGCTTGGGCGAGGAGAGAGTAGATCTCTTTCCGTTCCTCGCAATGCCCACAGAACATCCAGCCGCCCTACCTCAGTGTGTTCCCTCGAATTGAGCCATCGGTAAACCCGTCACACACGTCTTCCTGTCTCCGGAGGCGTCTGCGGAGGCGGAACGGGCCCGACATCGCCAACTCCCTCGGCGGATATGGAGCCCGTAGACAAAACCGGGGGGCGCCGGACACCCGACGCCCCCCGAAAGCAGAACCACTCAAATCAGTTGAACGGCTCCGCCCGCTTGATCCACTTCTCCAGGTCCTTCTCCTTCGGGTTGACCGGGTCCCCGGGGTGGATGATGCCGGCCGGGCACTTCTCGGCGGCCTGCACGAGCTGGGCGAACGTGCCCGCGTGCACGTCCTTCACGACCGCCTGCTTGTTCCCGTCGTAGCCGAACATGCGGTTGTTCAGGTTCGTGCAGTCGTTGCACGAGGTGCAGCGCGGCGTCTCGATGTACGCCTCCATCCCGAACGACTCTTCCTCGGCGGCCGCCCCTGCGGCAGGCGCCGGCGCCGCCGCGGCGGGTGGCTCGAGCACCGCCGTGGCCGCCGCACCGTTCGTCGCCGAGGCGACTGATGGTGCGGTTCCGGCCGGCTGTGCCGCCGCAGCAGCGGCGGGCGCAACCTGTCCGCCACCGGAGGTTCCGAACGTGAACCCGTCCACCGGCCCGATGGGCTCGAGGCCCGGGATCGCGTTGGCGCGGGTGAGCAGGTCCGCGAGCTGCTCCGCCTTCCTGAGCTCGGCTCCTGCTCATCGAGCCAGTCCTTGACCCTGGGGACTGACGAGGCGTACAGTCGTGAGTAGGGGGGGGGCGCATATCGTGCTTGCGATGAGCTTCGTCATGAAGCCTGCCCCGCGCGCGCTGAGACGCCCCCCCCGATGTGGGAAAGCCGTGCTATGACCGCGGTCCTGCCTATCACCGTGGCGTCGGGAGGGACACCTTGGATCCAGCGAACGAGCGAACGGAGTTCGAAGGCGACCACGCACTCGCGAAGATCCGGGCCGGGCGCGGTTTGAGCGCCGGCACGCGGGTGGTGGGGCCTGGCAGCCCGTCTCTCCGTGTCACGGCAGCACCGGAGCCCCTTGGACGAGGGCGGAGCCGTGGATAACGGCGGCCTGTTCTCCAAGCCCGTCGTGGCCATCGCCCCCTTCTGGGCCCGCCACACCTTCGTGACCGGGTATCTCGCCGCGCTTTCGCTGTGCGGCGGATGCCGCGCGAAGGACCGAACAGCCGCAACGGGTGCCGCGACGGGCTGGCAGGTGGGTGCGAAGCCGACCGTGGTCATCGGAGCCTCGGATTCGAGTGGAGCAACCTCGCTCTATCGCGTTGCCGGCGCCGCGATCCTCTCCGACGGGCGGATCGTCGTCACCGACGGTGGGTTAGGCGGATCGCGCGTTTCCCTCTTTTCCCCGGAGGGCCGCTACATCTCCACGCTCGGCGGACCGGGCGACGGACCGGGTGAGTTTCGTTGGACCTTTGGGATCCAGGCGGGGCCGGACGACTCGGTGTTCGTGTGGGACGAAGCACCGCAGAGACTGACCGTCTTCACCTCGGATGGACACCTCGCGAGGACAGCGCAGCTGCTGGTTGCCGGCAGGCTGGCCGGAACCGAGGGGTTGGGCGATGTGACCCGCCTGGCGGACGGAGCCTGGGTTGGTCTCGGATACCAGGACGTGCTCCCTACGGCACCGGGCGAGATCCGGCGTGACACGATCCCCATCGGCTTGTTCGACGGCGCGCTCCACAGTTTCCGGCCCATCGCGCGCCTGCCGGGCCGGATGTCAGCGGAGACCGGGCGCTCCGGTGAGTCACTGCACGCTCGGCCATGGCGACTCCGGCCAAGCGAGTCTTCCGGCCCCCACCCTCACCTGCCCGGCCAGCGCGGCAGGCCGTCTCGCCCACGTATCGCCCGCGACGACCGAAGTCGA
>Ga0307418_1000031_pt1 | contig 39957 bp, 33 predicted proteins | sample SalMarWE160220MG_2_FD_202160 | JGI IMG/M metagenome (GOLD analysis project Ga0307418, IMG submission 202160) | Salt marsh sediment microbial communities from the Plum Island Ecosystem LTER, Massachusetts, United States - WE1602-20 | ecosystem: Environmental > Aquatic > Marine > Intertidal zone >...
CCACGGTGCGGCCCGCGGGGCGGCGCAGCAGCAGGGTATAGAAGGTGGCCAGCTCGTCGAGCTGGGTCGCCGACAGGCCGCACAGCTGGCTGGCCTCGGCGAGGGCCTCGTCGGGCAGGTAGCGGTACTTTTGCTGGAGGAACTGGAGGGTGTAAATGGCCCCCGCCCGCTTCTCGGGATAGCGGGCGATGTGCTCCTGCAGGTGGCTGCGCTCGTGATCGGTCAGCATGGCGCCAGGGAAGCTCCGGTGGGATGTCGGCGGGTCAAAGGCACGGGTGCGCTCATCGGTCCAGGTCCGCCAGCACGTAGTCCATGGACCCGATGGTGGCGATCAGGTCCGCCAGCAGGTGCCCCTCGCCGAGCCAGGAGAAGGCCTGTACGTGCGGGAAGGACGGCGTGCGGATGCGCACCCGGTAGGGGTGCGGCGATCCGTCGGACACCACGTAGTAGCTCATCATGCCCTTGGGGGCCTCGGTGCGGAACGAGCTTTCCCCGGCCGGGAAGTCCATCCCGCGGCCGGTGCCAACGAAGTGATGGATCAGGGTCTCTATGTCTTCTAGGGTGCGCTCCTTGCGGGCGAAGGCATAGTGGGCCTGATCCGAGAGCACCGGTCCCCCGGGCATGCGCTCGGCGGCCTGGCGCACGATGCGCAGGGTCTGGCGGATCTCTTCCAGGCGCAGCCGGGTGCGGGCCAGCGCATCGCCCTCGGTGGCGGTGGGGACCTCGAAGTCGTAGTCCTCATAGCCGCAGTAGGGCCTGACCTTGCGCAGGTCCCAGGCACAGCCGGTGCAGCGCAGGTTCGGGCCGGTGAAGCCCCAGTCGATGGCGCGCTGGGCATCGTACTGGGCGGTGCCCCGGGTACGGGCCTGGAAGATGGGGTTGTTGGCGGTGATGGCCTCGAACTCCGGCAGCGCCTTCTCGACGCTGACGGTCATGCGGTCCACCGCCTCCTTCCAGCCCTCCGGAAGGTCCATCGAGACGCCGCCGATGCGGAAGAACGAGGGGTGCATACGCCCCCCGGTGACCATCTGGACGATGTCGAAGATCAGCTCGCGCTGGCGGAAGCAGTAGAAGGCGGGCGCCATCAGGCCCAGGTCGTGGGAGAAGCTTCCCAGCCACACCAGATGGGCGGCGATGCGGAACATCTCCGAGAGCATCACCCGCATTACGACCGCTCGCTCCGGCACCTCGATGCCGGCGAGGCGCTCCACCGCCATCACGTAGGGCAGCTCGTTGGCCACCCCAGCGAGGTAGTCGATGCGGTCGCAGTACGGAATGTAATTGTGATAGGTGTGGCGCTCGGCGATCTTCTCTGCGCCCCGGTGGTGGAAACCAATGTCCGGCTCCAGGCCGACGATGGTCTCCCCGCGCAGGCGCGCCACCAGCCGCAGGATGCCGTGGGTGCCCGGGTGGTTGGGCCCGATGTTGAGGATGATCTCGTCCTCGCGCTCGCCGGGGTGGCGGGTGTCGGCCACCCGATAGGTCTCCATCAGCTGGCGGTGGCGCTCCGGCGGCAGGCTGTAGGGTCCGTGCTCGGTGGCCCGGCCCGGATAGGACTTGCGCAGCGGATGGCCTTCCCAATACACGGGGAGGAGGATTCGGCGCAGGTCGGGATGGCCGCTGAACTGCAGGCCGAACAGGTCGTAGACCTCACGCTCGTACCAGTTGGCGCTGGGCCAGAGGGACGTGATGCTGGGCAGCAGGGCGTCTTCGTCCTCGACGTGCACCTTCACGCGCAGGTCGCGGTTGCCCGACAGGGAGCAGAGCTGGTAGAAGACCGTGTAGCCGCCGTCCCGGCCGGATTCGTCGATGGCCGAGAGGTCATAGAGCATCTCGTAGCGGGGCTCGGCCTGGTGCTTGAGGTGGGCGAGCACCTCAAGCAGGTTCTCGGGCGCCACCTGGCGCACGGGACCGTCCTTCCCGAATGCCTCAGGCGGAATCTGGTCGAGCTCGGCGATGACAGCGCTCATTGGGGCGGCACCCAGAGGCCCAAGGGTCGACGCAGCTCCAGCGGTTTCGGATGCTCGGCAATCTTCTCCTGCAGGAGCATGATCCCCTGCATGAGCGCCTCGGGGCGGGGCGGGCAACCTGGCACGTAGACGTCCACCGGCAGGATCTGGTCGACACCCTGGACGACGCTGTAGACGTCATACATGCCGCCCGAATTGGAGCAGGCGCCCATGGAGATGACCCACTTCGGGGCCAGCATTTGGTGATACAGGCGCAGGATCATGGGCGCCATCTTGGTGAAGATGGTGCCGGCGGTGATCATCAGGTCGCTCTGGCGCGGCGAGCCGCGCAGCACCTCGGCGCCGAAACGGGCAATGTCGAAGCGGGGGGTGAGCGCCGTGACCATCTCCACGAAGCAGCAAGAGGTGCCGAAGTTGTAAGGCCAGAGGGAGGACTTGCGCCCCCAGGCCAGCACATCTTCCAGGGTGGTGAAGACGGTGTTCAGCGGACCTGCGCCGGCAGCGGGCTCCGCGGACCGGTCCGCCGGGAATTGCGTGCTCATGACAGTCCCCCCTTGCGCCACTCGTACACCAGGCCGAGCAGCAGGATCAGGATGAACACCAGGGCGCCCACGGTGCCGGCGATCCCGAGACTCCAGTAGTCCACCGCCCAAGCGAACAGGAAGGCCGCCTCCAGCTCGAAGATCAGAAAGGAGACCGCCACGAGGTAGTAGCTCATCGGGAAGGGCACCCTGGCGTCCCCCGTGGGCGGGATGCCGCTCTCGAAGGGCATCTCCTGCTCGGTGTCCGGCTCGCGGCGGTAGCCGCCGATCAGCCAGTTGAGCACCAGCATGAGGACCACGACGCCCAGGGCGATCAGCGTGTAGAGCCAGATGATGACCCCGGTCGAGAGATCCGACATCAGCGCGTGCCTCCCTGTCCGGCTCGGCGGGCCGGGCACGGACCGATGTGGCGATGCACGGATGCGTGCCCGTGGTCGCCAAGGGGCCCGGTTGCCATAAAGGCTGACGGATAGAAGCTGCGCATCGCGTCAGCTACGTATGAAGGCAGGCCGCACTGGCGGTGAAGGCAGGCCGCACTGTCGGCGGGCTTGGTCGCACGGTGACACTCCTTGCGAAGAGCTGCGGGCGGGGCACCAACCGCTTCCAGCATGCGTTGCTGAGCGTTTCGAATGCCCGGCTTGCAAGGGGACGGGCACTGCTGGGCGCTTCGGGCAGGCGGGTCTGCAGTGAAAGTCCGGCAAAAATGGCGGCGGCATGTTCGCTGGAACTGACCGGCCTGTCAACTGGTCTCCGGAGGACGGGGCGTCCGCGCCGGAGCGTGACCGACATACGCGCGCGTGGTCGCCGCCGCCCAAGGAACGCCGCTAATGAAACCGGGGCGGCACCGACGCAAGTAGCGATCGTGAAACTCTTCATGTAACGAGTTGATTGCCTCGCTGGAGGTCCCGCGTCCGGCGCTACACGACGGTGCACGGGCATTAGGGTGTGTGCTCCGCGGCGGTGCGATACGGCACCGTTCGACCGCGAGCGCCTCCTTCAGACACCGCGACTTAGCTGCTGTGCCGAAGGCGGCCAAGCTGTACGGCCTGCTAGTCCCGCGATTGATACACAAGACTCATGCCTCGTCCCTGGAGTGGCGCTCCGCTTGTCCCGGCAGCGGGGAGAAGATCCACAGAAAGGCTCATGTCACTCAGCGGCGGACTGGGATTGCGACGCGGTTGACGGCTGGTAGAGATAGAAATACTCCTGCGAGATCGCCTCGTGGATGGCGCCCAGGTCCGCCTGGATCTGGTCCAGGTACTCATGCAGGACCACTGGCGCCAAGTCGGCCAGACGCATGTAACTCAGCCGCCGCCAGGCCTGCCGGGCGGCTCGCATGGGTTGGGTGTGCTTGGGCAGCACGGACAGGCTGCTTTCGATCTCGGCCAGACAGTGGCTCACGGAGCGCGGGAAGTGTGGGTCCTTGAGCAGAAAGTTCACTACCTCTCGACCGCTCACGTGCACACCCACGTGGCGGCGGTACATCTCATAGGCGGAGAGCGCAGTCAGCGTCGCCATCCACAGCCGCTCCAGGGCAGGGCCGGCCACCGCGCTATCCTCCGGCAGCAAGACGGCGGAGTTGACGTCCACGATGCGGGTGGTCATGTCGGCGCGCTCAATGTTGCGGCCGAGCTTGAGGAACTGGTAGGCGACATCCTCGCTCATGGACCCCGCGAGCAGACCGATGACGGACTGTCGGCGCTCGATCACGCTGTTCAGGATCTCATAGCGCTGGCTGCGGCTTTGCGTGGCGCGGATGGCATGGTCGCGCATGAACAGGTACATGCCGTTGATGCGCTCCCAGATCTCCATGGGCAGCACCTCCCGGAAGGTGCGGCTATTCTCCCGGGCATAACGGATGGTGGAGATCAGTGAGCCGGGATTTTTGTCGTCCTGGATGAGGAAGCGCATGATGCTGGCCTCGTCCATGCGCGAGTCCCGTTCGCGCATCAGCTCGTCCAAGCCCGCCACCCGGATTAGCACGTCCCAGCCGAAGGATGCGCCCTTGGGCAGGTCCAGCAGTACTTGGGTGGTGCTGTTGATCAGGCGCGCGGTGTTCTCGGCCCGCTCCAGATAACGGGTCATCCAGTACAGGTTCTCCGCAACCCGGGAGAGCATCAGGCACCGCCCCCAAGGCTACCGCGCTTGCCCGATCGCACTATGTGCACTCGCCATACCTCTCTCGTACTTTCTCGTTCAGTCGGACCCGCCGGTCCGCGCTCGGTATGCTTGCTGAGGGGCGCCGCCCTCAGACCGCCTCCACGTCGACGATCCAGGTGTCCTTGCTGCCTCCGCCCTGCGAGGAGTTGACTACCAGAGACCCCTCCGTCATGGCCACGCGGGTCAGGCCGCCAGTCGTGGCGTAGAGGCGGTTTGACTGGAGGATGAAGGGACGCAGGTCGAGATGCCGAGGTGCCAGGCAGCGGCTGAGGGGGCCGTCCCCCACCAGGGTGGGTGCCGTGGAGATGGAAAGTGTGGGCTGGGCCATGTAGTTGCGGGGACTTGCCTTGATCAGCTCGGCAAACTTGTCCCGTTCTGCCTGGGTTGCGCGGGGACCGATGATCATGCCGTAACCGCCGGATTCGTTGGCGGGCTTCACCACGAGGGTGTCTAGGTTCCTGAGCACATGGTCCCGCTGATCGTCGTACATGCACAGCCAGCTGGGCACGTTGGGGATGATGGGGTCTTCGTTGAGGTAATACTTGATGATGCGCGGAACGAAGGCGTAGACGACTTTGTCGTCCGCCACGCCGGCGCCGGGGGCGTTGGCGATGCCAACCTTGCCGTTGCGCCAGGCCCGCATGATGCCTGGAATGCCTAAGACGGAATCGGACCGGAACACCTCCGGGTCCAGGAAGTCGTCGTCGATGCGGCGGTAGATCACGTCCACCCGGCGTAGGCCCGAGATAGTTTTCATGTACACGTGGTCGTCCGTGTCCACGACTAGGTCGGAGCCCTCCACCAGAAAGGCGCCCATCTGTTGTGCCAGGTAGCTGTGCTCGAAATAGGCCGAGTTGAAGATGCCCGGGGTCAACACGGCTACCACAGGCCGGCCTCCTGCATGGGGGGACAGCGCGGCCAGGGTGTCGTAGAGGTGAGTGGGGTAGTCGTCCACCGGCAGGATGGCGCTGGACTGGAACAGCTCGGGGAACAGCCGCTTCATGAGCTCGCGGTTCTCCAGCATATAGGACACTCCGGAGGGTACCCGCAGGTTGTCCTCCAGGACGTAGACCGTGCCGTCCTTGTCACGCACCAGATCGGTGCCGCAGACGTGGGCCCACACGCCGTAAGGGGGCGTGATGCCCCGACATTGCTCACGGAAGTTCTTGGACCCGGCCAGGACCTCGATGGGGAAGACCCCGTCCTTCACCACCCGTTGTTCGTTGTACAGGTCGTTGATGAACAGGTTAAGGGCAGTGAGCCGCTGCTTGAGTCCCGCTTCGATGCGCTCCCACTCCCGGCGCGCAATAATGCGGGGGATGATGTCTAAGGGCCAGGCACGGTCGATGTTGCCGGCGTCGCTGTAAACCGTGAAGGTGATGCCCATGGTCATGATGGCCGCATCCACGGCCGCCCGCCGACCTTCCAGCACCGAGGCGTCCACGGAGGCCAGGTGGTCGAACAGGGGCTTGGCGGCGGGCCGGGGTCGGCCATCGGTTCCGATCAGCTCGTCGTAGGCGTTGGTGAGCGGGTAGTTTTCGCAGATGAGTTCCATGGTCTTGGGCATCCTCCGGCGTTTGCGCACGCACGCACCATGCCCATTGTCTGGCGGCGGTGAGCGTCCCGGTGAGTCTGTCGGTGGAACCATTCTCGGCCAGGCAACGCGGGTGCGAGGCCATGATCTCCGCCGCCCTGTGTTTTGCGAACGGTAACAGGGAAACGGCGTCAGGTACACGTCGATGCTGGTCGAGTCGAGCGCATAGGCGGCTCTTGCCGTTTCGCCGCCGACCTCTGTCGATCCTAGTGCCCCGCACGGCCGCGGAGGGTGCTGATGGACAGTCGGCCTTGCAGTTTTCCACAGGGCAGCTAGGGTTACCTATATGCCAACTGCGCTAGGGAGAGATGCCATGCGTCTTGAGTACGAAGAGGTCGAGGACAGCTACGACGACACGACCAAGATCCGAACCATGACGGAGCAGGGGGTCATCCCGGACAAAGGGGTGCTGCTGCGAACGACCATCTATAGTCCGCATGACCTGTCCGTCAATGTGGTGTTTGTGCCGGGAGCCAAGCCGTTTGACCCGGTAGTCACCTAGCGGGTCGGGTGCTCAACGGGGTGGCGGAACCTGTTTTCGCGTTGCGTCTTACCCGCGCAAGGCACGCCGAGTTGGGAGGATTCAGGCGCCCATTGCGAGCGCGGGCCCCAGCTGCGCGGTGCTGACGCGGGGGAGGAAGTACGCATCCACCTCCAGAATACCCCGCGGTACGTTGAGCGATCCGCGATGTGCGCCCCCGCGTATTCTAGGGGGCAGCGGATGTCGAGCAGCATGAGTTTGGGGCGGCTGTCTCCTGACGGTCGCGGAGTGCGGGACCTCATCCGAGCGCCGTATCCAGCATCATCATGACGGCGAAGCCGGCCATCAGCCCCAGGGTCGCGGGGGTCTGGTGGCCGTTGCGGTGCGTTTCCGGGATCACCTCGTGGGAGACCACGAAGATCATGGCCCCTGCCGCGAGCCCCAGGCCGAGCGGGTAGGCGGGGGCCAACCCGCTGGTGAGGCCGATGCCAAGCAGGGCGCCCAAGGGCTCCATCAGGCCGGTGGCAGCGGCCAACAAGGTCGCTCGCAGAGGCATCAGCCCGGCGGCGCGCAGGGCCATGGCCACCGCCAAGCCTTCCGGAATGTCCTGAATGGCGATGGCACTTGTCAGGGGTAGACCCACGTGCAGGTCGCCCTGGGAGAAGGACACACCGATCGCCATACCTTCGGGCAGGTTATGGAGGGTGATGGCCAGCACGAACAGCGACAGTCGGCTGAGCCGCTCGCGACCCGGACCGCAGGGTCCCAGGTGGACATGCTCATGCGGGGTGAACTGGTCGAGCCCCACCATGAGCAGCACACCCAGGCCCATGCCCGCGACCACGATGAAGGCCCCGATTGCGCGGCTGCCCGTCATGGCCTGCCCGGCCTCGAGGCCGGGCAGGATCAGGGAGAAGGAGCTGGCGGCCAACATCATGCCGGCGGCCAGTCCGAGCATGCTGTCCTCGACACGCGCAGAGACACCGCGCAAGGCAATCCCGGGAATCGCACCGAGCGCGGTGGCGGCGAATCCGGCCAAGCCGCCGAGCATGCCCAGTCGCAGCGCCGCGTCGGCCTCGCCGAGGACCACACGCCAGACGCTGAGGGCCACCAGCCAGACGATCGCGAGGGCGGCGATAACAAGGCCCAATGCGGTCCAGGGGCGCCTGTGGGCCTGGACCCGCCACGCGGCCCGCAGCGTCGGTGTCTCGTATGCAGTCTCCACTTTGCTTCCCCTATCCCGCGGGATCCCGGCGCCGATCGGACGCCGACGCTGCAGGCCGAACTGGACTCTTGGTGACAACTGTTGGCACTGAACGACACCACGCTACAACAGATGTGGCGCCAAAAGAGCCTATCAAATTGATTTTACGAAAACTTCTTTCGCGGCCCATAAATTGCTGTACAACGCCGAGACAAGATGGCCTGCGTGAGCGAATGCCACACTGTCGGGATACCGCGGAGAGAAGAGCGACGCAATCGTTGACGCCGACGAATCTTACGGGCGTCACGGAAGACGAGCGCTTGTGCGCTTAAGACGTTGAGCTGGGCAACTTTGGGAGCATGTGTCCGCACAGGCGCAGCAATGCCAATTGAAGCACACAATAAGCTGCCACACACATCCGCTTCGAGTGAAGCAGCCGATGGGAAACACGCACTCAGCCCCCGTGGCAACGGCAAACTAACGGTAGCAAAGGCAGGGGGCGCCTGCGCCCAACCCCTCGACCAGCACCAAAGGCTAAGGAGCCTCTTCAGCAAGACGAAGGAAGCGATCATCTGGTCGCTGGTCGACCACGCCAATCGCGCTCTGTCAAATTCCGAGGTTCAGCAGCTGACCACGGACCTGCTCGTAGTCAACCAATGGGCCGGCCGCTTCGAAGACGAGCTCCTGAGCGTGTTGTTCACATCTCCTGCTTCCGCCGCCCAGCACCAAACGGGCTGCAACACCCGCACGGACGAAGGAGCGGGGCTTTCGCTGCTGGATAACGAAACCCTGGAGCGGGCGCTCGCCGAAGAAAAGCTTGCTGCCCACCTCTGCGAGCACTTCCAGTATGAGCTGGCAGAGATTGGGGAGCTAGGCGCGGCCCGGAGAAGCGAGTCTCCAAGCCCCTCTTTAGACGAGCTCCCGGCTGCCCCTGGCCGGCTCGCCCAGTCGTTGACCCACTTAGCAGACGTCATGGAGCTCGCATTGCCATCGCGCCGCATCGCATTCGAGGCGGCCCGAGTAACCTTCGAGCGCGAGCTACGCCCTCTCTACCAGGATCTCGCGGGCTCGCTCGGAGAACAGGGGCCGAGCCCCCGTGGCCGCTGCTCGGACCGTATAGTCCGGCGATTGATACAGGCATCCAAGCCAGACGTCCGTGCGACCGTCGCAGACCTAAACGAGGCGCCAGCCCCCCAGCCCCGGAAACCGGGCGCTGTGCCGGGGGCGGCACAGGACGTACCCAACTGCTCTCCTACCGTGGCTGAACCCTCTCTAGCCGCCCTTTGGACGCAACTTCCAGCTGAAGCGGATCGCACCCCCTCCGAGATTATGGAGGCGCTGGATCGAGCAGCGAAGGCGCAGGGATCTGAACAGGGCCTGGATCAGAACGATCGGCGGCGAGTTCAGCTCGCTACCCAGCTCTGGGACCTCGTCCAAGACGACAGGAACCTCGCCTCTTCACCGGCATCCTGGCGCCAACGACTCCAGCTGCCCCTGCTGGCCGCCGTCACCACGGATGCCGAGTTCTTTACTCGGCACGATCATCCGATACGTGTGCTGCTCGATCGGCTCGACGAGCTGAACAAGCTCATACGGTCCGCCGGCGACGGCGCACTGTCCAGGAGCATTCGGGACACGGTCGAGCACCTCACGACCCAGCTCAAAAGTCCGACGCCGCTCGATCCAGGCCAGTTGGAGCGGTTAGCCGGAGCCATCGAGGAGCTGGCAGAGGGCCAAAGCCAGAAGTATCAGCGCAACGTCGAGCGCGTGGTGGAGGCGTGCGCCGGACGCGACCGCCTGCGCCACTGCCGCGATCTCGTCCAGTCACAGCTGGTCGAGCGCTACGACGGCAAATCCGTGCCCCCAGCGTTCACAGCGGTTTTGAGCGCGGGCTGGCGAACCCTGTTGGAAATCACGCTGCTTCAACAGGGTGAGGATGGGGCTGGGTACCAGGAGCACTGGGAAACGCTCGATGCGCTTGTGCAGCGACTCGGCGGCGAGCCTTATCAGGCCAGGAATCAGTTGCCCGACGCCGCTACACTTCGCAGCCGCCTCGCCGCGGGCTTCGAGTTCGCCGGAGCCGATCCGCAGAATTGGGCGGCCCTGCTTCGAAGGCTGAGTCGGATACTCGCCGAGTCCAGTGCCACGACGCCGAATCTCCTCCAATACACCAAATCGGGACGACAGGTGCCGGCCAAACCACCAGCGCCCGAAGGCGTGACCGAAGGGGAATGGCGGTCCGCGCTCGCTCGTGTCCGAGACCTAAAGGTCGGGGACATGGTCTTGGTCAGCGGCGCACCGGAAGACCGACAGCGACTGAAGCTTGCCTGGATCGGCGACCACGGATGGCTGCTCACGCTGGTGGATCAGCGGGGATTCAAGGCCGCGGACCTTACATCAGAGCAGCTGGCAACCAAGTTGGTATCGCGGCAGCTGGAGCTGGAGCCTGCTGAAAGGCGTCCACTCACTGAGCGCGTCATCGACCAGCTGCTTGATAAGCTGCGGGCCCAGGTAGAGCAGCAGGCGGCGACCGACCCCCTCACCGGACTCAACAATGCTTCGCGGTTCGAGTCCCTCCTCGCGCGGACCCTGATGGACGCCCAGCAGGGCGTCCCGCACGTGCTGTGCTGGATCGATATCGACCAATTCACTGTCATGCGCAACACTTTTGGCCTAGAGGCGGCTGACCAGCTCCGAGTGGTCATCGCCCGGCTGCTCAAAATGCAGTTCGCCGGCAAGGGCCTTCTCGCCTACCTGGGCGGTGACCAGTTCGCCGCCACCGTCACCCGCGGCACGCAGGACAGCGGTCTCCAGCTGGCGGAGGCCTTCCGCAGGGCGGTCATCGGGCTCTCTTTCTCCTGGGAAGGGACCCACATTCCAGTCTCCGTCAGCGTCGGCGTGATCGATCTCGCCGAGAGCAATGTCTCCTGCACCGATGTGCTCCAGGCAGCAGACGCAACCATCTTTGCGGCCAAGTCCAACGGTGGCAACCGCTGTCTCGTTTACAACGGCCATGACGGCGTCATTCACCGGCGCAAGAGCTCGATGGAGTGGCTGAAGCGGGTCGATCAGGCCATGGCTCGGGGTTGCCTGGACCTGCGCTGTCAGCGCATCGCTCCTGTCAACCAGACGTCGGGGCTCGTGCCCCACTACGAGGTACTCCTAGGCATAAGGGACGAGGAGGGAGAGCCGCTGGACATCAATCAGTTCATCGCCGCTGCAGAGCGCTACAGTCGGATGGGGGCCGTGGACCGCTGGGTGGCCCGCACGGCCTTTGAGTGGGCGGCGGAGCATCCTGTAGAGCTGGAGCGCCTCGGGGGGCTCGCGATCAACCTCTCCGGGCAAAGCATGAACGACGAGGGCATCGTCGAGTTTCTGAAGGCCCTGCTCAGTGAGACAGGGGTGGCTCCCGAAAGAATCAGCTTCGAGGCCACCGAGACGGTCGCTATCACCGATCTGAACCGAGCCTCGCACATCATTCGGGCAATCAAGGACATGGGCTGTTTGTTTGCATTGGACGACTTCGGCAGCGGCTACTCCTCCTATGCCTACCTGAAGCAGCTGCCGGTGGATTGGCTCAAGATCGACGGCGCCTTTGTTCGGGGCATTCACCGAGATCCTACCGACTACGGTGTGGTGAGATCGATTCATGAGATCGGGCACTTTATGGGCAAGCACACCATCGGCGAATACGTCGAAGACGACGCGATCCTCGAAAGGCTGCGGCAAATCGGCGTCGACTACGCCCAGGGCTACGAGATCGAAAGGCCGCGGCGGTTAGCTGACTTATCCGATTGGGTTCGGCCAAGCCCGCTGGGGGCTTCGGCGGCGAGCGAAGGGCCCTAGGCACCGCCTGTCGGTAACGCCCGGCGTGTGGTGCTGGGCAGTTACTTGAAGGCAACGACTAGCTGGAGACAACTCAGGCAATGAGCGGCGGTTCTCGATCCCTCACACCTTTGGCTCCCTCGGGCACGCTGCCGGCTGTGCGCTCGCGGGTGGCGCCCCTAGGCGGGTGTAAGCGGTCTCCCACGCGCGGGCGGGACCCCGACGAAAGTCAACGCCCGGGGCGCGAGCTCATCGTGTGAACCTGCCCGTTGGCTGTCCTCTCAATGCCGGGAGTCGCGGACTCCTGTCGGGACCTGCGCCATGGACGCTGGGCGTGTTTTGGAACATGCGAGACACGAGATGAAAGTGAAGATCCACATCGACCGGGCCGCCGCCATTCGTGCGGGGCGCGACGTCTATGGCGATACCGTCATCGCCGTCAATCTCGCCGACCTCACCGAGGATGAGCGTGATCTGCTTGCGGCCGCACCCGCGCATGCTGGCACTATCGACCTGACCGACGCTCACGCCAACAAATGGCCGGGGCAGTACCCGCGGCCTCCCGTGCTTGCCGATGCCGACGACGCGCTTGACGCCGCCCGCGCCTGGCTGGCTTGGCGCGGAGCCTGTCGGGCCGAGCGTGAGCGCGTCGCTGAGAAAGAGGCGGCCAAGAAGGCCCTTGATCAGCAGGAGGCCATACGCCGGATTGGCGAGTACATCGCGTACTGGCGAAATCAGCCGGCGGAGAGCTTTGTCCAGCGAGGCGTTGCCGAGCTCCCGCAAGGTGGCGGGGACCTGCCCTCCCTGCCCAATGGCTTTCAGTTTAGCGAGTTGCGTCGCATGGCCGAGAAGGCGCTCGCCGGCAAGATCGAGGAGGCCCGCATGCTCGTCGTCGAGCGGAAACGCAACGCCCCCCAAGACTTGGCCGAAGCCGAGCGAGCCAAGGCCGAGGCTGAGCGCCGACGGGCAGCGCAGCTTGTCGGCTGGGTGAACGAGCATGGCACGGTCAGCCAGCAGGGAAGGTTAAAGCTGGGGCTACTGCCCGAGGCGGAGATTCTCGACCTCATTAGCGGCGTGGTCTATACCCCGCTCGACGGCTTCGTCCGCTTTGAGAAGATTCGATGCAGCGACATTGAGCACAGAAGTGAATGCGTCGGGCCAGAGGGCGGGATCGATTACTCCACGACCGTCCCCGAGGCGCTCACCGCCGGGGAATTTGCCCTCTGTCAAGACATCGAGCGCGCCGCGCCGCAAGGCGCAATGCTCAAGGTTCTCGCACACGCCGCCGAGTGCAGGACGTGCGGAGCGGGCCTCATCCGCAAGAGCTTGCGCGTCGCACTGCAGGTAGGAGAGCTTGGCATCACCCGTGAGTACGCGCTCGATGCCTAGCCCGTCCCTAACAACCCACAGACAGTTTGGACGCGCTCATCAGCGGCGGCATATGCGGCGGCCTTCAGTCGCAGCTGGTCCCGGTCAGGAGCGAGACCCACGCGGAGCGAGCGGCGGCCGGACACCTGAGAGGGGGGACCCCGCCTTTGGGGCCGGCGCAGGCCAAAGAAGGCTATGAAGATCACCAGGGCCACCGCCATCACACGCAAGGCCCGCACGCGGGCGTGACGGCCAGTGCCGGGTGACGCAGGTCGAGACAACAGGGTGTCAGGCACTCGGAGGGCGGCGCAAGCAGGGCGGCCACGCTGGTGCGCGCGATGGGGGCGGGCACCAGCCGCTGCAGCCGCCGCCTGGCAGCCTCGTCGAGGTCCTGCGGCAGGCCGTGGTAGGATGCGCCGTCGGGCCGCCAGTCATACAGCCTTACGGCATACGCCTCGTCGCTGGCAGGATGTGCGAGGGTCAGTGCGAGCGGCGACTGCGCGCCCAGGCTGGGGTGCAGCCCGAGGAACGGCACGAAACTGCGGTAGCGCAGCCCCAAGACCTGCACCGGACCGAGCTCGTCGCGTTCGGCCTGGAGCGGAATCCGCCAGCCGTTGACGCTCAGCTCCCATGCCTCGAATGGCAGGTCGCTAGCCGGGTTCGGGCGCAGGAGGAGCTCTATTCGTGCCGTGCTGGCATCCACGAGCCGCGAGGTGCCTTGCGCGACGCTGGCGTCGCCTACGAGCGGCCAGCATTCCACGGCGCGGCTGAGGCGCAACCGGCAGCCGGGCAGATCGAGCTCGCCCAGGAGGCGACATTCATCATCCAACAGGTGCTGCCGAATCGCCTCGCCGAGTCCAAGCCCGGCATGCGCGAGCGCGTCGAGCACCACCAGCAGGTCCTGCCGCAGATAGAAGGGCAGGGCGAAGCAATCGTGCAGGACCCGCCCCCAGTCGGCCAGGGGGCCCGCGCAGTCCTGCCGCGCGAGCATTGCCACGACAGCGCGCAGCAGGCAGACCAGCGCCGCCGCACGCTCCGGGTGGTGCTGCATCCGGAACGAGCGAAGCTCGACCAGCCCGAGCTGACCGCGCCCGGGCAGGTAGGGATTCCAGAGCTTTTCAATGTTGATCTCGGCGCGGTGGCTGTTCCCGGCGGCGTCGGCGAGAAAGGGGGCAAGGCTGCGCCAGAGCAGCTCGGGCGATGGCGTGCCGGCTGTCTCGAGCAGACGCAGGGTGAGTCCGAGCTCGTCGAGCAGGTCGGGGCCACGTTCGTCGGCTCGCACCGACTGGCCGCTGGGTCCCACGTAGTCGTGGGCGTACAGGTACGACAGTGCAGGGTGGCGGTTCAGGAAGCGCACGAGCCGCGGGAGCAGGGCAGGCTCGCGCAGGAAGGGACTGTCCTCCGGAGTCGGTCCCCCCAAGGTAATCTGCCCCCCGCCGCCGGAGTCCGCGACCGTGCCGTTGTAATACAGCCGGTAGGGGCTGAGGCCCTGGTCCTCGGCCACGGCGTGGGCGATGCGGGCGCGGCGCAGAAACGCGAGGGCGCTCTTGTCGGGGGCTGAGCTGATCTCGATGACCGCCGGATCTGGTGTCACGGTCGTCCACTCGACGCTTGCGTCCACCGGCGGTGCGCAGCCTGCGAGCGTGAGCGCTCCCATGTCGGCGGCGCGGGCCGCCCGGCCGGCGGCGTCAAGCACGGCAAGGAAGTCTGTCACGCTATGGAACGCCGGCAGCTCCACGACGGCCGCCTGCGCCATGCCCACGGGCGCGATGTGCAACACGAGCAGGTGCCAGCCCTCGTCCGCTAGCTCGTCGGGCAGTCCTCCTGCCGGGATTGCCGTCGCGTGCAACGACGGGCCAGGGAGACGCAGGGCGTCAGCCGGCAGCGCGACCTCCGGATCGCGGTGCAGCAGCAGGCACTCTTCTTCCGCATCGTTGGATGCGGCGATCTCGGCACAGCTCCAGCCATGATCGTTGAGCTGCGCCCGCAGGGCATCGCGGAAGGCACTCAGATTCGTGGGCGCGGGGGGTGCTGAGTTGAGCAGAAGGGGGTCGGGCGGGCCGTGCCAGACCGGCGGCCCATCACGCCGCCGGTACAACCCCAGGCTCCAGCGGGGAACATCCTCCCCCGGATACTGCCGACCCAGGGTGCGTAGCACGGCGCTACCGGGAAAGTGGCGGCTCAGCCCGGCCATCAGCGCCTCGGCGCGTGCCTCCTTGTCGCTCCCCAGTGCTTGGTACAGCCATTCCGGCCGTTCCGACCAACGGTCCGTGAACGTCGGCTCGCTGCCGACCCAGATGGCAAGGCCCAGCCGCGCAAGCTGCTCGTCGTGCTCGCGGACCGCCTGCTCGAATGCCTCCATCACAGTGCCCCGGCGCGTCTCAGAGGCGAATACCGCGGAGTCCCAGCAACTTTTGTGCGAGATAGGGGTTGGCGGCTCCGCCCCGGGGTCTCCCTTAGGGGGCGTCGGCCTTGGGCGGGTCTTGCTGTCCCATGAAGCAGCCGGTGGCTTCGCCGTTGCCGCCCGGCTGCTCCCAAGGGAAAAGAGGGAGGTTCTCGAGCGCCAGCATCAGTCCCTGGTTCCATTTTTCCGAGATCTCACGCGCGAACGGGTGATCCTCGGTGTACTGGCAGTGGCGTCCCTCGGCTAGGGTGTCGCGTTGGTAGATGAGGATCTCCACCGGCGGGCCGACCGTGACGTTGCTCCGGGTGGTGGAGTTCATCGATACGAGCGCACAGCGCGCCGCCCGGTTCAGATCGGTGTCGCGCTTGATCACCCGGTCGAGAATCGGCTTGCCGTACTTGATCTCGCCGATCTGGAGGAAGGGGTGATCAGCGGACTCGTGAATGTAGTTGCCCTGCGGATAGACCATGAAGATCTCCGGCGGTTGCTTGCCGATCTGTCCGCCAACGATAAAGGTCGCCTCAAAGTTGGTCGTTGCGGTGTCCCGGCTGGCCTGGGTTCGTTGCACCTGGGTGCTGACGATGCCGACATAATCGGCGGCCTCTTCGATGGTGTTCACCGAGAGCAGATTGGGCACGAGGCGGTTTGGCATGTCGCCGCTCAGCTTCTTGACCACCGCCTGCGTCGTGGCAAGGTTGCCGGCGGACAACAGGGCGAAGAACCGTTCCTCTGGCCAGCAGAAGGTATGCATCTTCGAGTAAACGCTGACGTTATCGACGCCGGCGTTGGTGCGCGAGTCAGAGCAGAAGACGAGCCCACCCTCGACGTTGATCGCAAGGCAGTAGGTCATGTGGTAGGGGCAGCGTGGCGATGCGTCATTGTACGGAAACTCCAGGCGGCGCCCATACCTGTGTGGATGGGGGATCGAGATGGCAACAACACGCGAGAAGGGTAGGTGCGGGTGGGGCGTCGGTCAAGGCTCGTCGCCAGACTGCGCAGTCTACACGACTATGTGAGCATCGCGCTGCCTTATGTCGTCGAGTGCAAGCCGACGCTCCAGTGGGCGGAGACGGACAAGCTAATCGACGTGGAGGTTGCCGGAGACCGGACCTCTCCCGCCGAGGCCACGACCGGCCCGCCGCTCCTTGATGGGGCGCGAAAGCGGGCGTCGGCACCAACTCCGTGCGAGCCGCCGCCTGATCCAGCCGTTCGGCGCATACCGCCAGCTGCCAGAAGAGTGGCGCGATCAAGGCCATCTCGAAGACCAGGGCTGAGAATAGCGTCTCCGGTCCCCCGTCGAGTGCGGCGACGAGGCGCGGAAGGTGAAGGGCGTGGGGGCGAGGTTACTGAAGACGGTGCGTCGGCTCCTCAGGCTGTAGGGGCTTTTGCCACTACCGCCCTGTCCGTTGGGACAGGGCGCAGGTCTACCGCTGGTCAAATGCCGGTATACCTCAATCTTCCCGCGCGATGGTCCCTTTTGTGCTTGGGCAAATCCTCGTTCTAACCCGTGGGGAGTATGCCGTGAAAAAGGTGGAAGCTATGGTCAAGCCCTTTAAGCTGGACCAGGTGCGCGATGCCCTATGTGCACTAGGAATCAGCGGGATGACCGTCACCGAGGCCAAGGGGTTTGGCCGCCAGAGGGGGCATGTGGAGGTCTACCGGGGCTCGGAATACGTGGTGAATTTCCTGCCCAAGCAGATGATCGAGGTTGTGGTTGCGGATGATCAACTCGAGGCCTGCATCGGGGCCATCACGATGGCCGCCCGCACCGGGGAGATCGGGGACGGCAAGATCTTCGTCTCGCCTGTGGCGCGGCTCGTCCGAATACGCACCGGGGAGGAGGGAGCGGCGGCGCTCTAAGGAGGAGCCAGACGTACCAGTTTGCTCCACCGTCCCTAGCTGTTCACCGCTGGGGCAGTGCCAACCGAAAGGGGCGGTGAATTGCGGGCTGGCGTGAGCCGCGACACTAGCCCTCCGTGCGGACATCAGGCCAACACGAGCAGCGGCTTCCTCGGCAACGCGTGAGTGCGTGCTCCGGGAGCGAGACTATCGGGGCGGCCCTTCCAGGGGCTCCTGTCTCAGCGAAGCACAGCCGCAGCGCGACTAAGGTCGTCAATTCCCAAATAGATCGAAAGAATGGTGCCGAGGAGAGGACTTGAACCTCCACGAGCTTTCGCCCACATGGACCTGAACCATGCGCGTCTACCAATTCCGCCACCTCGGCAGGTGGTGGCGCTGAGCCATGAGAGGCCCGGCCCGCGGGAAGCCGCAATCCTATTGAGACAATGCGGCCGTGTCAACGGTACACTAATCAACTTTTAGGAGCGGAAAGATACAACGTGGCACGACCGAGACGGACTAAGTCCCCAAGGGAGTTGGACCCCCATCGCCAGCGGGAGAAGAAGAAGTACGCAAATCCCATCCCGAGCCGGGAGTTTATCCTGCAGGTGCTGTCGGAGACCGGCGTGCCCCTCTCGTTCGATGAGCTGGCCGGCGCCCTGGATCTTGCCGAGGAGCAGGACCTGATCGCCCTGCAGCGCCGGCTGGGGGCGATGGAGCGGGATGGTCAGCTGGTGCGCAACCGCAGGGATGCCTACTGCCTGGTCAACAAGCGGGATCTCATCGCGGGTCGGGTGATCGGGCACCCGGACGGATTCGGCTTCGTGAAGCCGGATGACGGCGGTGATGACGTCTATCTCTATCCGCGCCAGATGCGCGGACTCTTCCACAACGACCGGGTCGTGGTTCGGGTGACGGGGCGCGACCGCCGCGGGCGCCTCGAGGGGTCGGTGGTGGAGGTCCTGGAGCGGAACACCCGCAACGTGGTCGGCCGCTTCTATGAGGAGAGCGGGGTCGGCTTCGTGGTGCCGGACAACAAGCGGCTGACCCACGACATTATCATCCCGCGGGACCGCATCGACGGTGCCGAGCAGGGACAGATCGTGGTCGCGGAGATCACCGACCAGCCCACCAAGCGCACCCAGCCCATCGGCCGCATCCTGGAGGTGGTAGGCGACCACATGGCCCCTGGCATGGAGACGGACATCGCCATCCGTACCCATGACGTCCCGGTGCAGTGGCCGGAGACCGTCGAGCAGGAGATCGCCCCCCTCACGGGAGAGGTGCCGGAGGCCGCGAAGCAGGGCCGCACGGACCTTCGGCAGGTCCCCCTGGTCACCATCGACGGGGCGGACGCCCGCGATTTCGACGATGCCGTCTTCTGCGAGCGCAAGCCCCGGGGCTGGAAGCTTCTGGTGTGCATCGCGGACGTGTCCAGCTACGTGGTTCCGGGCACTGCCCTGGACCAGGAGGGCCTGAACCGGGGCAACTCGGTCTATTTTCCTGACCGGGTGATCCCCATGCTGCCGGAGATCCTCTCCAACGGGCTCTGCTCACTCAACCCGAACGTGGATCGCCTCTGCATGGCGTGTGAGCTGTACGTCAGCGGGGAAGGCCAGGTGAGCCGCTCCCGCTTCTTCCCGGCGGTCATGCGGTCCCATGCCCGCCTGACTTATGACCAGGTCGCCGCCATGCTGATCGACGGCGACCCGGCGCTGTGCGAGCGTCATGCTGCGCTTCTGCCGCACCTGCATGACCTCTATGCCCTTTACAAGGCGCTGCACGGGGCGCGCGTCGTGCGGGGAGCCATCGACTTCGACACCACCGAGACCCGATTCGAGTTCAACGCCAAGGGTAGGGTGGAGGCCATTCACCCGCTGGTGCGAAACGATGCGCACCGCATCATCGAGGAGTGCATGCTGACGGCCAACGTGGCGGCGGCTCGTCTCTTCGAGCGCAAGAAGATGCCGGCCCTCTATCGCATCCACGAGACGCCCAGTCAGGAGAAGCTGACGGACCTGCGGGAGTTCCTCGGGGAGCTGGGTCTCAGCCTGTCAGGGGGGCTCAAGCCGACCGCCCAGGATTATGCGGCCCTACTCGAGCGGGTTCACGACCGCCCGGACCGACACCTGATTCAGACGGTCCTGCTGCGTTCGATGCAGCAGGCCATGTACAGCTCCGACAACGTGGGGCACTTCGGCCTGGCGTATCCGGCCTACACCCACTTCACCTCTCCCATCCGCCGGTATCCCGACCTGGTCGTCCACCGCACCATCAAGCACATCCTGGACGGCGGGACGGCGGCGGATTTCGACTACTCCAAGCCGGACCTGCAGAGCATCGGGGAGCACTGCTCCGGCACCGAGCGCCGGGCCGACGAGGCGACGCGTGACGCGGAGTCCTGGCTCAAGTGCGAGTACATGCAGGACAAGCTCGGCGAGCACTTCGACGGCACCATCACAAGCGTCAATTCCTTCGGCATCTTCGTGGAGCTGGACAACATCTATGTGGACGGCCTGGTGCATATCACCGCGCTGGACAACGACTATTATCACTTCGACCCAATCGGTCACCGCCTGACGGGCGAGCGCACCGGCACCGTGTACCGGCTGGGCGACCGTGTCCGTGTGCAGGTGGCCGCCGTCAACCTGGACGAGCGCAAGATCGACTTCGTCCTGGCCGAGCCGGTGCGGCCCGCCCCGGCCAAGCGCTCCCGATCCCGCCGTAAGCGCAAGTCTGCCCGCAACGCCGCTTGATTCGAGCGCTCCCATGCGGGACCTGACGCCCGTGGGCGGCATCCACAGCGTTCGTACGGCCCTGAAGTTCGGCGCGGAGGGCGTGGGCGAAATTTGGCTGGAGCGCACCCGCCGCGACCACCGGATGCGGCAGATCGCTGACCTGGCCCGAGGGGCGGGGATAGCGGTGCGGCAGGTCGATAAGGGCGAGATGGATGGGGCGGCGGCGGGCCTGCATCACCAGGGGGTGCTGGCCTGGGTGCGGACGCCCGCGCCCCGGGCCGAGCATGAACTGGACGCGATCCTCGATGCGGCGGCTGGTCCGCCCTTCCTGCTCATCCTTGACGGCGTCGAGGACCCTCACAACCTCGGGGCCTGCCTGCGCAGCGCCGATGCCGCCGGGGTGCACGCGGTGCTTGCCCCCAAGGACAACGCGGTGGGTCTGACCCCCGTGGCCTGCAAGGTGGCAAGCGGCGCCGCGGAAACGGTGCCCTATGTTCAGGTCACCAACCTGGCGCGGGCGATGGCTGGCCTCAAGGCGCGGGGGGTGTGGCTACTGGGGACGGCGGGGACCGCGGAGACGGCCCTGTTCGACGCCGACCTCAAGGGGGCCCTCGGGCTGGTCATGGGCGGGGAGGGCAAGGGGCTCCGCCGGCTGACGCGGGAGCGCTGCGACCTCCTGGTGCACCTGCCAATGTTGGGTGCGGTGGAGAGCCTGAACGTCTCGGTGGCCGCCGGGATCTGTCTCTACGAGGCGGTGCGTCAGCGGCGCTGCACTTAGGCGGAGAGGGACGGCGGCGCGGGCCGCGGGCTCAGTCGGCCGGCAGGACGGAGGTGACCAGGACGCCGCCATGCTCCAGGTGCCAGCTGACCTCCATGTCATAGACTCGCATCCCGAACGAGGTGCGCTCCGGGTACCGGTCCAGGTAGCCGGGGCGCGGGTCCTGCTGCAGCATCTGGGTGATGAGCAGCCGGAGCCGTTTCTCTCCGTCGGGGTCGGACCGCAGGATTTGCCCTTGGGCGTCTGCCGTGAAGTCCACGGGCCAGGCGGCCGCCGGCGGCTCGGCCGCAAAGCCGGGGCGCGTGTGGGGAAGGGCGTCTGCGTACGGGACGTAGGGCTTGATGTCGAGGACGGGGGTACCGTCGAGCAGGTCCACGGCGCCCAGCCGCAGGACGGGGCTAGTCTCCCGGCGGTCGATGCCCAGCAGCTCGACGGCGGAGATGCCGATGGGGTTGGGTCGGAAGGGGGAACGGCTGGCGAATACGCCAACCTTTGACCGTCCCCCGAGGCGCGGCGGCCGCACCGTCGGCCGCCAGCCGGCGTCGAGGCAGTCGTGAAAGACGAAGATCAGCCAGATGTGTGAGAAGCCGGAGAGGCCGCGAACGGCCTCCGCTCGCCCGTAGGGTGGGTAGAGCTCGAGGCGGGCCTCCGCGGCGGTTACCAGCCCGGGCTGACGGGGGATACCGAACCGGCCGGTGAAGCAGGAGCGGACGATGCCGATGGGTTGAAAGCGGTACTCCACCTTCAGCGGGCAACCAGAGCCACCTGCTGGAGGAAGGCGGCTATGCGGTTCGCCGTGTCCCGGGCGCGCTCGGCATCTTCTGTCACAGCCGCCTCTTCCAGCGCTGCGCCCGCGCGCGAGAGCTCGTCAAACCCGTAGCTGCCGGCGGTTCCCTTGAGCTCGTGACCGATCCGACGCAGCTCCCCCATGTCGTTCGCAGCGATGATTGCCAAGATGCGGGGCACCGCCTGCCGACGCTTGCGAAGAAATTCTTCCGCCAGGTCCATGATGTCGGCGTCGACCGGGATGACGGCTTGGTTGGTCATGGCGCTCACATCGACCCCTCTCCCTTCGCCGGCTCCCTATTCCATCTGCTGCCCCATGAGAGGCGGCGTTTCCTCGTCGGTCTCATCGTCTTTCTTCGATGTCTTGCGTCGGCGAAACTGGGCGGGATCCAGAGCGTACCGTCCGACCAGCTTGTAGAACTCCGTTCGATTCCGGCCGGCCATGCGGGCCGCGGTGGTGACATTGCCCTCGGCAGCACGCAGCACGCTAATCAGGTACCGCCGTTCGAAGGACTGCTTGGCCTCGTCGAGGGTGGGGATGTTGGAGGGCCGGTTGTGCAGGGCCTGGGTCGTAAAGGCGGGGGAGATCACGTCGGACGGGGAGAGGACGCTGCACTGCTCGACCACATTCTGCAGCTGACGCACGTTGCCGGGCAGCTCGGCGTGCAGCAGCTGGCGCAGGGCGTCCGGGGCGAAACGCTTGGGCGGGCGTGCCGTCCGCGCGGCGACGCGATCGAGAAAATGCGTTGTCAGCGGGGCGATATCCTCCCGGCGCTCCCGTAGACTTGGCATGTGCAGGGGCACGACGCTCAACCGGTAGAAGAGGTCCTCCCGAAAATCGCCGTGCTGCACCAACTCCTCCAGGTTGTGGTGCGTCGCGGAGATGATACGGACGTCAACCGGGATGGCCTTGGTGGAGCCCACCGGGCGTACCTTGAAGTCCTGGAGCACCCGCAGCAGCTTGGCCTGCAGGGAGAGGGGCATGTCGCCGATCTCGTCGAGAAAGAGGGTGCCCCCGTTGGCCGCCTGGAACAGCCCCTCGTGACGGGTCATGGCACCCGTGAAGGCCCCCTTCTCATGCCCGAAGAGCTCTGATTCCAGGAGTTCCTCGGGCAGGGCGCTGCAATTGATCGCAACAAATGGCGCCTCAGAGCGGCCGCTTGCGGCGTGGATAGCCTCCGCCAGCAGCTCCTTGCCGGTGCCGGTTTCCCCCGTGACCAGCACCGTCGTATCCACCCGGGCCACCAGGCGGGCGCGGTCGAGCAGCTCCGCCATCACTTGGCTGCGCCGGATGATCTTGGGCGCGAAGTCCCGCACCTCGTGCGCGTCCTTGCCGACCTGGTCCGCAAGAACCTGCTCGACCTCGGCAATGAAACCCTCGCGCTGAATCGGCTTGGTCAAGAAGGCGGAGGCGCCAAGGTGGGTGGCCCTCACCGCCTCGGGGATACCGGCCTGTCCGCTCACGATGATGACCGGCAGCACCGGGTCGTGGCGGTGGATCTCCCGCAGGAGCCGTAGGCCGTCGATGCCGCCCATCACCAGATCCGTGATCACGAGATCCGGACGCTTTGACTCCAGGACCGCGAGGGCCTTCTCACCGCTCCCAACCGCGGTCACGGAGAAGCCTTCCAGCGCCAGCCAGCGCTCGATGAGCGCGAGGTGGTCGGCGTCGTCGTCCACGACCAGGAGGTGTGCCGATCTGGGCTTTGCGTCTGCCATTGGATTCTTTGCTCTCCCTCGGCGCTGAGGTTCGGATGCGACCTAACGAAGATGCGGGCCTTTAGAATGAATGACGAATTCCGAGGCCCGCCGAGTCTGCGTGGCAAAATCAGCCCACTGCAAGCGAAGCATCCTGCGCCCGTGTATGCGGACGTCGAGCATGTCTATGCTCTCCCCGACCTTGGCCTCCTGCGGTGCTTCCCGTGCCCGTAACCGCGGGGGAAGAGATTCTGCCAAGTGGCTTCCCGGCCGCGGCGAACCAAAACAACAATAAAAGCTTGCGATTCTCATGTAAACGTCCTTCTTCATGCGGTAAGCGGAATCTTCAGGGTCAGGGCGGAGAAGTTCGAGTATCATTTTGCCTCCCAGTCACCGCTTGTTAATCCGTCAGGGAGCCGAATCCAATGCTCGTTCTGCGCGGCGCCCCCGCCTTTTCCCCATTCCGAGTCCGGAAGCTCGAAGAGCGGATCCATGCGCAGATCGGTCAGGCCATCCAGGTCTATGCAGAGCTCGTGCACTTTGCCGATCTCGATCAGGCCCTGTCGGCGGACGAGCGCGCCGTGCTCGACCGGCTGCTGCGCTATGGTCCCCACTTGGCGGAGCATTCCCCCACGGGTGCTCTGGCGCTGGTGGTGCCGCGTCCGGGGACTATCTCCCCCTGGTCGTCCAAGGCGACGGATATCGCCCACAACTGCGGTCTCGCGAAGATACGCCGGCTGGAGCGCGGCACCGCCTTTTACCTGCAGCTGGACGAGGAATCTCCCGCCGAGGCCGAGGTGCAGGCAGCTGCCGGGCTCCTTCACGACCGCATGACGCAGATCGTCCTGTTCGAGCTGGCCGAGGCAGACTGCCTGTTCGTGCAGGCGCGACCCCGTCCTTTGCGGCGGGTGGACATGCAGTCCGGCGGCCGCGAGGCCCTGGAGCGGGCGAATGCGGAGCTTGGGCTCGCCCTCTCCGAGGACGAAATCGACTATCTCACCGCAAGCTTCACAGCCATGGGGCGCAACCCCACGGATGTCGAGCTCATGATGTTTGCCCAGGCGAACTCGGAGCACTGCCGGCACAAAATCTTCAATGCGGACTGGGTCATCGACGGGGAGCGACAGCCGTATTCCCTCTTTCGCATGGTCCGCAACACCACCGACCGCTCACCGGACGAGGTGCTCTCCGCCTATCGGGACAACGCGGCCGTGATCGCCGGGTGGGACGGCCGGCGCTTCCTCCCGTCCCCTGGGGACGGGGTCTACGGGGAGCACGAGGAGGAGGTCCACCTGCTGATGAAGGTGGAGACCCACAACCACCCCACCGCAATCGCGCCGGACCCGGGTGCTGCGACGGGCTCAGGCGGGGAGATCCGGGACGAAGGGGCGACGGGCCGCGGGGCGAAGCCCAAGGCGGGGCTCACCGGTTTCTCGGTCTCCAACCTGCGCATCCCCGGTGCCGAGCAGCCATGGGAGCAGGATTTTGGCAAGCCCGGACGAATTGTCTCCGCCCTCGACATCATGCTGGAGGGACCGATCGGGGCGGCCGCCTTCAATAACGAGTTCGGCCGGCCGAACCTGTGCGGCTATTTCCGCACCTTCGAGCAGATGGTGCCGGGGCCGCGGGGTCTCGAGCTGCGGGGTTACCACAAGCCCATCATGCTCGCCGGCGGGATCGGAAACATCCGCGCCGAGCATGTCGCCAAGCGCGCCTTCCCGCCCGGGACACCGCTAGTGGTCCTGGGTGGGCCCGCGATGCTGATTGGCCTTGGGGGAGGTGCGGCCTCCAGCATGACTTCGGGCACCTCCGCGGAGGACCTGGACTTTGCCTCCGTGCAGCGGGCAAACCCGGAGATGCAGCGGCGTTGCCAGGAGGTGATCGACCGTTGCTGGGCGCGGGGCGACGACAACCCGATCCTGTTCATCCACGACGTGGGGGCGGGGGGGCTCTCCAATGCCCTGCCCGAGCTCGCCCACGACGCAGGTCGCGGGGGCAGCATCGAGCTGCGCGCCATTCCGAACGACGATCCGGGCATGTCCCCCATGGAGATCTGGTGCAACGAGTCGCAGGAGCGCTACGTGCTCGCAGTGGAGGCCGACTGGCTGGAGGAGCTCAAGGCGATCTGCGAGCGCGAGCGCTGCCCCTATGCGGTGGTGGGGGAGACGACGGAGGATGAGCGCCTGCTCCTGGGGGACGGCCTGTTTGGTGACGACCCCATCGATATGCCGATGCCGCTCCTGTTCGGAAAGCCGCCGCGGATGCTGCGGGAGGTGCACCGGCTGCCCTTTCACAAGCCGCCCTTGAACCTCACTGGAGTGGACCCGGAAGATGCTGCCTTTCGGCTCCTGCGGCTGCCCACCGTGGCCAACAAGGGCTTCCTCATCACCATTGGTGACCGCAGCGTTACCGGCATGGTGGCGCGGGACCAGATGGTAGGGCCTTGGCAGGTCCCCGTGGCGGATGTAGCGGTGACCCTCACCGACTACTCCGGCGTCTGCGGTGAGGCGATGGCCATCGGGGAGCGCACGCCCCTGGCGGTCATCGACGCCCCCGCTGCGGGGCGTATGGCGGTGGGGGAAGCTATTACCAATATGGCCGCGGCGGGGGTCGAGCGCCTGGCTCACATCAAGCTCTCGGCCAATTGGATGGCGGCCGCGGGGCATCCGGGCGAGGATGCGCGGCTCTACGACACCGTGCGTGCTGTCGGCATGGAGCTGTGCCCCGCCCTCGGAATCGCGATCCCGGTGGGCAAGGATTCCCTGAGCATGAAGACGGTATGGCGGACCCCGGAGGGCGAGGGCCGGGAGATGACGGCGCCCCTGTCCCTCGTCGTCTCCGCCTTCGCGCCGGTGAACGACGTCCAGCGGACACTGACCCCGCAGCTGCGCACCGACGCAGGCGACACGGACCTGATCCTCTTGGATCTCGGGCAAGGGCGCAATCGGCTTGGGGCGTCCTGTCTGGCCCAGGTCTACAACCAGGTAGGGGACGAAGGTCCGGACCTGGAGGACCCCGTACTCCTGCGGCACTTCTTCGTCGCGGTGCAGGAGCTCAACCGGGAAGGGCTGATTCTCGCGTATCACGATCGCTCCGACGGAGGCCTGTTCGTAACCCTGTGTGAGATGGCCTTTGCCGGGCGCTGCGGTCTGATCGCCGACCTGGATCTGGTGGGGGAGGATGATCTCTCGGCCCTGTTCAGTGAGGAGCTGGGCGCTGTCATTCAGGTCCGTCACACGGACACGGATGATGTCCTGAAGCTGCTGGCGGACAACGGGCTCCAACGGTGCTGCCTCGTGATCGGGCGCCTGGATGAGGGCGAGCGGATCAGTTTCCGCCGCCGCGGCCGGCCGGTCCTTGCCGCGACCCGCGCCGCGCTGCAGCAGGCCTGGTCCGAGACCACCCTGCAGATGCAGGCACGGCGCGACAACCCGGAGTGCGCCCAGGAGGAGTTCGACCGGATCGCGGATGGGGCAGACCCGGGGCTCGGAGCGACCCTCACCTTCGATCCCGAGGAGGATGTGGCGTGCCCCTTCATCCTGCGAGGCGTGCGCCCGCCCCTGGCGGTGCTGCGGGAGGAGGGGGTGAACGGCCAGCTGGAGATGGCGGCGGCCTTCCACCGGGCGGGGTTTGCCTGTGTGGATGTGCATATGTCGGACATCATCGCAGGGCGGGTGACACTCGACCGCTTTCGGGGACTTGCCGCCTGCGGGGGGTTTTCCTACGGCGACGTCCTCGGCGCGGGCGAGGGCTGGGCCAAGTCGATCCTGTTCAACACGCGCGCGCGGGACCAGTTCCGGGCATTCTTCGAGCGGTCCGACACCTTTGCCCTGGGGGTCTGTAACGGCTGTCAGATGCTCTCCAACCTGCAGGAGCTCATCCCGGGGGCGGAACATTGGCCGCGCTTCGTGCGCAACCGCTCGGAGCAGTTCGAAGCCAGGCTGGTCATGGTCGAGGTCACGGACACGCCGTCCGTGTTGCTGGCGGGCATGGAAGGATCAAGGCTGCCCATCGTCGTGGCCCATGGCGAGGGGCGTGCAGAACTCCGGGGCGCTGAGCACCCGTGGCACCTGCGATCCCAAGTCGCGTTACGGTTTGTCGAAAACGGCGGCGGCATCGCCGAGCGTTACCCGGCAAACCCCAACGGGTCTCCGGAAGGGATCACCGGCCTTACGACCCCGGATGGGCGCGTAACTGCAATGATGCCCCACCCGGAGAGGGTCTTCCGCACCCTTCAGTACTCCTGGCGTCCTCCCGATTGGGAGGAGGACGGCCCCTGGATGCGCATCTTCCGCAACGCCCGGCTCTGGGTCGGCTGACGGTCATGGCGTCAGCGCCATCCCGGAAAATGTAAGTCGCTGCCGCCATGACCGTTTCCCTCACCCCGGCCCTCTCCCGGAGGGCGAGGGAGATTCGGAGCGCGCTGCGCGCAACTTTCGGTCATCAGACCAGATTGTGGCGCCTCTTCATGTCAAGATATACGAGGGTTGAGACGGCCCGGATGGCGTTGCTCCTCCGGGTGATCCAGCGGCCGTAGTCCTTAGCGCTGGAGGATCGCTCGATGATCCCGACGAAGATATACGGGTAGCTCCGGCCGTTGCGTCCCGGCGCGTCGACGATGCCCATGTCTCCGCAGAGGCGGGCGGTGGAGCCCGTCTTGTCGTACACCTCCACACTGGCAGGGATCACCCTGACCCCGGAGGAGATGCGGTCGCGGTTCGGCAGGCCCATGAGGTCCCGCACCTCGTCGGCGTAGGGAAGCTGGTCGTTCCACAGGGCAAAGAGGAAGCGGCTGTAATCATGGGCGGATGCCTCGTTGCGATAGGTCCTGCCGTCGGGCGGGATCTCTTCCACGATACGCGTCTGGCGGAAGATGCCCGGGGCGTGCCTTTTCAGGATGTGCTCCACGTCCCTCGCACCGCTGTGGGTTTCGTGCTCGCTGATGAGTCTGATCATGCGGTCGGCGGCGAGGTTGTCGCTCCTGCGGATCATCCGCTCCATCGTGCGCCGGACCGCTGGCGTATAGCTCAGCTTGCCGTTGGAATCCTCCACCGCGAAGAAAAAGGCCTGGGCGATGAAGGGCTTGATCATGCTCGCCGCCTGGCGGGGTGTGTCCTCGTTGATGGAGACGAGCTTGGCGCGTGTGGTGAAGTCGTAGACCGACCAGGAGGTTTCTTCGCCTCGATGAATGAGACCCCGCCGCTGCAGGCGCTTCAGGAGCAACTCAAGCTCCGTCTGCAATGAAGACGAAGATCGATGATGCTTCCCGGCAAAAGCAGTGCTGCCCCAGCAAAGGGCTGCCGGGCAGGCGACGAGGGCGGTGAGGAAACCGCGCCGGGTCGGCCGCCAGAAAGGCTCGGGCGGGAGGGGGACATCGGGGGGGGTGCCGTTGCTTTTCATGGATGAGGTTCACTCCTTCGGTAGAGTGGATCTTTGCAGGCCCCATGCAGCCACAGATAGCGCGGCCGGAGCAACCTACGCCGATGGCAACGGCTGTGAGGATAGCCCGTCCTGGCGCCGAGGACAAGTCTGGAGTATCTTGCTTTCCTGTGATTTGTCAGCCAGATCCGCAATCTTCCTAAGCCTGTGATTACGAATAGTGGCTAACCGATATGGCTTGGGAGCGGGCAGTGGGGGGCAAGGTCGGTGGCGGGCAACAAGATCCGCCAATTTTCAGCCGGTGTCAGCGGCCATGCGAAGGGGCGTGGAGCCCCTCCGCGGATGCTTTTGGCGGGCTATCGGAAGGCTCGGCACTCGGCCGGTCGTATGTCCCGGCGCAGAGTGTCCCTAGCCTCGGAGCCCAAGCCGGTGGACGGCCCTCAAACGACGCTGCCAAAGGACTTGTCAACTGCCCCGGCAGGGGGCTCAAGGCCGGCGAAGCGGCAGCCTTGAGCGACCGGGCCGCCGGGGAATATCTCGTACAGGTATTTCAGGCCACCCTTGGCGTGGAAACGCTCCCCGAGGCCGTCATGGAGCTCGCGGATATTCGGCTGGGGGCGGTTCTCGCGGGCGAAGTAGGCCTGCAGGGCCTTGATTGTCTCCCAGTGGTCCGCGTCAAGGTCGATGCCGTCGGACTTGGCGGCGCCTTCCGCGGTCTGACGTGTCCAGCCCTCGGGTGCATTCGGGAAGTCCGCGTCCGCCTTGCTTGCGCTGGGATTCATGATCTCGCTCATGCTCTGTGCCACTTCTGAGTCCTCCTTAATCATCGACGCTCTTGCGGGTAAATGCGTCCGCAGTGTCCCCGCTCGGTGCACGAGCGTCAAGCCCCGTCGGCGCGGACCCCGGTCCCCTGTCGGACTGGCGGATCGAAGGGAGGAGGGCCGGGTTAGTGCAGGAGCAAATAGACTGCTGCGGACGAAGCGATTCCAACCAGCGCAGCCGTCGTTGCCAGCAAATAGACCAGGCGCTTGGTGTGCCTTGTCGTCTGGCGCAACGCCTCCATGAGGGCTCCGGCGTGTCCGGATGCTGTCTCCTGGGCCACCTCCCGAGCGTGACGCCGGACCGCTTCCTGGGTGTTGCTTGCGGCGGCCGCCGACTCCCCACGGTGCAATCGCCGCAGGAACGCAGGATCCTCCGGCAGCCGGTCCACGCTTGTGTCGATGAGCTCCTGCACCATCTGGGCGATGCCTGTCTCCTCCTGGTGCAGCTGTTGACGAACGGACCGCGGCAGTATGGCGTCGATTTGCTGCCGCACCATGGCAGGCAGGCTGTCGCTCAGTATGCGATTGATATCGGTTCGCACCTTCTCGGCCAACGATTGAGCCAGCTGGTTCTGAAGACGCGCTGCCTCGGCCTCGACGCGAACATCCAGCGAGCTTTCCGCTTGAGCCGCAAGCTCAGTCCTGAGCCTTTCGCTCAGGCCGCTGAGATGGTACTCCAGGAGCTGCTGCAGCCGCTGCTCAAGCTGCTGGCCAAGCAAGCGCTCGACCTCGTCTCGGGCGGCCATGGATGCGGCCTCGGCAACAGATTCAGCGGAAACGGTTGCGGCGGACACGGGCTCCGCCGACTCTGTCGGCTCGGCCGCTGTGGCGGTCAGCGCGGCGGGCGCCGCGGAGGCGCCGACGGCCGCTTGCAGCCGCGTCAACAGATCGGCCAGCCTCTCCGGGGTCGCCGACTTGGCAAGGATGTCGAGGGCTCCTTTGCGGCGGGCCTGAGCGACGAACTCGGGCTCTTCGTTGGACGTACACATGACCACCGGGATGTTGGCGGTTGCCGGCTCCGCCTTGAGGATCTCCAATGCCTCGAATCCATTCATGCCGGGCATTGTGTGGTCCATGAAGACTGCGTCAGGATGGGCTTGATGGATTCGCTCCAGGGCAGCTTCGGCGGAGTCAGCGGTCTCCACCTCGACCCCGTGGCGTTGGAGTTGAAGCCGCAACGCATAACGGGCGGACTTGGAGTCGTCGACGAGCAGGATTCTAATGGGATTCATCGATACCCCTTCGCACTGAGCTAAGGCGATTGCTAGCAGACCGTCTGCCGGCTGGCCAATCTCTCTGCCAGTCACCCAAGCCGACGGGACGGAAATCTGTCTACCGATTCTGCACTCGGTGCCTCTCCGGTAAATTTAAGCAGGTCACACCGTGACCTTAATCCTGTCCAAAATGGAGGAACGAAGATCGATGGAGTTTGACACATCCGTCCGGTTCGAGATACTCGCGGATGGGGATACGGTGGCACATACGGCGGCAGCCACCATTCTCGCTGAAGCGCAGAAGGCAATCGGCGCCCGAGGCGTATTCCGTATCGTCCTTGCGGGCGGCGCCACACCCCTGGCGGCCTACCGGCTGCTTGCCCAGGAGTCTGCGGATTGGCCCGCATGGGAGATCTTCTTCGGCGACGAGCGGTGCGTGCCGGTCGATGCGGATGAGCGCAATGATGTAGCCGCGCGGAGGGCCTGGATTCGGCGGGTTCCGATCTCTCGGGATCGGCTGCATTCCATCCCCGCCGAGCTTGGGGCGGAGCGGGCGGCGCTAGCTTACGAGAGCGAGATTCGGACGGTGCGCCCGTTCGACCTGGTGCTGCTCGGGATCGGTGAAGACGGTCATACGGCGAGTCTCTTTCCGGGACGTGAGATTCCACCGGAGGCCCTGGTGATACCCGTGCATCACGCTCCCAAACCGCCCCCGGATCGCGTGTCGCTGACCCCCAAGGCCTTTGAGGAGGCGGGGGGGATGTTGATTTTGGCGACGGGTGAGAGCAAACGGCGGGCGATTCAGGCGTGGCAAAATGGGAACGATCTTCCCGTCGCGCGGACTGCTCTCGCAGGCCGGACCCTTGTCCTGATGGATCAGGCCGCGGCCGGGTGACCAGCGGCCCCTTGCGGGGCGGCTCTGATTGATTGGGAGGCAGCGCATGTATCATCAGTGGGCGGTGACCTTCGCCCTGCATCAGCTGGGAACTGTCGTCTGGATCGGGGGAATGTTCTTCGCCCACATGACCTTGCGTCCCGCCGCTGCTGAGCTGTTGACTCCCCCGCAGCGTCTGCCGCTGCTCTTGCGGGTGTTCGACCGCTTCTTTCCCTGGGTCTGGGTGTCCTTTCTCGCGCTGTGGGGAAGCGGCTTTTGGATGTACTTCGGCCTCTTTGGGGGCACGGCGGGACTCTACGTCGAGCCGATGATGGGCATCGCTTTCGTGATGACGGCGTTGTTTCTGTTCATCTGGTTTGTGCCCTACCGACGGCTGACCGCCGCCGTGGCGGCCTCGGACTGGCCAACCGCAGGTGGCCAGCTCGCAATTATCCGGCAGTTGATCCTGACGAATCTCCTGCTTGGGCTGGTGACCGCCATTCTCGGTGCCGGGGGCCGCTACCTCTAGGTCACTCTGATTTCGATACCCTCGCCCGAGTCCGGGTCCGTCAGGTGGACCGCACAGGCGATGCAGGGATCGAAGGAGTGGATGGTGCGCAGGATTTCCAGGGGCTGTTTGGGGTTCAATACCTGGTGGTTGTGCTGAAGGGCCGCCTCGTAAGCACCGGGCTGCCCATTGGGATCACGGGGGCCCGCATTCCAGGTTGACGGCACAACGGCCTGGTAGTTTGCGATCTTGCCGTCCTCGATGACGATCCAGTGCCCGAGGGCGCCGCGGGGTGCCTCCATGAAACCTGCCCCTCGGCACCGGGAGGGCCAGCTGCTCGGGTCCCAGCGGCTCGCGTCGAAGGTCTTCAGGTCGTTGCCGCGGATGTTGGCGATCAGGTTGTCGTACCAGGTCTGCATGGTATCCGCCACCAGCTTGCTCTCGATGGTCCGGGCGGCGGTCCGGCCCAGGGTGGAGAAGAGGGCCTGAGTCGGCAGGTCGAGCTGCTTGAGCGCCATCTCCACCAGCTCCTTGGTCCGCGGATGTCCGGTGGCACAGAGCATCAGCACCCTGGCCAAGGGGCCGACCTCCACAGACTTGCCCTTCCAACGGGGCGACTTGAGCCAGGAGTAGCCGTCCTCGACCTGGAGCTGGGCGAAAGGCGGCACGGGTCCGCCCCGTTCGTTGTACGCGAACCGGGTCTCCCCTTCGTAGGGGTGCCGTCCCCGGTCTTTGCCGTCCGTGTAGTCGTACCAGGAGTGGGCGATGAACTCCTGGACCTGGTCCCCCGCGTCCAGGTCGACCGGATAGACCCTGGTGAGGTCGCGATTCAGAATCACGCCGGGCGGGAAGAGGAAGCTCCCGGGCTCTCGCAGGCCAGTGGCCGGCAGATCCCCGTAGCAGAGGAAGTTCCCGAGGCCCTCCCCCCGCTCTGCCCAATCCTTATAAAAACCCGCGATCGCGAGGGTATCGGGCAGATAGACCTGGTCCACGAAGGTCTGCATGCTGTTGATGGTGGTCTGCACCTCGGCCAGCTTCTGGGAGTTGATGGCGGAGTCGGAGTTCAGATCGATCGGACAGGGCACTCCGCCCACCACGAAGTTGGGGTGAGGATTGCGTCCCCCGAAGACCGCATGCAGCCGCGCGACGTCCCGCTGCCAGGCCAACGCTTCCAGGTAATGGGCCAGGGCCATCAGGTTGGCCTCCGGCGGAAGCTTGTAAAGGGTGCTGCCCCAGTAGCCGTTGGCGAAGATCCCGAGCTGTCCTGATTCCACCAGGCCCTTGACGCGCCGTTGCACATCGGAGAAATACCCGGGGGAAGACTTGGGCCAGTGGCTGAGGGATCCCGCCAGCTCTGAGGCGGCCTTGGGGTCGGCGCTCAGGGCACTCACCACGTCCACCCAGTCCAGGGCGTGCAGGTGGTAGAAGTGCATCACGTGGTCGTGCACGTACTGGGCACCGATCATGAGGTTGCGAATGAGCTGGGCGTTCGGCGGGATCGTGTAACCAAGGGCCGCCTCCACCGCGCGTACGGAGGCGAGGCCGTGCACCAGGGTGCAGACGCCGCAGATGCGCTGCGCAAACGCCCAGGCGTCCCGCGGGTCGCGTCCCTGCAGGATGATCTCGATTCCGCGCACCATGGTCCCTGCCGAGTAGGCCTTCGCGATCTTGCCACCGTCCATCTCCGCCTCGATGCGTAGGTGCCCTTCGATGCGGGTGATGGGGTCCACGACCAGGCGTTTATTCATTCGGGTTAGTCGCTCTTAACAGGAACGCGCAGGGCGCCGCCTCAGGCCGGCTGTCCGTTCTCGACGAGATGATCGGCGATCATCTCGGTCAGACCGACGACGGGGATGTCCATATTGAGCTCCTCGATGCCCTCCTCGAGCTGGGTGCGGCAGGTGGCGCACATGGTGACCATGCGCTCGGGGGCGACCTCCTCGATTTGCGCCTTCTTGCGTCGGAAGGCGGCCATACGGAGCTCCCCAGCGCGCTCGTTGCTGCTCACCCCTCCGCCTGCCCCGCAGCACCATTGATAGCGGCCGTGCTCCTTGAGGTCGACGAAATTCTCGGACACCAGCTCCATGAGGTTGCGCTGCTGCTGGATGACGCCCCCCTTGCGGGCCAGGTTGCAGGGGTCATGCATGCTGAGCCGGTCCGTCTCCTTGCCTTCGGTCCGGAGCCGCCCCGCCCCCCGCAGCTCCTCCAGGACCTCGATGATGTGGTAGACCTTGAACGGGTAGGGCCTTCCGATGAGGTTTGGGCCCTCCCAGCGAATAGCGGTGTACGCGTGGCCGCACTCCGGGCTGATCACCTTCTTGACTCCCAGCTTCATGGCCGCGTCGACGACCCGCTGCACGAGCTCCGCGGCGATATCCTTGGAGCCGATTTGAACGCCCGCGTTGGTGGCCTCGAAGCAGTCGGTGCTGAGCGTCCAGGAGATCCCGGCGTGGGCGAAGATCTTGGTGATGGCGCCCAGGTACTCGGGAAAGTTGATTACCTCCATCGAGGAGAGGAGGGCCATGTAGTCGGCGCCCTCCCGGTCGATGGGTACCGAGAGCCCCGTGCTCTTTTCCACGTGCGTGATCTGCACCTGCAGGGTCTTCCATTGCAGACCCATGGGGCTGCCGGTGCGAACGGCGCGGGAGGCGGCACCAACGAGGCCCTCCGGCACGTGGCCCGAGGCGACCATACCCTCCCGGGTCTTGCGGATCAGGTACTGAAGGTCGATGCCGACGGGACAGACCATCGAGCAGCGCCCGCACATGGTGCAGGAGTCGTACAGCAGTTCCTCCCAGCGGGCCAGCAGCTCGTCGGTGACGTGTTCCGACAGGCCGAGCAGGGCCTTCAGCCTGCCCCAGAGGGTGTACTCCCGCTCCCAGACGAGGCGCAGCGGCTCGGGCTTCAGGATGGGCGTGTACTTGGGGTCACCAGTCTCCACGTAGAAAGGACAGGCCTGGGCACACAGGCCGCAGTGCACGCAGCTCGAGAAGAAGGCCGCGGCGGGGGCGTCCAGCTCCTGCCGGAAGGCGGCGAGCCCCCGCTCCAGTGACAGCTGGCTCATGACTCGACTCCTTTGCGGCCGAAGATGGCGCCGTTGTACCAACGGGCGATAAATGCCGTGAAGATGTGCGTGAGCTTGGTAAAGGGCAGGACGATCAGGAAGATTTCCGCCGTCAGGATGTGCATGCCGAGCGCCAGGGGGTAGGGATTGACCAGCCGGTGGTAGGCGATGTAGCCCGTGACGAGCGGCAGGAAGGTCACGGTCCAGGCGAGGTAGTCATCCAGCGTGCTGATGCGCTGCATGACGGGGTGTCCGAGCCGATGGACGAGGACCGCTATCAGGGCGACGACGGTGATGACGGTCGCTGCGTCCACCGCAGGGTTCCGGAGGCCCGGCCAGTGAAGTCCCAGGACGCTCTTGATCAGCTCGATGTGTGGGATGAAGAGGAGCAGGGCGATCAGGAAGCCGATGTGCCAGATCCAGCCGACCAAGACGTTGAAGGGTGCGTGCCGGAAGGTGCCCGAATCGGCGAGGCTGCGGGTGAGCACGGTCCGCAGCCCCGGACCCCACTCACCCGCGCGGGGCTCCGCGTAGTTAGGTGCACGCCCAAGGACGAAGATCTCAAGCAATCGCAGGGCCATGCCGAGGGCAAAGACCGATACCGCGGCCACGAACATGGGCCCTCTGGTCCAAAGCAGAAATCCCATCGGGTCGCTCATTGCTTTTGCTCCAGCTCTTCGACCCTGACAGGCTCCCGCTCGGTGCTTGCCAGCCGTTGCCGATGCCGCGCCAAGGCCGCGGCGGCGGCCCCAATCGCCGCCCCCGCGGCGCCCGCGGCCGCCAGCGTGCGGCCCACCGGGACCGTGGGAACGGACAGGGCCTTGTAGAAGCTGCCTGCGTCCCAGAAGCTCGGCTCGGCGCAGCCGAGGCAGCCGTGGCCGGCCTCCACCGGCCAGCTGGTGCCCCCGTTCCACTTCATGGTGGCGCAGGCGTTGTAGGTCATGGGCCCCTTGCAACCCAGCCGGTACAAGCACCAGCCCTTCCTGGCCCCCTCGTCGTCGAAGCTCTCGGCAAACAGACCTTTGTCGTAGAAAGGCCGCCGATAGCAGCGGTCGTGTATGGACTGGCCGAAGAATGCGAGGGGCCGGTTGTATTGATCGAGGTCCGGAGGCTTGCCGAAGGTGAGGAATTGGGCAAGGACTCCTGTTATGACCATGGGCACAGGCGGGCAGCCGGAGATGTTGATCAGCGGTTTGTCCTTGACGACCTCATGCACCGGGATGGCCCCGGTGGGGTTCGGGGCGGCAGCGGGCAGCCCGCCGAAGGCGGCGCAGGTGCCCACACATACGACGGCCTTTGCCCCTGCGACGGTCTCGTTGAGGATCTGTAGGTTAGGGACGCCCGCGCTGGTCGAGAAGCCCGGGTTGGCGTCGGGGCCGGGCAGGGATCCATCCACGACCACTAGGTAGTTGCCGTAGTTCGTCCTTATCGCCTCGCTGCGTGCCTTCTCGGCGGCTTCGCCGGACGCGGCCTGCAGCGTGTGGTGATAGTCGAGGGAGATGACGTCGAAGATCAGGTCCTCGACTGTCGGGGAGAAGCTGCGCGTGAGGGACTCGGTGCAACCCGTGCACTCCTGGAAAGAGAGCCAAATCACGGACGGCCGCCTCGCCTTCGCCAGCGCCGCCGCGACAGTGGGCACCATCGTCGGGGGTAGAGCCATCATCGAGGTGGTGGCCGCACAGAACTTGAGGAAGCCCCGGCGCGACACCCCGCGCTCGCGCAGACTGTCGCCGAGGGTCTTGGGTTGAGCCATTGTCTAGGACCCGTCAGGCGCCCGTTTCCTGGGCGAGCACGGCAATCCGCTCCTGAAGCGCGGCCATCCCGTCGGCTACGTCCTCGGGCTGTGCCTTCAGGATGTCCGGAACGTCCGTGACTTCGACCTGGAGTATGAGGCGGGCGCTCTCGGTGTTGCGGTGATCGACCAACCAGACGCCGGGGAAGGCAGTCTCCCAGACCCGCGTCGGTCCCAGGGCATTGATTGTCGCCTCCACTTCACCGCGGCCGAGGGCTTCCAGCAGCCTTTGCTGATCTGCCGGGGCGAAGGGGATGGAGGTGAGGTCGATCACGGTGCGCTCGCCCGTCTCGACAAAGCGTGTGAGCGCGTGCTGGATCTCGTTCAGGAGCGGTAGGGCGTTGCCTGGGCCGGGGCGGTCGTCCCCGGCGCCTTCGGCCGTCACTGGAGTGCTGGATAGGCGATTCATCAGTGTTTCCGTAAGAACCGATGTCATGGCATTTTATGCTGCGTATGCGTTTTGGGGTTGACGCAGGGCAGTAAATCAGCGTTGCGTCGTGTCTTCAGCGTCCCAGCGGGTGACGAGGTCCCGAACCGCAGCCATGGCTGTGGGCACCGCGGCCTCCAGGGTCGGCGTGAGGTGGACTCCCCAATCGATCTTGGAAGGCTGGATTCCGACGAGAGCGCGCCGTTCCGGGAGGCTGGCGGTCAGCCGGGCCATGTCCATGAGGTCGGCCAGGCTCACCTCATGCACGGCCTTTCCCGGCGTCCGCAGCTGACGATCCACGGCATCGCCTTCGAATACGCGGACGGTCCCCGGGGCAGCGCCGAGGGCGGCCGCGTCCACGACAATCAGCCGGCGCGAGTCGGCGATGGCTCGGGCCAGCGTGAAGCTCAACGTACCGCCGTCCAGGAATCGCAGGTCGTCCCCGTGAGCGAGCTCGACCTTGAGTCTGCGGATGACCTCGACGCCGACGCCCTCGTCGGCAAGCAGCGCATTCCCGAGGCCCAGGATCAGGGTGGGACCGCCCATGGCTTCTCCTCCGCGTGGCTCTTGAATTCGGCCAGAAGATGGCCGTAGTCTGTCCGTAAGAACTGAGACGGAGACGGGTGCATGTGCTTCGCCATCCCCATGCAGATTTCCCACATCGACGGGTTCGTCGCCCACTGCCAGGCCAAAGGGGTGCAGCGGGAGGCGAGTCTGCTGATGCTGCAGCACGACCTGCCGCGCGTCGGCGATTACGTGCTGGTGCACTTAGGATACGCAATCGATAAGGTCTCCGCGCAGGATGCAGCAGCCGCCTGGGAGATCTACGATCAGATTCTGGCCGCCGAAGATGCCCTGCCGTCAGGGGCGTCATCCGCCACAGGGGGCTGATCGCCCGGGGCTTCCGGGTTGGCTCTCCTCTCGTCGCTGGGCCGGCACCGATTGATTCGGAGGTTGGGCGGGCCCAGGCCATGAAATTAGCTCGTTGTAAGGCCAGATGCGGGGGAAAGCGGAATAGATGCGTACCGTGTTCTTCGTGTCGGAGAGTACCGGGATTACCGCCGAGACCGTCGGCCACAGCCTGCTTTCGCAGTTCGACAGTCTCGACTACGAGCAGGTCTATATGCCCTACATCAACACGGAGGCACGGGCACGGGCGCTGACGCAGCGGATGCAGGAAGCGGCGGATCGGGATGGGGTCCGGCCCCTCGTCTTCAGCACCATGCTCGATGACGACATCCGAGAGATCCTGAAGGGCGGCAATTGCTACTTTCTCGAGCTGTTCGAGATCTTCGTGGAGCCGCTCAGCCAGGAGCTGGGTATTCCGCCAAGCCGTAAGTCGGGCCGCAGCCACGCCATCACCAAGCCAAGCTCTTACACGAAACGCATCGACGCCATCAACTTTGCGATGGCCAACGACGACGGCGTGCGCCCGGACAACTTCCCCCGGTCCGACGTGGTGCTGACCGGTGTCTCCCGTTCCGGCAAAACCCCCACCTGCCTCTATCTCGCCATCCACTATGGGCTGCGCGCGGCCAACTACCCGATCACGGAGGAGGACTTCGATCGGGGCGGGATACCCGGGCCATTGATCGAGTGCCGCGATAAGCTCTTCGGCCTGACTATCGATGCGCAGCGGCTACAGCTGATTCGGGAAGAGCGCCGCCCAGGCAGCACCTATGCCTCTCTGGCTCGTTGCGAGGCGGATATCCGCCGGGCCGAAGCCATTTTCAGGCGGCTGCAAATAACGGTTCTCAACACCACGAGCCAGTCGATCGAGGAGATCTCCACCCATATCCTCAAGGCGGTAAAGAGCAAGGTGGAATAGCGAAAGGAAGCAATGCGATGGCTTTGCGGAGTCAGGATGTTGCGCATGCGCGGGCCATCGGGTAACGGCGGCTGACAAGCCGGCACGGAGGTATTCAAGGGGTCTGCCGTCACCTGACCCCGGAACGGCGAAAACCTTGGGGCGGTACATGGATATCCCCCCTGCCCGGGGACCGCCTGCTTCTCAATGCCCGCTGCCTTCCTGCCAGGCCGAATTGGGGCGGCGCGTTTGGTGTCCTTGAGCTGCTCCAGACGAGGCCGGATCATGCGGCGGTTTTTTGGGCGCGGCGCCGAATAAGGATGGGAGAGACATGAAGATCGGAGTTCCGCGAGAGACGCTCCCGGGGGAAACGCGTGTAGCATCCGTCCCCGATGTGGTAAAGAAGCTGGTCCAGAAGGGCGTTGAGGTTGCGGTCGAGGCCGGCGCCGGCGAGCGGGCGTCCTGGCCGGACGCAGACTATGCTGCCGCTGGCGCCACCTTGGGTGATCGCGGGGCCGCCTATGCGGCCGACATCCTGCTCAAGGTCCGCCGGCCGGACGCGGATGACATAGCCGCCATGAAGCCCGGCGGCATTTACATCGGCTTCATCGAGAGCTGCGGTGAAGACGAGGGCTTGGCTGCATTGGCGGGCAAGGACGTGCGGGTCCTGGCCATGGAGCGGAT
>Ga0307418_1000034_pt1 | contig 37280 bp, 51 predicted proteins | sample SalMarWE160220MG_2_FD_202160 | JGI IMG/M metagenome (GOLD analysis project Ga0307418, IMG submission 202160) | Salt marsh sediment microbial communities from the Plum Island Ecosystem LTER, Massachusetts, United States - WE1602-20 | ecosystem: Environmental > Aquatic > Marine > Intertidal zone >...
TTCAGGAGTCCATACCGGAAGGGGAATCCCCTGGTCATTAACTTCAAATCGAAAAGGTAATTTGTTAAGATCGGCATATGGGAGGTTAGGCCACCATGTTTTTACAGTATCCTCTCCTGTTTTTTCCGTAGGGATATAGCCTTGTTCTCTCATATATTCGGGAAGATCCTTTGAATCGGTTCCTTCAGGCTGGATATCTCTCATCCCTTTAGCTATCATGCTATACATTTGCCGATTTTCTATCATTTGAGTAGTTTGTAAGGCTATATTTTTACGAAGCCAGGTATAAAAGGGGATGATATTTTTCATAACTTTTTGTTCAAATTCTGTCAAATCTTCATAATCAAAGAAAAACTTTTTAGTATTCATAGCTGCTTCAGAAATCATTGCATCTGTAGCAACCCCATCAGTAGTGGATTTTGCCATAGATTCTAAATCGTTTAAAAACGACTCAAATTTAGAATAAGATTCTACAATAGCATTTATTTCTCTTGATTTTTCAAATACCACATTTTTATTTGAAAATAAGTTTAATTTTTTAGATAACCCTTCCTTCCCCTGGGCAAATTGCTTCACTAAATCTTCTTTGTCAAAAGCATATGTCGATTTAGTGATAATTCCCCATTCTTTTGCCTTTTCAGCCCATTCTGAAATAGGTTTTCCGGCAATATAAGTCCTAAGACGTTTTTTACTGAAATCATCTCCCAGTTTAAACTTTTTCAAGAAATCATCACCATACAAACCATGAATAGTTCCCGTTAAAGCTTCTATATTACGTTTAGGATTAAGAGATCGTACCCCATCTTTCATAAAAGCCGTGAACCGGTTTGATATATGATTCCGGATTGGGAAGCCCGGATACGATGTAGCCATACCTTTCCACCATGCCGTAAAAGCCCCTGATTTTTGCAGGAACCAATTCAAGCCCTCATCACTTCCCGTGATACTCACAACTTTGTCGATAATGCCGGCCACATCCTTATCAAAGTACATACCTTTTAAGGCTGGATGATTTATTTGCCTTATACCGAGTTCCGGAATCTCATTCCCTTGAGTTTTGAGAAAACTAAAAAGAGCCTGGTTCCTCTGGGCATCTCCCGGATTAATATCTCCGAAAAAATCCGTAGCCGACATAGCCGCCTGTGGAGCATTTCCTCCAAAGTTGATACCAAATTCCTTAAACTCTCGCACGAGATTTGCATGAGTCATTACCTGCTCATGGGCTATAACCCTGTGCATCAACATCTCTTTAATGTCCATATTCGTAGTTGACCAATTTAATTCATTAACCATATAAGCAGCATCGACATCATCAACACCTAAAAGCAATTTAAATCTTTCTATTTCTCCACTTTCTCTTTGAAGAAGTGACATTTTTCTTGTTTTAGAAAACCCGGGAGAAAAGGAACCGCGGACCGTCATCCCTCCTTTAACTTGAGATGCAATTTTATTCTGAGTAACATGTGGTAAGTAAAATTTTAAATATCCCATTTTTTTAGGGAATAAGCCCTCTTTTTGGAGTTCTCTTTCTGTAAAATGCAATTGGTCTGTAAAGGTTATATGTTCTCCTATGTATTTCTTTATTTCACCGAGTTCTTTTTCATTTACCCCGAGCTTGTCCAGGATAGCAGGTTTTGACAAAATATCATTAATATTATCAATCTTCATATCCTCTGCCTGAGCAAGTATGCTTTTTGACTTCTTTAATATGTCATCGCTATATTGAGCAGTCCAATCCGCCAGTTCATTTAATCTGCGTTCTACATTTGCTTTTCCAAGATGAGTGACTTCTAACTGTTTCACGTGAAGCATTTTCTGATATGGATTTCTAAACCCAAACATCTGCCGGAGCTTCCCAACGGGACCGGTATTAGTCATGTCCCATAAAGCATTACTTAACGTCCCCCCCACTTTTGTTTCTTTTATAGAATCCACAAAAGAAGAAAAGGTGCGGGAAACTATATTAGGCTGCCTTACTCCCTTTAAAAACTCCCCACCCATAAAGCTCATGGAACGTTCACCCATCCCGGCAAACTGCTTTAAAAATTCAGGGGATTGAGTTTCTTTCAATTCCTTTATGTATCTATCGAGATTTTCCAGCCTTCCAGCTATTTTCTTTGGGATACCCTCAATAGCCCCTGCTCCACCTTCCTTCCCGGCTTCAAGTATGCCTTTATAAACAGTCTCTAATTGACCTTGAGAAACTTTTTTTTTACTCACAATACTTATCAATTCGTCAAGACCACTAAATTCCCCGGATTTTTGCATAGCTTCCAGGGTCTGCTTTGCTTGTTTTTTCCCCTGTTTTACCAGAGCTTTTGAAGTATCATCTATATACCTGGCTTGATCCGTAATGAGATTCTTTGTAAAGTTTTTTTGAACGGCACCCGGAGTGAGACGAAGGCCTTCTTTATACGCTTCCTTCGTTACTTTATTCAGGAAACGTGCAATATCTTTTTTTGCTGCATGTTTTCCGAGATATTCAGTAGCCTCAGTCAATGCCTTTTGAGATCCCTTTTTTCCCTTATCGAGAAGTTTAGCAAAAAAATCAACATCAAAAGTTTTGCTCGCAAACTTCTTAATAATATCCAGATTCCCTGCTTGTTTTACTGTTTGAACGACAACTTTAGGGACATAAATTTTACTTGCAGCGGCTTTTGCGGCTTTTGTAGATCCGAAAGAAATATAAGTGGTAGGATCAAGAAAAACATCACCAAGAAAACCTATTACATCCTGAAATGAAGTAGGACCAATCACGGGTATTTTTGCCTCGGCACTCATCCATTCCGGGGTATCAGTGAACCATCCCGCATAGGCTTTCTTTTCATCTTCTCCGATATCCGTTCCTCCAAAAAAGGTTTTCTTCCAGGTACCTTTTCTCTCCCCGGTAAGCCCTTCTTTTATCCCTTTGAGGGCATCTACATTTTGCTCCCCGGATGCCATACGGCCTAGATCTTCCCCGAGATTTGCGGCTACATATTGTCCTCGGGACAGAAGATCAAATATAAATTCAATCGGCTGCCACCAATCGAGCTGTTTATCCTGAGTTTGCTTTTCTTGCTCTACATATTGTCTTAATTCTCTTTGAGATGGAGTGAGTCCGCGCGACTGCCGGATGTAGGGATTTTTCTGTTGAAGATAAGGATTATTCTGTTGAAGATAGGGATTATTGAGATATTTGTTTGTAAGTTCAGTCAAAGGAGTGGACATCCATTATCCTTTTATTGAAAATTTTTATACATCTGCGAAAGATCAATTCCGGTCAGCATATAAAGATTCATATCTTTTTTCATATCTTTTAAAATTCTTACAAGCTCATCTTTAGGCATATTTGCCCCTGTTTTCTTTATACCGTTTAACCTATCTGCAAGTATATTTATATTATTTATATTTTTTTGATATTTTTCAGGATTCTTATTAACAGACTTCATTAAATCCACTATTTCCGATGATAATTTGTCTGCCTCTATAGAAATGGGAGGTTCTAAGTACATTAGTTCATAATAATCCCTTTCTCCTTTTGAGTAGAAAGGTTCCGGAATTTTCTTTATCTTTTCTATTTTCGCCGGAACGGATTTTGTTATAACCGGGGCTGCGGCGGGCTCTTTTTTTACTGCTAAACCTAAATCTCTACCTTCTACCCATTCTTTTATCCTTGCTTTTATATATTTTTTATCAGTGCCAAGCAAACCCGTTATCCGAGGATCATCACGAAAACTTGTATATAGAGCTTCCGTAATCTGTTCTTTAGTGGGAGGTTCATTTTTCCATACTGCAACAAGATTTCCCATTTCATCGTATTCTTGTTTTTGATTCCATGCCGCAAATTGCCGAAACCCATCATCAAGAATATTGTTTATCCCCTGAGATTTATCAATATCATTTTCATGTCCATACCCTACGGCAGCCCGTCCTCTTTCGTGGTCAAGTCGTAATTGTTTTTGTTCTTCAAATGGTCGATCTTCAAATTTAATACCTGTCTCTTTTTCAAGTGTACGTTTGTAATTTTCCCATTCCTTTTCACCTTGTAAGGTTTTATAATCCATCATCATTTGCTGAAATCGAGTTTCATATCCAGAACCGGGAGTAACAGAAGTATCGGTTGTCCCAATATTTTCGCTTTTACCTTTAAATAGATCCATAATATTAAAACCAGAATTTTTCCCTTTAGCACGTGGATACCATTCTTCAAAAGGTGGTGTATTAGGGTCTTTTGCCGAAAGCTTAGCCCATTCATCCCTATACTGAGCTTTCTCATTTTGCTTCCACTGTCCCATTTGTAGTCCAACATTTTGTAGCTGTTGGGTTCCTTTGAAAAAGTTGTCTATTCCTCTTTGTTTTATCTGAGAAGCACTATTTAAAGCCTCTCTTGTATTTTGCGCTCTTGCTAAATTTCCTGTTTGCCAAGACATAAAAAACCTCCTTTATTTTTTCTTTGGAAGAAAAAAGAATAAGGCTGTTGTCACACCACTTACTAAAGTACTCACTGCTGTCCAAAAATTACTATCATTTTGTGCGGCGATTTGAGCATCCATAGCTTCCTTTTCCCACTGTGCATAATAAGGAGCCATATATTGTTCAAAGTATTCTGAAGCCTGATTCATTAAACTTTCACTCACGCCTATATCAGCCATTATTGATTGATAGACAACATTTGCATGAGCCGTGTATGCTTCAATATTAGTTTGATTTTGTTGAGCTAAAGCTGAAATTTGTTGAGCATATCCCTGCAAAGCTCCCATTCTATTTCCTAAAAGAGCATCCTGATATTGCTTAATAGATATTTGTTCACTTCCGAGTAAGAAATTATATCTTTTTTCTAAAGCATCATATTCAGCCACTTTCCTTAAATTGTCTTCATTTACTTTTTGGAGTTCTCTTTCGTTTCTGAAATCTGCCAAATTTCTTGCAATTTGATCACCCTGCATGAACGCTTCAACTCCTCGGCCCTGATGACCAAGAGATTCCAGCAGCATCTTGGCTTCCTCGCTCATTCCTTGCATCTGGGTTCCGGTACTACGATCCCACGCATCCTGTTCGGCCTGGGACATACCTGTTTGATTATATTTTCCTAATTGCATTTGTTGAAGCATAGCACCAAGAGTAGTAGCCATCTCTCCCGGATTCATTCCTATCTGAGCTTCAAAATTAGCAATAGCATCCACATCACTCACGGGACCATTCATTTGAGCAAGTAAATCAGTCATTTGTTGATATGGAGCCGAATCAACAAGACTTGAAATCTCCGGTCTTTCCAGGTTCATTAAATCATGTAACTGAGTTGCCGTAGTGGATAATAATTCCTTTTCTTCTATCCAATTTCCATTTTCATCAGTATACCCTATGGAATAAGGAAGTCCTATCCAAGACTCATCTAATCCTAAACGTTCAAGATCCTCTGCCGTAATCCATTTTGTTGTATATTCTCTTGCTTCCGGATCCCCAAGCTTATCTTCAAAAGTGAGACCAAAAGGTGATAACTTTTCAAGAGCAGCATCTATTTCTTCTTGAGTAAGAGGTGGCTTATCCTCGGGTTTTAAATCAGTAGTAGTTTCCGTCTCGGTGTCCGATACTAATCTATTAGTTTTTGAAGGATCAACTGAAGTTGTCTGGTTAACTTTAGAAGGGTCTACTAAGGTTGGTTGGAATTGAAAAGAAGTCTTACCTTTAACTTTAGGTTTAGATTTCATGAGAGAATCTAATCCTGGAAAAACGTCTTTTTTATTTTCAAATAAAGTACTTCCAAACATTTAAAATCTCCTCTCTTTAGTTTCAAAAGCATATCCAATAAGTCCTGCTGAAGTCGATAAATTATGATTTAATTTTATACTTAAATTCTTACCATCGAGAGTATATGGGATTGAAATATCTTCTGAATAATAACCGGATCCTGTTGCTATTCGAATAGTAAGAGGAACCGAAACAGTACCATCTTCTGATTGAAGGGTAAGCGTATGGATAGCTCCAGTAGCCGCACTTACCTGTTTTATTTTAGGTTTCAATCTTCCCCAAAAATGAATTGATTGAAATTTTGGAGAAATGTATTTAGTCTCTACAGTCATGTTTATAGCAGCAGAGCCGGTAATGTTATCAGTAACTCCCGAATCACACCGAGCTATATAAGGACTGTTTTGGTCAATAATTGCCTGGAGAATACCATTATCTCCTTCACCATTATTGTAAACAAACTGATTTACTTTATAACCCGTAAACTTATAAAAACTGGCTCTTCCCTCTCCCATAGAACCTCTTCTGAAAGTATCAGGATCACAAGTTAAAACAATACTATTTGTGGGGAATCCTACCCAATATTCTCCGTTATAAAAAATACCACAGGCATTCGTTAAAGTGTAAGAATCTATATCTGTTTTTATATGATTACTGACGGAAATTGCTTTTGCCCCGTCCCATAAATAAATGCCATCTCTACCAACAAAAAATAATACTTCACCAACTGCGACGGCCGATCTCCCGGAAATAGCCCCTACCGAAGTAAGAGGCCTGGACCTTACAGGTGACATGAGATTGTTAGTATTATATGTATAAATCGTTTTTTCTTTTAAAACCACTAAAGTGTCGGCAAAAGACACCATTTGCATAATTTTTGATCCACCCTCTGCGAAGTATTGAGAATACCCCGGTTCCCACCCGGTAACTTTTTCAGGGGGACACATATTGATAATATTTCTTTCCGCGATAAATAATTGGCTATCATGAGCAACGATAGCATGGGGTCGGGCATTTGCTAAAATTTGAGTAAGGTATTGAGTGTGCTTCAAGACTAAATAATCACAAAGAAATCTATTCGTAGGGGCAGTTGAAAATCTGATACGTAATACATATCTATTTTCAATACCGTCCGTAGTTTCCGCTTCTGAATATTTCTTCCATAAAAGTATACCATCCGAATCCAGGGGAATATCAAACTCTAGAACTTTGTCCCCGTCAGTATCAGTCCATACCGGGGCAGTAGTAGGGGTAATAGCAGTCCAGCTTGATCCGTTCCAATATTCATAAACAGTAACGGGAGCTCCGGCCGCCTGATTTGCAACCTTGAATATTACATAATTAAATGTAAGGTCACACGATATATAACATCCGTCATTTGCATCATTTGCCACCGTAGTCAAGGGAAAATCATCTACTCCTGTATCCTGAGCATTCACGGTATCATTTGTATATGTCCCATCGCCAGCATCATACGTACCAGCCCACCAATTTATATTACTTCGTATCCGGGTATCATAAGTTTCCAGGTTTTCTATTATAACAGAAGCCCCGACATACCGAATTACACACAGCTTATCAGCACCATTCACAGCAACAACTTCACCAAGCAATGCTGCAAATTCAACATTTTTACCTTTCGTCCACACAAAAGCAGCGTCTATTTCCGTAAAAGTAGTAGTGGTTCCAATATAAAAACGGACATTAGTATCATCATCTACGGCGATAATAGTATACCAGGTAGAATTTATGAAAGCCCGAATACTTCCTTTAAGACCCACCATAGTTGAAAGATCCGTAACATTATAAATAGATATACCATTTCTTTTCGTTATACCCCTTTGTTCCCACTGACAATTTTCCGCGGTTAAGAGTTCATTATCTTGAAGTAGTTCTGAAGGAATATCTGTAAAATAACCACCTCTAAAATCTTTTATTTCAATAGTTTTCAAAGTATTACCTCCGGAAGAGGAGGTTCGATATCATATGGAGGTTCGATTTTTGTGTTATTATTAGCCATATTAAGAATATGATTATTTACTTCCATTTTGTAATTTACAAATTGCCTATCAGCTACGGTATATTCAAAATTATCCATAGCCATTAAATAAGCTGTATAATACACTATAGCCATAGCCCATTCATCATCGACTCCGAGATCATCAAGGGCCTCACCCGGGACAGAATCCTCAAATGCGGTCCATCCTGTAAGAGTTCCAAAAAGATCCGTTCCGGTAGTACCAATAGCCAATACGATTGAGGAAGACCCGGAAGTATTATCTGATGTACATCGCAAATCCCCATTTACAAGACTCCAGGTGCATATTCCGAGACAGGCTGTGTTCATGAGAGCTATAATCGAAGCAAAAATTGTTGTCGTACCTGTAGTAATATTATACTCAACCTGAACTCCTTCGACTGTCACTTTAAAATAATACTGCGTAGCTGCCGTTAGGCCACTTTCGGTTACCAACGTCCTAGTGGTTAACCCGCATTCCTGATATCCGGATATTTCCACAAAATCTTCCGGTATATATTTATACCAGATATGCAGCATTTTTTGAGATAAAGGCATAGGATTAAGTCTTAATCGCTTTCCCATTATCGAATAATGAGTAGGAGTACCTGTAGACAGCGGGGATATGAATTCAGACCACGGGGCCGGATATAAAGGTTCTCCATCCCATTCCGGGTTTGAAATGATTGATAAAAAATCATTCGGTAACGAAATGTCAAGATTACAGTTTTCCGGTATATCTCCTATTACTTCAGTGCTCACTGTTTCTTCAGCCGTTAATCCAAGTAAAGACAAAGCATTTATATAGGTAATATTTGACGGAGCCGCAAGGGTAATGGAAGTGCTGTCTATAGCATCGATAGTAAATTTCCAAGCTGATAAATCCCAAGTGACTGTAAGGGTGGTAGGAGCTAAAGCAAGAATTGCTACCTGTAAAGCTGCCGCAACCTGAGTACCTGTCTGATCTAATGACGAAGCTGCACAAATAACTACATCTGTAGCCGCAAGGGCATTAGTACCTCCGGTAATAGTCAATCTTATCGCAAAATTTGCCTGGATATCAAATCTTGGAGCCAAAGAAAGATACTCTTCCTTCGTAAGCCCATGAACGTCCTTTGCGAATTTCTTCTGAGCGCTATTAACCCAATCAACAGCATCTCTATCGCTAATACCCGAGGTAGTTGCCCTGGCTAATCTTCTCGCTTTTGCAATACAGGTTTCTAAATCCATCAATCAGTAACCTTTCTTCCCGTAACGGTACAACCGGTTATCGTAAATTTCAAATCAACCGTTTCCACTACCAGTGTAATTGCCGCATTAAGAGCACTTACCCATCCATACGGTCCGAAATCGAAAACCCAATCCATACCGTTATCATCTTTTCCTAAAATTTCTGGTACAAATACCGTAGTTCCGTCGGTAACGGAAATTAAAGCAGGATCTATCCACATTTGAAAAGATATATTTATCCTATCAATATGATACCGACTGGCTGCTCCGGCTGCCGGGAGAATATCCACGGTACCTGAGCCATGTAAAGATTCTGTACCTTGTACTGGCGTTCCTATCATTATCCATCCACTCTTCTTCCCATTACCGTACAACCACATCCTATATTTGCCGTTTCCACTACCAGTGTAATTGCCGCATTAAGAGCACTTACCCATCCATACGGTCCGAAATCGAAAACAAACGAGGATCCGTTATCATCTTTTGCAAGTATTTGAGGTACAAATACTGTAGTTCCGTCGGTAACGGAAACAAGACCCGTGTCTTGGTGAACACTGATATTTATTAAAATCCTATCAACATGGTATCGATTGGCTGCTCCGGCTGCCGGGAGAATATCCACGGTACCTACCGCTGCTAAAACATCTGTACCTTGTACTGGCGTTCCTACCATAATATTTCTCCTTAATAGCCTATAGCTATATATTCGAGTGTTTCATTTAAAGTATCTGCTCCGGTATCAAGCTCATCTAATGAAGCAGATGCAGTTCCCGCTTCATAAACTTGTATTTTAAAATTGGTATAATCATAAGTGAATATCCTGCCACCTGCATCAGCACCTTTTGGTAAAAGAATAAGTGCTACCAATTTTGCCGTGCCAATTTTTGGAGCAAAGGCTATGCCTCCATCCAGGTACGTACCACCATCAAATAAGATGGTTCCAAATTCTATCTTTAAACCCCGCGCCATTTGTGCCAGAAGGCTATAATTAGTATTCTGTCTTGGGTCGGGAGTTTGTGTTATAGTTGCTGTTGACATGTCAAATCTCCTTTTTATCGTTTATTATAAAACAAATCTTTCATAAAGAGAAACCATATCTATACGAAGCCTGTTTTGTCTATCAAGATCCCTGAAAGCTTCACGTATTATTTTATTTACAACTTCTCCTACTTCAATCTCTATTGGACCTCTTTTCTCTGCAAGTTTTTCATCCCAGGTCATGAGCTGTCCCATTGTTTTAAAACGATACATGACGTGCTCTTCTTCCGTAAAACCTAATTTCATCCTGAATTCATCGATAATTTTAAGATTCAGATAATTACCTTCTTTGGGTAATATATCCATGAGTTGTATTCTTTCTTTTACTGATAATTTCATAAAATTCCTCTCTATCTTTTAATATATGGGGGGAAATTTCCCCCCTATTATTTTTTTGCACAAATTATGCCGTACTTGCTATCATCCAATATTCAGTACCATCCAGGCTAATACGAAGATTTATAACCGAACCAGCATGAGTTGTTTTTGTATCGGTAGTTTTTACAAAACTGTCATTTGTAACACATCCGCTGATATAAAACAGATTTGTAATTCCACCGCTTCCGGTTCCGGAATGAATATAGAAGACATTATCTACCATAAAATTCATGCCATTTGTGATATAATGCATATTGGTAGTTCCCGCTGTGATAGTAGTGTCATTGTGCCAATCGGCCCAGATACAACTAATCATACTAGCTTCAGTGCAAGTTCCGGAAAAATCAGCTACTTCCCCTAGTACCCCTGCCATCAACAATCCCGAGCTATACGCAGTCCCGGAAATTAAAACAGCTCCATGAACTCCAATTATCTGTTGTGCTGTAGTTCTGGTAGTTTGAATACCAGACATATTAGCAACGCCTCTGAAGGCAAATACGCTGGTAGAACCTATCCCCGAAAAGTTAACATAAGAATAGTTTCCAATATGCCATCCCGAAGTAACTGTGACCTCTGAAACAAGAGTTTCTGCAATTGTCGATGCGGCCGACGATATATTAGCATGATATCCAACTCCGGCATTTACTCTTTCGGGGACTAAAATAACATTACAAGTTGTCTCTGTGGTCGTTGTCTCGGTACATATCGCGAATTCTCCCCATGCTCCGGAATAATCAGCACCAACATCTGCCACTACTCCATTTTCCATTTTAAGAGCATGACCTACCGACACTGAAAGAGACGGAGTTATCATATTTTCACAATATCCACCTATCTGTATCCAATCTTCAGCTCCACTGTCAATAGCATGTTCCGGAACTCCTATATAACACCATGCATGAGTTGTGGCCATTGCTGCCGTCACATATCCATACTCGTTTACAATTATTTTATAAGGAGTTTTTGCCGTAAGCGCGTCATGGGCAATTACTTTTACCCAGACTTTCCCATTGGTATCTTCTTTTTTTGCAAAAGGTACATAAAGTTGTGCACCTTCACGTTCAAAAGCTTGTGTTTGCATATCTGTACCTCCTTACAGTGTTGGATCAAGAGCAGTATACTTAAAGTTACACCGTCTGTTCTTACATTTGATATTCCCTACCCATGAGAGAACTTTTGCCAAGTGATGGGGGAGTCCGGCCTGCTTTAACTCCGACCATTTATCGGTTTTGAAGTTGAAATCAGGATGGTAAAGAAGATAAAAAACCTCCATACACAACCCATACCAGGTATTATCTGTACAAAAAGGATCACCCATTACCGGCGCTCCATGCATCAGTACAGTATCTGAAAATCCTAAAGAGGCCATTTCATCTGATGTATACCTTTGTTTCGATTCAAGAAGCATTTCAAATTTATCTCTCAATAATTTCGTGGTAAGATGAAAATTAGGCTTTTTCTTACCATAAGTAGCCCTGCCTATCATTCCTAAAAGAGTCGTTGGCCCACCCCCAATTGCCAAGGTGGTAGTGGTAGTGTCCTCAATTGCAGCCCAAACCGGGGCATCCGCGACTGCTATCCCGGCATAAGTATCTGTATCGTCAACAATTGTCGCGAGGGACGAAAAACCTTTTCCGTTGGGATTTTCCGTAAAAAGATCTTTAGAAAACCTCTCATCCATGTCCTGTTTCATTTCTTCGTACTTATCTGCAATAAGATCAATTATCTGTTGCGGTCCTGTATTTTCAGTTCTTTCCTGCCATGTCATTAAACCATCAACAAGATACCATTTCCAATCCAATTGAGCCTGTGTACGAGTTGCCTTTTTCTCATAAATGACCCGGTCATTGGGTCCAACCGCGTCAGCCCTACCAAGCTGTTCATACCTTAAAGGCCATGTAATCTTGGTTCCACCGGGAACCACATGTTTCATTTTTTTAAGTTTCTGGTAAAAAGCGCAGTCGTCGTAGCACTGTTGTTCCAGAACTTTATCGTAATATTTATCCGAGACAGTATTTGCCTCGCTGACTGATAAAGCCATAATTAACCTCCTGAATACTCCTTATACGCCTTTGCCCTTGCTTCATCAAGTGTTTTTGGAGCATTAGGCGGTAAGGAGTTTGTATTTCCTTGGGAAGTTATAAGACCCGCACTTTTCTTCTTGGCCTGATTTTGTAATATTTTCTTTTCTAATTCTACGGGCGATAATCGACCTTTATTTGAAAAATGTAACATTTCAAGCAAAACGGATAGATCGCCACGTTGTAAATTATCAAAAGCTTCCTGAACTTTAGTAGAATCATACTCGGGATATTTAGCTTTCAAGGCATTTTCGGCTTCTTGTTTTTGTTTCGCAAGTAATTCCCTTGACTTATACGCCTTTAAATCTTCGATATCCTTTCCATATTTTTTTTGGAAATAAGCATCCATCCGAGCATCGATGTCCTGTGATTGTATTCCTTGTCTTTTAAATTCTTGCAATTTAGCCAATATAGAAGGATTTGATTTAAGATATTCATCGTATTCCTTTAATTCCTTATACCTTTCCTCAAATTCACTTCTTTGTGAATGAAAAGAAGTTCTATCATTTTCAAAACTTCTTCTTTGCTCAGCCAGGCCTTGCATATCTTGCGTGAATTTTGACCTTCGATAATGATTTTCCTTTAGATAATTACTTAATTCATCAGGGGAAGTAAAAGTGTATTTCTTTCCCTCGCCATCCGGTTCCTCCCATTCATAAAAAGATTGTGGAGTTTCAGGGGGCAGATCGCCTTGTCCTTCATCGCTTACATCTTCTTGATTACCTTGTCCTTCATCGGAACCATCATCACCAAACCACTGTAAATGAACATCAAAAGGAGTTGACAACCCTGTTTTGAGTCCAAGAGAGGTCTGATTTTCAAAGGGGGTAATTTTTTCTTCAACAAACATATTATCTCCCTACGAGTCCTGCTAAACCTTGTCCTGTAGGAGGTGGGGCACCTGTAGGTGGCATTCCACCCGGAGGTGGTCCACTATTCCCTCCCGGTGGCATTCCCGGAGGTGGCCCTCCCTGTCCAGGGGGTTGACTCATATTTTGCATTTTTGTAAGAGGATTAGCATTTCCCATTTGTTTTTTTGCAAATTCTTGCAATTGGGAAATAGGCCCCTCTAAATTGAATCCAAGTTTTTCTAAACCTTGTCTTAGTGTCATATTTCCAGTAAATCCACCTTCCTGCTTTATAGCAGCCATATCTGTGGGATTAAAAATGGAAAGATTATTTTTTATAGGTTGTGGTAATGGCATTAAGCGACTCCTTTCTGTTGCTGTGCTTTCATAGCATTTTGTTGAGCGGCCTTAAGCCTCTCTAAAACTTTCTCTTTATGAGGAAATCGAATCACTTCTAAAAGCGTTTCGAGATCAATCCCCGAATTTGGAGTTAAATTTAAATCCGCAAGCTGTAAACACAAATTTGCCAAAGATTGCTTATCTAATGGTAAAGTGGAATTAGTTTCCACAATAACATCAAATTTTGCATGTACGGAATCCTTATCAGTTAAGTAATCAATAAGAGCTTCATAATCTTTTTGAGATTGTTGATCTTCCGGGGTGATTTCTTCACCTTCAGGTATTTCCCTGGGAGCTGACATTTGTTTTGCGAAATCCGGGGAATTACTTACTCCAAGCCATTCATGTCCCGATTCATTTGTCCGCCCAAATATATGAGTTTCGGTATAATATTCCTGCATAATTTCTATGATAAGAATATAAATTCTTTTAATCGTCCACTCTATATTCCGAATTCTTTGGCGAGTTCTGGTATATGAAGTCTCTAATAAAGCGCTTATCTCATGAGCCGATTGTCTTTCTTTTTTACCGGCCACGCCTTTTGTAATATCAGTAACACCGGTAACCTCTTCTCCTAACTTTGGAAGGCTCCCTAAAAGTTCCATTCCCGAAGGATTGAAAGTAGGACCATTAAGGGCAACCGGAGGTGAAGAACCTGTACTTATTGCCCAGACATTACCTCCCCCTGGAAGTTTTTCTTTAACCATTTCAGGGTCTAAACCACAAGCAGCATCTATTACCCAATTAGGATCGGCATACATTCTGACATGCTTTGCTAATTTTTTAATCAAAAGATTAAACTCAAGATTTATTGTTTCAAGTTGGTCTATTTCACCCATTCCCATATGATTAAAAGGAATTTTTGTATCATATAAAGGAATATATGGGGGTTTTTTATGGTTATATTTATAGGGTTTTAATTCCAGAAATTCATCATATCCTTTTGCAAAAGTGGCAATCCATGACCCGGATTCACTTTTTTTCTTAACTTTTTTGGATTTAATCTCTCCGTTATCTACTACCTGCTCTATATATTCCATAGCTTCATCATCTTTAATCCATATAGAATAGATAGTTGCCATCTCTGAAGAAAGTTCATAGTCTTCTAAATGTTCATAATCAACTTCATTATCAAGAGTATCGGGTTTTACTTTTTTCCCCTTTTCCGGGAAATTACGTCTCACCCAATCTAATGGCTTTACCATTATCTCTCCACACCAAGAAGCATCCCAAATATCTTGGCATCCTACACTCATTACAAATTCTCTCGGATCTACGACAGTTATAGAAACCTCTCCCATTTCATCTTTATTAGGATCAAAAAAAACTTTAAAGTATCCAATTTTCATTATAAGGGCACATAGGCAGGCATCAAATAATTTCATATCCATTTCTTCTATATCCCATAGACAATCAGCGGCATCTTTAAAATTTTCTATATATTTTTGAAAAAAAGGCAGTCTTGCCCTGATATCCCCTTTAGGTTTATTATCTGTTAACAATGGGGCTATAGTCATTACCGTGGAAAAAATTAGGTTCACAAATATACCGGATTCTTCTTTATTTTTTAATTCTCTTTTTGACCAGAACTCACCGGTATAATATTTAAGATACCGATTCATTTTTCTTCTATTTTTTTTATTGACTGGCGAATTATAAACTTTATCGACTACCTTCCTAAGTGTCTCAACTTTAATCACGGAAACTTGCTCCTTTTTCTTTCATAATACGCGCCCTATCTTTCTTGGTATCTACATATTCTCCCAGCCCATGGTCAAACCCTGCTTTAAACGTAAAATTAAAGGCTATAGGAGTATAAATCCTATTCATAGGTTTTAAACATTCAGGACAATTGCATTTAAATTCCTCATTTGCCTTAAAAAACTTATCCTTTACTTTAATATTACATTCTTTACAAATAAAGTCAACTATCACGCCACGAACTCCTTTCTCCATTCATATCCTTTTTGTTCTATCATACTCTTAAATAATTCCTCATAAGTTCCGGATTTAGAACTATATTGAGTATTCCAATATTTATAAGCAAATCCATCCATTAGTTGAAAAACCATACTCGCGGCATCAACAAGGTTATCTTTTTCATTACCTTTCCCCGTGAAATGATCCATTTCTTTAAGTAAATCTCTACAGTGTTCAGAAACGAAATAATTACGCTGCCTACAAAAGGATCCGAGGGTAAGATTTATTTTAGCCCGCTTACTCATCTTATTCGATATATGAATAGGAACTATATTCATGGGAACTTCAATTCTATGTTTAACCTCATAGGCATGTTTTCTCTGATCAATTATATACTGCAAATGAGTCTGAAGCCCCAACTCAATCCCTATTTTTACAGGATTATATTGAACGCATTTTTTTATTAAAAGATCAGCGACCTTATCGCCTTTAAGCTTCATCCCTATAGCTTCTATTGCAAATACTTGATTTATACTATTGACGGCACTTACTACCAACCCGGTTTCATCCGAATAGGTCTCTGTGGTTGCGGCGGGATCTAAAGTGATATAAAACTTATAACCAAAGGCGTCCCTTGGAAGCGGAGGATTAAAGGTAGGCTGTGGGGCCGGGAATATCTGATCTTCTTCCGGAATAGGATTAAGCATATACTGACATGAAAAAATATAATTTGAAAGAATTCTTTTTAAATCGTCCAGAGCTTCCAGAGTGTACCAACTCTTATACAATACTTTACCATTTTCGATAGCCGCTCTCTTAAAGATTCTATTTTTAGCAATATGTTTATTTCTAATCATTAGATTATAAACATCATTGTAATGGTAATGAGTACCTATTACTTTTCTTATTCCGGTAACTTCTACAACAGACTGAAGGTAAGACCACCAATCCTCACTTTTCTTCATTTGTTCGGCTGTGGTAACTGTAGTAAAGTCAATTATATCATCAAAATATCCTATATCCACATGGTGTCCGGTAACTTTGCCACCCGTACCTCTTACGGTAATTTGAGGGCCCTGCAATACTAATTTTTTATCAGGCCGAATCATAGTTAATGTATCACGGTCAGTTTTAAGCCATTTTTTTCTAGGTGGGACTATATCCGGGAATAATCTTCTTAACATGGGGGCTTCTAAAGTATTTTTAATATCTTGCAACTGATCTCTTCCTAATCCGGAAGAAACAGAAAACAACCCAATTCGTACATAAGGATTTTTTAATATATTTTGAATTATATCTAATTTTACCCAGGTAGATTTTAAATGGTCCCTGGGAACAAGCAATAGCAAGTCATCATCTTCCTCAATCACTTTGGCAAGCCATCTATGGAAAACCGGATCTATACGAGTTTTGCCTTTACTCTTTCTTTTATAGGTTTTATTTATACGAGGGATTTTCCATCCCAAAATATGATAACCGAGAAAAAATAAATCTGTAAGTGCTTTATATCTAAGATAAGAATCGGTAGCGGCATCCTGAATGCTTTTCTCGGTTTTATTTCTTTCATCACCTTTAGCATCGAGTAGACATTCGTTAAACTTGTCCTGATCTTGCTTATTATTTATTAAACCATAAGCCAAAAGGACTCCTTGTCCCTTGCCGATTTATTCATATCATTTTTTACCTTCTCTCCACAACCTGACTATTTCACTATATCCTAATTTTGTTAAGAATTCCATTATTACTTTATCTTTCCTAAAATGTTGATCTCCATCCTTATAAGTCTGATTTATAAAACTCAATTGAGATATTAAAACTTTCTCAAGATCTTTAAACACAGAAAGCTCTTTTATTTCATTTACTTCTAAACGCACAGGATTTATACTTAATAAAAAAGTATCGTCATCGTAAATATCATTTTTTAATTCTTTCATTTCACAGGATCCCCCTGCCGATTTAATTTAAGAGGAAAGGAATGGCCACTTCCGGCAACATCCCTTCCCTCCTTACAACATCTGTTTGAGAAAACAACAGTATAAAAACGCACAACGTACGCTCTACAACTTTGTCTTCTCGTTTAAAATGGTAAACGTTAATTCCAATATAACATATTAAAATTATTTTGTCAAGTTTTAAAAAAATCAAGGACACCCGTACTTTGCCTCTTTCAAGTGCCCCTGATAGGCTATAAAGAACCATCGTCTTTTAGAGTTGCTGCCCAACTTTTAAAATCAACGATTTTCCTAAATCAGTGCAGACTTATTTTCTGATGGTTATAAACTATTTTTTATACCATACGTCGATTTGATAATCCCACTTTAATCAGTTCTTTAATTATAAAAGACACGGAACGTTTTTCTTTTTCCGCAATCTTTTTTATAATTTTTAAATCTTCCTCTTCCATTCCGGAAATGGAAATAGTGTATCTCATGGATTTTACTTTATCTATGTCCATTCATTATTCTCCTTATTTACTCCTCTTTATTTTTAAAATAATTCCTAATTACTTGATGAATTCTTCTTCTTAATTCCAGATCATCAAAATTATCTTTATCCCCATAAATATCACAAATGGTTTGTCTATTCTTTTTATCCTCAAAAAAAACTTTTGATCCACCATTAGGATGTATATTAAAGTTTAGATTTTCAAATTTATATAAGTCTTTCATTATCACAATACCTTTCGTTTTATATAATTATTGCCACGCTATATTTATAGAGCATTTCATTTGATCAGCTAATGGCTTAAGATATCCCGTTATAGTTGCCGCAAATTGTTTATCTCCGCAAACCAAAGCAAAAGGAAGATGAAAACAATGCCAAGATCCAGGCTTTATTCTAACGCTTACATCTTCCTGCCTTGTATCAACCATAATATTTTTTAATTCTTCCGGAAATATAATATTTAATTTTTTTTCCATGTCCTCTATTGAAAAATTACCTAACATAATACTCATAATTACTCCTCTTTATTTTTAAAATAATTCCTAATTACTTTTAGGTTTTCAAATTTATACAAGTCTTTCATTTGTTTATTTCCTTTTCATCATCATTTATTATTTGAGAATAACCTATAGTCCTGGCTCTGGTGTTCCACTGTTTTATAGCTTCACTTCTTAACCTTCCGGAAGAGAGATGGCACCCGCACCATGTACACTCAACCCAGCAACTATCTTCATTAGTCCTGCAAATATCAACTCTATGTGATCCGCAAAACGGACAGTTTAATATTTTCATTTAGTCCTCCTTATCTGTTAATTATTATAGAAGATATTACAATTTTTATTATAAGTCAATATGTTTTAATAAAAAAGGGACTTAAATAAAAATTATTTGGGATCATTCGGGGGCCATCTCTCCTACGCATACCCCCGGTCTTTCCCCCCCTCCCTGATTTACCCTGGCCCTGGACTTGAATTCTACACACTCATTTATACTCAGTAATGCAACACGATCACTGCTTATAACAGCCAATCAAAACACACTAATCATTACTAAAATGACACTAAACAATCTCATTAAATTAGGGGGAATTGATCTTAAATTAGTTAGTGTTGACATTATGTTAACATTATGTTAACATTATGTATACATAATGTACGCGATATGTTAACATTATGTATACATATCGCGTACATATTGTATACATCTATGTTCGCCAGCTGGCGAACATACTAAACTAAACTAAAGTAAAGTAAAGAAGAGTAAAGCAACTTTTTTGCGCCGCTTGTGGATAACTTGTGGATAACTTTTAATTTGAAGTAACATTTGATTGGATGTGGGTAAAATGGGCAGTGAATAATCTATAATATGCCCTATATCGCAAATGTAGGGGGGTAGGTTAAGTTTTCTCGCCGGATTGGTGTTTACTATCGAATAAGTCACTTTGGATCGATCTGTATTCATCCTCAGCGATTCTAGTAATTGCTTCAGCATTGGTGTAGGTTGAATCCATTTTATTGATCACGTCTATAGCATTTATCCGGTCTTTACACGAAGGTTGATTCTTGACTAAAGTAGTCGACTTTATTTCGTTGTTTTTGTCTTTGGTGACCATTTTAGTCAACTTTACGGCTTTGCCACGCGCTATGGTGGCGAGAATGTCAACACGGTCCTGAATCCCTATACCAGCCTTCTCGGTCATTTCTCTTATCAAGTTCTGAATTTTAGGTTTCTTTAGAAGGTCACTTGCCTGGACAGCCGATGAATTATAATTGTCGTTGTTATACGCTGCCATAGCACTCTTAGTGCCGTTGTTATATGTATCACTCTCCGGACTTATGTAGTTTTCAACAAAAGCCCTCTCCGCTGGTTTTATTATCGTCTCTTTCTTCTTTTCCATATCATGAACATACTACATAAAAAGAAAAAAGTCAATCTTAAAAATCTAAGGGAAACCCTTAGGTAAAAATAAGTGAAACTCTTAAAAAATAATACTTGACAAATAAAAATAATGTGTTATTATTAAAATATAGCATGTAAAAACATAAAAATTAACATGCTAATTTCTGATCGGCAAGGAGTAAAACATGACACAAAAACAATTTCTTAAAATGACACCATTGCAACACATACAAGCAATATTAAAACGTAAAGGTATTACAAGCGCAAATGCAACAATCGAAAACATTACAAGCGCTATGGGAAACAGATTCGGGACAGATATAATATTACCCTTGGCAATAGAGTACTACAAACAAGGTATATTATTTCCACTCAGGTGACGGCATCCCTTCGGGGATGTAAACCGCAAGTCCCGTCCGAAGCCGGGACACGGAAATTATCGGCAAGGAGTAATTATATGAAAACATTAAATAAAATTACCAGTAAATGTATAGTGTGTAAAAATACATTTCAACCAACAAAGATAAACCCGGGCTATGGTGTGGACAATCATGATCATAAAATATGCCTATCTTGTTGCGGTAAATTAGATGCTAAAAAATTCAAAAATGCAAAACCGGGAGATAAGCTATTTGCATATTACAACCATGAGACAAATACTATAAGTAATTGGCCAGGTACTTTTGAAATAAAGAGTGTAGGACATTCTCACGGAAGACATAATATAGCCCGTACCCGTATTAGTGTTTGGTTTAAATATGAAGGCAATTGTTTTCATGGTATACAATACGGGGAAGATAGTGAGATTTTATACGTTAAGTGTGTAAAACCATTTTAATTAAGGTGACGGCAGGGCGCAAGCCCTGTAAACCACGGACCCGGTCCGAAGTCCGGGCAAAAGGAGTAAAACATGAACAAACGAGATTTCCTACTAAAACCTAAAGAGTTTTACATTGCATCGCTGCTGCTGGCATATGCAATATGCACTAAGTCAGCAACCAGGAAAGAACACACTGTAAACTACTATAACCTGAAGCAATGCGCAATAATAGCAGCTCACAATTATATTATATCAAGTGAGCAATTTCAAGTCATTACAATAAGTGCATACAACGCACGAAAGGGGATAGTGATATGAAAAGAGAATCACAAAGACGTAAAGCAAAAAGTAGATTAGAGATGAATATTTGGTCTGAGTGGGAGTGGGTATATCAATTTTTTCCCAAAGAAGATATCCCACCTTATGCAAATAAAGAGAAAGAGGAGTGAAATATCATGAACTATGAAAAAGTAAATGAAATAATAAAAACTTATTCCGTACAAGATATACGGGCGGCATTCCGGGCAGTGATCCCTGCTAAGGGAGTGAGAATTGATAGACCAAACAAAATCATACCCTACCTGACAGGCTATGCGAATGAAAAGCAAGAGTATTTCCTTGTGGTTACCCTGGACACGTCTCTTAAGATAATAGACGTGCATGAAATATGTAAAGGTCTACTTGATAAAAGCTTAGTTCACCCAAGAGAAGTATTCCGGGCTGCACTTATCGACTCCGCAAAGTCGATTATAATTGCCCATAATCATCCCAGCGGAAATAACACTCCGAGCTACGAAGATGTAGAAGTAACTAAAATGATGAAAGCAGCCGGGAAGGTAATGGGGATATCTGTACTTGATCATGTAATAATTTCCGGGAACGGCTATTACAGTTTCCAGGAACAGGGGGAATTATGAGTGAACTTATAGAAATTAGATTCAAGAATGGGGACAAGATTAGACGTATCCAACTCGACGGATATGTTAAGATCCTCAAAATAACCATGGAAAATGTTGTTATTTATTTTAATCCAAACTAAGAGGAGTGAAATATTATGAAGACAAGAGAAGAGTATCAAGAGTCAGAAAAAGCAAGAAGAATGAGTGAAAAAGTAACAGTCACAGAAATTATAGCGAGTTTACTCAACGGTCAAAAAAAGCAAATGGTAAATCAAATAAAAGAATATGACGAGTATGACTTTTTCGCTGATTTCAAAGATTATTTAACAAACAGTTTGTATGTAAGTGCCTACAATACGGAAGAAGCATACAAACTGTTTACCGATTGCGTCATATCGTACCACCGCATTAAAAACAGATAGCCGGAACGGTCCCGGGGTTCAACTCCCCGACCGGCTTTAGCCGGAAGGCAAATAAATTCAAGGAGGTGTCAGATGACACAACAAAACAATAGTATTATTAACAGTCTTAAGAGATTAGAGAGGGTAGGGAGTGAAACAAGCAGAGTCACTGAAAAGCTAAAAGAAGCTTGTAATGGAGTAGCAATAAAAATTGTAGAACAGCTTGAATCTTATTGTGAAGATGTAACCAGTCCTACTCCCGGAGAATTCCGAGAAATTACAATTCCAGAAAATTACCGCATGATAAAAATTGATACAGAAGATACAACTCGGTGGACACTTATTGTCCCGAGTCAAGACGTTTGGGAAGATCATCCTTATGGTAGATCATTAGCTTATTATACGGGAGATATAACAAGACAAGATGCTTTAAGATTCTCCAAAGCAATTTCTGAAGGTTTGCTTGAAAAAATAGCTGATTGGTTAGAAGGGAAAAAAGCTATAGCAGAAAAAGCCCTTAAAAAAATTGAAGAAAAACTTTAAGACAGACTATCTTGTCTGTTTAATTTTAGAGTGAGGAGTAAAACATGGAAACTTACAAAGTAAATGATAAAGTGGTTGTTACAAAAGAGGGCTTAATTGCCGACTCAAAATCAATCCCGGCACATATGGGATATACCAAGGAGCATATGAATTGGAGAAACGATTTGTCTTCTCTATGTGACCGAGGAGTTATCGGGGTTGTCACCAGGGTATGGGATAGCGGCCGCCTCAATGTAGAGTTTGAAGGTACCTGCTTTGGTGTTCGGGGAAACATGGTTGCAAAAGTAGAACCGGATGAAAAACCCACAGAAAAAAAGCCTATGCCGGAACGTGTACGGGATTATGTGACTTTCGAAGAATTAAGCCTATGTTATCAAAATAAAGTCATTCGAAATACGTTCAAAAACCCGGGAGAAATTAAAGCGCAATTATATCACTCCGACGGCACACCGGCTTGCATGACAATTCAGGAACGGAAAGATTGGTATACATCTGATGAGAAAACCAAAACCGAAACGGTATATAGATATAGACTATCTTCCGAGTGGAGTAGTGCCGTAATATGGGGGAGAGACTTCAAACAAGCACTATCCCGCCGAGGGAAACTATATGAGAGAAATGAGGTTTCGAACAGCGGGGAAATACAAGAGAAGACTTTGATTATCAATAAGATAATCAAAGTAAAGCAAACTAAAAATTATAGTTATGTATTGGGAGAAAAGACAGAACCATTCCCAGGATTCATGGCGATCGTAAAGCTTGAAGATGGAAGACGAGTGGAAGTAAGTGCAGTGGTAGAAGATAGTTTGATACTAAGGTGACGGCAGGGCGCAAGCCCTGTAAACCACGGACCCGGTCCGAAGTCCGGGCAAAAAGGAGAGAAGTATGCACAAAGGAATAATTTTAATTTGTGAAGCTAAGAACAAAAAAGAGGCCATAAAAAGAACAAGAAAGTTTATGAAAGAGTATGAACACGATGTATATGATTGGTGGGTAATTGGAGGCAGATGGAGTTGTAACCTTTCTACCCTCAACAAAGATTTCCAAGCAAAAGCACAAGAGATTCTAAAAAGCGACAGCCTTTTTATATCTCAAAAATTAGTAGATGAAAAACAAAACGATTTACAGTTAATATGGGAAAATATGGGAGGACACGGCTCCAATCCGTATGCCGATCACTATAAACTACCCGATGAAGGTGGTCTCTATGACGTATTATTACTATCAGAATGTATGCCTATTGTGGTAGAATGGCAACAAACAATTAAAGATGCCCAAAAAATAGAAAAAGACGCTCAAAAATGGTTGAATAGAAAAAACGAGAATACCGGAGAAATATTTAACGATTGGGGTACGTATGGATATTGCCTACAAAGCGCTGCTAATTTATATCAACAGAAATTTTGTTTTGATTGTAATGTTTTCAATATCGAAAAATACAACTATTCTATTCCCAAAGAAGGCCTCGAAAAATATTTTGCAGTGATTGTTGACATACACAATTGAGGGGAAAAACGCTTTGTAAAGCAAGAAACCTAAATAGAAAACAACTGGGTACACGTCCTGATTATTGGCGATTAAAAGAATAATACCCGGCGCCCAGGGTTAAGGGTAAGGAGTGAAGGTATGATATGTGAAGCATGCGGGGGAGAAGAGGGAGATGCAAAATTCCGTGGTGATGACTATGGAATTCTATGCAACTATTGCTATGAAGAGCAGTATGATACTGTGCATCTCGACGAAGACGAAGAATCAGAAGAGTCAGCACGGTCCACTGGGGTTTAACCTCCCGGCTGGCTGTATTACCCAACGCCCAGGGTTAAGGGTAAGGAGAGATAAAGCATGAAAATTATAAATGAATTCTGGTATACAGTTTGTGATTATTTTGGGGAATTAAATATTTGCGAAATATTTGAAATTGAAGATTTAAAGACATCCGTGGAAACTTTCATGAAAATTGAAACCGTAGAAATTCCCTTGGGGGGAAAAAAAAGTCAAGTTTATAATTGTGTTAACATAAGAAGTGGAAAATTGCACTATTTCCACGACGATAAAAAACTATTCAGGTGTAAAAATGCTATAATTAATTTAAGGCCTGAATTTAAAGCAAAAATTAAAGAAAGGATAAACGATGAAAACAACTCATAAACTCAAAGAAATGTCAAAAGCAATTGACATAATTAGAGGAAGTGACACCCCGAATGAGGCATACAAAAAAATACTTGCCTCTGGGATATCAAAAATCCGGGCTACAAAGTACGTGAGAATTGTAGTTGCTAAGGGAATTGGTGAATTAATAAAAAACCTAATATCAATGAGAAGGGTATTAGAAATAAAAAGGAGGAATCAGAGATGAAATTATACAAACTTACAACTCAGGATAACAAAACAAGGAAAGGAGAAAGTAACGAAACAATATGGGGGCCTGGAATAACTCACAAAGTTAAAGGGAAAAACTATGATCTATGTTCTTCTGATCTTATTCATGCTTACGAATCCCCTGAATTAGCTGTAATAATGAATCCTGTACATGCTAATATTACAGATCCGATTTTATGGGAAGCTAAAACAAAATGCAGAAAAATTATTAATAGTGGATTAAAAGTAGGAGTAAAATCTCTTACTACTATAAGAATTATAGACGTTCCGGTAATTACTGAACATCAAAGAGTGCGATTTGCTATTCTCTGTGTATTAAAAATATATAAAGAAAAATCATTTGTGAAATGGGCTAAAAATTGGCTATCAGGAAAAGATCAATTTTATGATATGGCAGAAACAGAACGGGCAGCAGAACGGGCAGGGGCGGCATGGTCAGCAGCAGAGGCAGCAGTAGCAGGATGGGCAGCAGAGGCGGCATGGTCAGCAGCAGGGGCGGCATGGGCAGTAGTAGGGACAGTACGGGCAGAGGCAGCACGAGCAGCAGTACGGACAGGGGTGGCATGGTCAGCACGAGCAGCAGCCTGTGTAGCAGAGGCACAGGCAGGGGCAAAAGTAATAACGTTTCAATCATTATTATTAAAAGCAATTAAAGATGAAGAGAGGATGCCATGACTAAATGTGAGAAAAAATTGACTAAAGAAAAAACATTATCAATCAAGGTCAAAGGGAACCAGCTTGAAAAATTAGAAAAAATATACGGCAATCTCAATAAGGCCGGTCATAGAATGATAGATCACTGGTTTTGGATCAGATACGCGACTATCAATGAACTTAAAAAAATTTTTGCGGAAGATGAGCTGAGATTATTACTTTCTGCAATTCATTTTCCAAATAAAAGATTTTACGGGCGAGGTGAAATCTTACTTCAACTTAAAGCAGTAACAAATGATACCGAATGGCTTGTACTAAAAGGTAAGATAAATAATCTTTACTATGCGCAAGCTTTTTTCTTGTCAGACTGGATTGATTGTGTCCAAAAAATGGATGAATCTAAAATAGAATCATCTATAAAGGAACTATTATGATCTCAAAAAACCATGATGACAGGGGTGATTCCCGGCAAAACTTCCTATTTTGCATACTTTTTACCGTAGGCTTTGTAATTGCCTGTACGATAATCTTTGCCCCCCTCCATGAGGAGGGGCATGTTAACGCTGCCCGGATAGACGGGCAGAAAGGAATTATAACTGGGTGGAACACGTGCCAGATAACAGAAAATTCTCCTCATGTAATGATATCCGGGTTCCTATCTGAGTTCTTCTTCTTCCTGTGCTTGTTTATATTATTTTTTGCAATCTCCAATCCATACAAAGGCGGGATCCGTAAATATTATGCTCACCTTGGGTTTCCCTGGGGATATTGTAACGGGATATTTATTTATGCTTTCTTTTCAACCGACTTTGCGGCATCCCCTATGTACGCCTGGGCCTGGATACTTTTTACTTTACCGATTTTGATATTAGGCTGGATATTATTGATTTTGTGCAGGTTAAAATCAAGAACATAATAAAAAGCAGACTGTATTCGTTAACATAATAAATACAGTCTGCTTTGTTTGTGTTATAATCTTAAATTACACGTCATATCCTGAATTTTATTTATTATGTCTTTCATTATACAGCTATTAGAAGCTAACTGTTCTTCAATAGGAGATCGTGCTTCTTTCTCCTCTATTGGCACTGGACCTTTTTCACATTTATCAGGATAGATCCTAATAGGATTTAAATGATCATTTAGCTCAATTACTTTTGATCGTAAATCATTTAGCATCTCTTCTTCATGAGAAATCATATCTCTAATATAACTTGTTATTGGTGTATTCATCCTATCACTCCATAAGTCCCATCTGCGTAATGCATCGGGTGAACGCTAAGAGCATAACAAAGTGTTTGGAACATTTGAGTTTTTGTAATTCGAATTCTTCTCATGACAATACCTTTTCCCATATCACACACTTCCGTAATGATCGTGTTATCCTCTTCTTCTTCGATAGATAATGGCCGCCAGGGATTTTTCCCGTAGTCTTTAATAGGGGGATGAGTATTGTCACAGTAAACAATACTTTCATCTTTTATTTTTCCGGTTTTACTTCTCAACCGGGAACAAAAGAAAGTTCCCTGGCCCGTGTCCAATACCAGAATATCAGAAAGATATTTCTGTTTTTCAGCCATAAGAAGAAGGATCTCTCTGTCTTTCTTCATTTTTTCAACTTTTTGAACGCTTAAACATTCACTTCCCGGAACGTCTATAATTTTTTCAAAGTCCTCTTTAGAAGGGACTTCTATGAGTTTTTCCTCATAAAGTTTTCGCCAACTTGTCTTCATAAAAAATCTCCTTATCTTTTTATTATTCCATGTTTCCCATGAAATGTCGTAATAACATTATCGTTGGTGTCCTGGGTGAGAGCGCCAATTATTGTTTCTATTTGCTTTGCTTTTGTTTTAGACCTGGTAGGGATTACAATTATCTCACTTTTTGAATAATCTTTTTTCTTGTAATCCTTATGGTCGTATAATCTCCCTTTCATTTCTCCCGACATCCCGACGTAGGCAATACCCAGGCGATTATCAAGATATAGATAGCATCCGGGTCCGAGTTCGTGCTTAACTTTTTTATAATTCTCGAAGTACTGGAAAAAACCAATTCGCAAATAAAAAAGATCCCCATAAATAGCGTCTGCCAAATCCTTATGAAGATATTTACTTAGTCCTGCAATCGGCAGGATATTATTCGTTTTTACTTCTTTATTCCCCACTTAAGTTTAAGTCCTCCAATTGTTCAAGTAAAATAAAAGCGCTTATTTTATCCAAAGTGCTTAAATGATGGATTTGTAGCAAATCATAAATGTGATCTAAATTATCATAATATTTATCTTTACTTTTTTCGTGTTTTTTTATTTCTTCTAAATAACACCTCCGGCAGTTATCTGCCTTCTTCTGTTGTTTACACCCTTTACATTTCATAATTTTACTCCTCTTCCTCTTCTTTTACTTTAATCAAATCTTTCCAGTCTCTCCCGTAAGAATCAATCTCTTCTTCTTCTACATATAAAATAAATTTTTCCCTTGCTTCTTCCCAGGACTCAGCCTCAATGGGATAATAACCACCCCACGTTACTGTAAATATTGCCATCGTTTTATTCCTCTTCTTTTGCCATAAAAAATGGCGGTTCATTTTCTCTTTCCTGTTCAATCTCTTTTTTTACGCAATCTATGCATTTCCCAGGAGTATGTGAATAATTATACTTTTTCCCGCATACCCCACACACCTTTGGGGATCCCCGAACTTTTTCTTTCTTTCCCTCATTCATCCAAGCTATTATTTCAGATGAATGGGTAATAAACCCTCCGAAACACCATTGAGAATGCTCAATTTCTTCCATTTTTTTATTTTTAGTAGTAAACCACCAAGGTTCACTAAAATAAAAAGGAATTGCTTTTCTTGCCTGATCAATCATTTTAAAAACATTCGGACTACCCTTGCAGTAATTAGTAGCCTTAAGATAGTCAATCTCGGAAGGAGATCTGAATTGAGCGGTAAGCTTATTGTATTTTTTAAACCAATCGTTAGCAATTGTATGAGGGTTTTTATCATCAAAAGCCGGAAATGGTATTTCTTTTTCTGGTTTTATAGTGGTTTTGACTACATGGAAATCGCTATCCTGATTCCCAGAGTTTATTTCCGGAAAATCCTTAACCTTTTCCCGGATAGATTCCATATCAACTTTGGTGGATCTTCTTGAATATACTCGTTGCAAACTGTCCAGGAAATCCTCCGATACTACGACTCTCTTTTCTTTCCATAGCTTTGTATCGATTTTCCCTGTCATGGCAAGAACTTCCAACATTTCCAGACATTCTTTTTCATCCGTTCCTATTGTATATACAAGACGATCCAAATCCAACTTATCCTGTAAACACAGCCAATGCTCAGGTTCCTGGGAGAGAAATCGAAGGAATTCTGTAAAAAAGCCTATCCCTGCTAATCCCCATTTTTTCTTGAGAATAAAAAGGGTCTTTCCATTTTTTATAAAAAATGGAAAGTAATCTACAGTATTTTTTTCGATTGCCACTTTCTCTTTCCTTTTCTAAATACAACGGACGGGAAAAGGCCGTTTGTCATGGTTGAGCCTTCATCATAATAAGCTTAATAGCATTTTCAAGAATAAAGTACCTGTGTGCATCAAAAAACTGACCTTTTTTGCGATTTTCCCAGGTATCATAATCTTTACAAGAAAGTAAAGCCTTTTGCAATTCTTCAAGTATTTCTTTTTTATCCATATCTTTCCTCCTTAAATATTTATTTCTCCCAGATATCTTTTTTATCGTTCCGTCCGCAAAAACTTTCCATTTGCGCCCGGTTTCGATTAAAGTAGGAGATTGGTGTATATATATACCATTTTTACCATTGATTTCCTACTAATTTTCATTTCAAACATAATAAGATACTCTTCATTCTTTTCCATAGTGTCAGCTATATATTGAGCCGCGTTTTCATAATCAGTATCATCAAAAAAATCATCATCAGATAATCCATAAAAATATCGTTTACCCATAATGCTTCCTTTTTAAAAATTTAGAACAACTCAAGTTGCCCTTCATCTTTTTTTATTAGTTTTTTAGCTTCCCACAAAGGAGAGGTCCAGCCTATACATAACATTTTTGTTTTTTCCGATATTTTTTTACGAAATTTTTCAATTGTTAATTCGTCTAATGCAGCTGGATAATTTTTAGCCGAGACTGTAATTTCATACTTTTTATCTTTTGACTGGAAAGTATATGTATTCATTTTTAATTTTCTCCCTGAGAAGTTTCTTCCAACTCGTTCATGATAATCTGTTGAGGTATCATTTCTTGAATAGCCGGGGAATGAGTAATTATTACAGTATGAAACCGTCCTGATTCAATATGCGCGGACTCAAGCATTTTGAAATAAGCTTCCTTTGCGGAAGGGTCAAGAGCACCATCTGCCTCGTCCTTAAAGCATGTCAAAGCAGACATTCCGGTATTTCTTTTTGAGATGATTGAAAAGGCATCTGTAACAGCCTGGGTAGACCATAGAGACTCACCTCCACTAAGGTCGGCATAGTCAACCCAATCATGATGTTTTGAATCATAGAACCAGATCGTAAAATCCTCTACCTGATGTTTCTTTTTCCCGGTTCCCGCATCCCTGACAGTTCGGATCTCCGCAAGATTATATCGATTGATATTCGGATCATCGATAAGAAACCTATTGATGTAGTGACAAATATCCGGTGCCAAAGCATCTAGCTTAAGAGCTTGAATACCATTTTTGCCGGCTGCTTTTTGCAGATAACGCCATTCAATTTCTTCTTTGTCCAGGGTTCTTATCGAGTCTTTCAATTTTAATAACCGTTTCCTTTTGACTTTTAATTTATCTATGGATTCTTTTAGTCCGGATATCCTTTCTTCGAGACCGGCAATAACGGCTATTATATTGGTTCGGTCTTCGTTATTTTTCTGGATATTCTTTTCAAGAATACATATTTCCGTACCAATTTCAGTTTCAATTTCTTTTTCAAGATCATCTTTAGATGGATAGGTTTTTAATTCCACGGTAATTTCAGATATATATTTTTCAATATTTTGCATGGTTCCGGTCATAGCTCCTATTCTTATTTCCACAGCACTTTTTTGCTGTCTTCTTTCTTTAATTGTATTTTCGACAGATTTAAGTTCATGAGTAATAAGAGGATCATATAATTTATCCAACAAGGATAGTTCTGATTTAATATCCTGAAGATCTTTTTTTATTGAAGATTCCTGTAAGGTTTTCTTTTCAATTTCCGATTCTGCCATTGCTGCCCTTAAAAGAATAGCTCTACTTTCAACAATAATATTACCGGTATAGTTTTGAGTGATATTTTCCTGTACGGTTTTTAATAAGGGAAAATCAAAGGGTTCTACTTTTGGCTCTACCGGAATGATAAGTTTATGTATTTCATTTGTTATTTTCATTGATCGTTCATTTAACTGTTTGTTTTTTAATTCAATATTTTCGATTTGTTTTAATATTTTCTCTGTATCCGGATTCGCGGGAAAAGTATGTTTACATTCAGGGCAAGTTACGATTAAAGAAATTTTATCATGAAGACTAACAAGAACAGTTTTGTTGACTTCAATCTGATTTAAAACAGACTTCATTTCCATCTGTTTTTTTGTCATAGTATCATCGAATATTTTCTTTTCTTCGTGATATTTATTCATTATCCGAGATTTTTTTTCAGAATAATTGAACTGAGCTTGCATCAATTCTTTTTCCTGTAATTGCAATTCTTCCAGTTCCATAATAATCTTTTCTGCCAATTCTTTCTTTGAGAGAATTTCTTTTAATTCTGCAATTTCCGATTCAAGATCACAAAGACTTATTGCCTTTTCATTCTTATTTTTTTTAAGATTTCCAATTTTGATTTCAATTTTTTGATTTTCTAAATTTTTTATTTTTAACTCAGATTCTTTATTCAAGAGTTTTTGTAAATCTGTATCAATTTCACATTGAAATTGTTTCGTCTTAATTAAGTTAGATTTGAAAGTCTTTATTTCTCCATTCTGCTTTTCGAGTTCAGAAGTGAGTTTTGTTATTTTTTTGATTTTAGCTTCAATCGCTTGGTTCTTTTGCTCAATTTCATCAGCTTCTTTTTTAGAAGAGGCAAGTCTTTTACCTTCTGTCTCAATAGCAAACAATAAGGTCTTTTCCTCGGATATCTCCGTAATAGTTTTTGTTAAGTCTTCTCTTTGTATTTCAAGAGAATTCGGAGTATCAATTAAATAGCCTATTTCATTCCTTTGTTCTTCGATTTTCTTCGTAATTGTATCAGCTTCATTTTTTGCCATATCGGAGAAGGCTTGCATATAACCCAGTCCTGCAAGTTCTGCAAAAACCGTCTTTTTTTCTCCGGCAGTAGCATGAGGAAGTGATGGATTCTTCGGATTATTAGATTGGCTAACAAACACTGCTCTCTTAAAAAGCTCAAAGGAACCAAAAATATTCTTAACGACTCTATCATAACAATCATCACCTACTTGCTTTTTCCCATTAGTGATAGGAACCTCGTTTTTCCATATACCGCATTCAAGCGAGTTTTTCTTATTTTTACCATCAATATTAATAAGAATTTTGTATAAATCACCTGAATTATAATCTTCATACCATAATTCTCTTGCAGAATCTTTGAGAAAAAAGTAAGTCTGTAGAGGCTTTGTCCTGGTAATCATAGAGGGGAAGGGTTGAAGATTTTCCATAAGCATGGTTTTCCCGGTTCCATTCTTTGCGATAAGCGCAATCAGTCCGGATGGGAAGTTCTCAAAATCTATAGTGATTTCTTTAAGCCCAGTTCCTTTATGTATTCCCGTATTCCCTTTAATGCGTGCTCTCACCAATCTTAAGCTTTTTGATCGGGTTCCACCGATTTCCTTCTCGTACCTTGCCTCTATATCATCGGCTTTCCGAATTACACTCTCAACATCTATGGAAGTATCGGCACTATTATCATGATATATCTTTACTTCCTCGCTAAATTTCCCGGCACTCTGGATATTGGAAGTTCTTACTGTTTCGGCATGAATAAGGGAAGTAGTCACTTTTGATCCTGACATAGCTCCTTTGGAAAGTATATGTTGTAAAATATTATCAGTATTAATATAAGGCATTTCTTCCTCGGTAGCTCTGTATTCTATCCACACTTGGAAACCTAATATTTCATAATCAGGAGGAAAATCATGATCATTAGTCCAGTCGATTATCATTTTTTTCATAGGTGGCTGGTAGAAGTAATATCTTTGATAATCTCCTATCTGACCTTTTCCCTCTAAAACTACCTGAGCCAAATGTATATGACCCAGCGCTCCATAGGTTTCCCCGGGTTTAAGATTGACTACATAGAAACCTTTAGGATCAAGTTCCCCCCAGTTTACCGGATAGCCTGATCCTGAATACAAGGCTTCCATGTCCGGGTCAACCATTCTAAGGTCATCTTTTCCAATCTCAATAGCGCCTGGTTTTAATTGCTGCCCATTACATAACACGGATCCCGTTACATTCCCGTGATACATAAACAGGCAAGGGAGATCTTTGTTTTCTTTTCGGATAGCTCCATATCCCAGAAGTAAGTCTTTAAGACCATTTTTAATGGCTTCATCCCCATCAATCTTTGACAAGGATTTATCTTTTAGAAACCAGTTCTTCTGGGGTTCAGGAAGTCCAAGGATAAGTAAACGGTCACTGTTAGACCGTCTGCCAGTCGAAATAAAAGGAGCTGACATAGCTAAATTATTTCCACTATAATAGGGTATAGCCGAGGTAAGATAATAATCTTGTCCAGGTTGAATAATTGTAAAACCATGTACAGCATTAAGATTACAAAAAATATTATAACATCCTGGAATGTCATGGGTAATCGTCCCGTAGATTACCACTACAGGAGCAATATCAAGTAATTTAAGCATAATTGCCTTAACTTCCGGTAATCCAGCGTAATCAGTATTCTTTATACTTTTCTCGAAAAAATCTCCCGGAAAAACATATAAATCAACTTTAATTTCTCTCCCCACTTCAATAAGCTTTCGTGCGGATTTTAGAAACTCTTCTTTTTTCTCCGGGCAATAATGAAGATCCCCGGCATGGATTATTTTTACACTATTCATATAACCTCCAGAAGTTTCAATCTTGAGCATCTGGCTTTTCCATCTGTATTATATGGGACCACAATATCACTCAAATCTTCCCATTCAATAAGACATTTCCAGAGATCATAATTACCACAGTGATATGTGTTTAAAATCCATTCCTTAGAAGCAAAATTGACTCCACACCCACAAAGTGTTGTCCTGCAAGGATTTACGTTTTCCTCTATATAATTACCTTTTTTAATTTCCCAAGTTGACGGCGAGTTATAAGGGGTAGCTGCTCCTATGGCCTTATAAACAATTATTCCTTTTTTAGTTTTTGTGTATTCGGAAAGATATTTTTTTTGGGAAACAATACCTTTTACTTCACTAAGGTCGGCTCCATTAAGGTCGGATCCACTAAGGTCGGCTCCACGAAGGTCGGCTCCATGAAGGTTGGCTCCACTAAGTTTGGCTCCACGAAGTTTGGCTCCATTAAGGTCGGATCCATTAAGGTCGGCTCCACGAAGGTCGGCTCCATGAAGGTTGGCTCCACTAAGTTTGGCTCCATTAAGGTTGGCTCCGGTAAGGTCGGCTTCATAAAGGTTGGCTCCACGAAGGTTGGCTCCACGAAGGTTGGCTTTACTAAAGTCGGTTTCACTAAGGTTTTTATATAGAATTATTCCATCTTTATTTTTAATTACTATCATTTATAGTCCCCTTTTGCCTGGCAATATAATCTATAAGCCAGGTAAGCATTTTATTAAGGTTGTCTAAATAATGAGAAGCCATATTTTGTTCAAGAAAAGTTGTATAATGGATCATTATTTTTTCCTCGATTATTTCATGGTTCTTTTCCAAGCATTCTTTTATTAGTTTCCTCAAATTTTTGACTTCCTGTAATCCATTTTCTATTTTTTCTTCTTCAAAATTAGGAGGAATATCTTCGAGAGAATCTGATTCTTCTTTCGTGACATTTCGAGGTGGCGCAATGAGAAAAGCATTTTCCTCGTCTTTTTCTCTGCCTCCAAAGATGTCAGAAACACTACCATTCATATTTTGAATTGCAGCCCTTCGGGTCATAGGATCTTCGAGCATTGCGTCAGTATCGAGAAGAATATGTGGAATCACAAAGGGTTTGTTAAGTTCAGTAGTAGTATAAGTTCCCTTCATTGAAAAAAAATATCGGATTACTCTTTCTTTTGCCCCAGTCATCGCTAATTCATCTTTAAATTTGCGTCTTTGCCTCACAATTTCTCGGAGTTTCTTTTCGATTCCAGCTGCCTTTTCCGAATCGGATTTCCAAGGCTGAAAAACAGGATATTTTTTACCAGAAGTTGCGGTTTTCCATTCAGGTTTACTATAGAAATCTCCATTTTCAGCCTCTTTCGTAATAGCCTCTCTTTGTTCTTCCTCGTAAAGAGAGCAATCAATAGTTTTAGTTTCCGTGCAGGGAATATATTTACCATTAGGATGTTTAATTCGTCCGGTAGCCTTTGCTATTGATTTATAATCGGTAGATAAAGTAATATCACAATTTGCCGGATCCCACTCGATTCCAGCCGCGAGGGCAAGTTTATTCAGGCCTACTTTCGTAAGGGCCTTTTCTTTTCCCTGGTCATAAACTTCTTTAGCTTCCGACGATTGATTGATTTTTACAATCTCAAAAATAACTTTTTCAAACTTTGACATAACAAGACCATAGGTCTCACTCGGTATCATGAGATTAACATTCTTTGTATCAATTTTTTGAGCCTGGATTGCCGATTGGATTACGGCAGGTAAGTTTTCACTCATACTATTTATCTCCTTTATTTTTATTGTTATTTAAAAAGGTAGCCGACCGGTCCTGACCCGGTGACCTCCTGATAAGCAATCAGGCGCTCTACCACTGAGCTACAGCTACCGTTAAACTTAAGCCTGATCAGTTGATTTGAAATTATTCCGATTAAGCGTTGCTTTAAATTTCGGTAAAGCATCTTCGAGTTGATTGATTGCTAAATCAACCGTGTCTGCCTCACTCGTAACATCGAGTCCTACCTTGCCGTTCGCAAGCTGCTTAAATCCTAAACGAATCCTTGATTCAGTTTTAATTTCATCAGACATAGCCTTCTCCTTTTATTTATATTCAGAAACCAATAGTTTCTGTTTTTTAACTTCTTTTTTGCAGTAATCCCAACATATTTGGAAACAGGCCGAGAGGTCATCTTCAGGCTTTAAACTTGCCGTTATGCCAGCCTCAACCTTTGCAGATGAATAATTCCCAGTATTAATAGTTAGGCCAACACTAACCTTTATCTCGGTAATGCTCATAGTTTAATTTCTCCTTTCTTAATTATTTTTTTTTAAAATACACGGGCGCCCGGAATCGAACCGGGGACGAGATGATCAACTCCCGCAAAGCCTTGCGCTATTCCTTTTACCCTGACCCTTCGAATTGATTATAAAGGGTTGCACCCTCACGCCGGAGAGGATCACCCGCCCGGTCCCGCGAGAAACCAGGTTAAAGCTACAGAGAGACCCGGAATTGAACCGAGCTAACCGCCTCGCACTGCGATGTCACCAAAACCCTCTCTACCCGGTCTTTCCCTGGATGTCAGAAACGGTACGTTTTTCGGTCGCAAACTGCAAGGCGTATACACCCATTTAAACAGTTCCCCTGAGAGTTTACCGCTTCAAGTACTCTCACTAAGACAGGCAGGACTCGAACCTGCATGGAGATTCTGTTTACGGTCAAAGGGAAGGGTTCCAACCATTCATTATCTCCTAACATCGCTTTAAACAGAAATCAGGATGTTTACCCTACCGTATTCAGTTAGCGTCTGCTCTATTCCGCCACTGTCTTACCTTCCGCTTTCTTTTTTAAAAAGGTGGTTACAAAGCACAGCTGAAACGATCCACCTCTGGGCAGGGGAGGGACTCGAACCCACGAACTCCGGCTCATGAGACCGGTATGTTACCAACTACACCACCCTACCATGTAGGCGAATTGGCGGGTACCAATCAACGAAAGGCCCCGCCTGGATAAATCGCCCGTCTTAGGAGTAAACATAAATGAAAACGTTTCAATCCTTATTCTTAAGGAAATCCCTAACTAATTTATTGATAATACTCACCTTCGATGGTTTAATTTCCTGTGAATCAATCCATATTTCAAGTTCTGCTAAAAGTTCCATAGAAATAGAAATAGATGAACACTTTCGTTTCTTATCTACCCATTTGCCTCTTGTGTATTCTTGTAATTTACCTTTATCGTTTTTTGTCATAATATCATATTACCATAACTAATTATTTTTGTCAAGTGAATTATTAAAAATAATTAAAAATATTTAATTATGATTCTCCTTCCAACTCTGAAGCCACGACCAATTTATTCTAAAAAATTCATAACGAGTCTTATTTTCATAAATATGAGCAGATACTTTCTTAAATTCGTTAAAATTCCAGAATCTCGTTGTAGTTTTTGATTTCGGATTTAATCGGAAATCTCCCCCTTCTCCTTCGGTAGTTATAATATTATTATACGTAGGAGCATCGATATTTTCTCCTATAAAAGCCATGACATG